>Ga0247837_1007553_pt1 | contig 14344 bp, 14 predicted proteins | sample LaCtaG_2_FD_187115 | JGI IMG/M metagenome (GOLD analysis project Ga0247837, IMG submission 187115) | Freshwater microbial communities from meromictic Lake La Cruz, Castile-La Mancha, Spain - LaCruzMarch2015_14.5m | ecosystem: Environmental > Aquatic > Freshwater > Lake | place: Spain: Castile-La...
GTTGACTTGAAAAAAAAAAAAAAACAAAAAAAAAATATTAAAAAAAAATCAAAAAGGCGGAGACGAAATAAATCGCTGCAGCGACTGACGCGTGTGCAATGCAGTTTCCAGGATTCACCCACGGGTTCCCGCACAGATTCCCTTCCGGCTTTCCCCCAGGGTTTCCCCAGTTTGCGGCCGCCGGCCCGCCGGCCGACACGACCGCGCTCTACACCGCGCTCGGAGTCCAGCGCACCGCCAGCGCGTCGGAGATTCGGCGCGCGTACCACCGGCTCGCCCGGACGCACCACCCGGACCGCGGGGGCGACCCGGAGGCGTTTAAGCGCATAGCGGACGCGTACGACACGCTCGGCGATCCGGCGCGGCGCGCGGCGTACGACGCCGGACAAGGCGTCGGCGCGAGCGCCGCCGCCGCCGGGCCTCAAGTCGCTCGGCCGCCGCCGCAGACGCACCACGTCGATGTGACGCTGGAAGAAATCTTCGCGGGCACGACGCGCCGGATGGCGGTGCGCCGCAGCCTTGTTGACCGCTCGGCGCCCGCCGCGCCGTGCCGCGCGTGCCGCGGCCTCGGGGCGTCGGTGCGGTGCATGCAGCTGGGGGGCATGCTCCAGCAGATCCGCGAGCCGTGCGGCGCGTGCGCCGGCCAGGGCCGCGCGGTCGCGCGCCGCGACGTCGAAGAGGTCCTGGAGCTCCATGTTCCGCCCGGCGCGCCCGATGGCCACCGCGTCGTCTTTTCCCAAAAGGGTGATGAGCAGCCGGGGTACGACGCCCCGGGGGACCTGGTGTTTGTCCTGAGGGAGCTGCCGCACGCCACGTTTCGGCGCCGCGGCGCCGATCTGTACGTGGAGCGCACCCTGACGCTCAAAGAAGCGCTGTGCGGATTCGAGACTCGGGTGCGGCACCTCGATGGCCGCACCCTGAGACTGCGCACCGCCGCCGGCGAGGTCGTCAGACCCGCGCCCGACGCGCTCGAGCCCCCCAGGCCGACGTGGCGCGTCGAGCGCGACACGGACTGCACCCTTGTATCAATCGCCTCGGGCCGCGCGGCCGAGATCTCTACTCTCAGGGAGGCGGTCGAGCGCGGCGAGCTGCGCGATCAAGGCGTGGGATGCTTTGTCCTGAAGGGCGACGCGGCCGAGTTCAAGCAGGGGACCGAAGCGCAGTGCCGCGCGGCCGCCAAGTCGACGCCGGGGGCGACGATGCACGTGCTCGTCGAGCCCCAGGCGTCGCGCGTGCGGTGCGTCGTCGGCGAGGGCCTGAGGTCCTTGCGCGACCCCACGGTGCGCGGAAACTTGTTTGTGCAGTGCACCATCGTGTATCCGGAGCGCGTCGAGCCCGAGGTGCGCGCCGCTCTACTCCAGGCACTGGACGCGCTTCAGCCGCAGCCGTCTGGTTCCCAGGCCGACGCCGGCGAGTGCGATGATTTTGTTCTCGATGAGCGCGACCCCCAAGCGTCGTACGAGTCGAATCGCCCACCGGACGACGACTCGGACGACGACGCGGCGGGCGGCGCGATGCCGCAAAACGTCGCCGGGTGTCAGCAGCAGTAATTCTTTAATCATTAAAACGTGTGTCGAGTCCTGGGTAGCCGCATGCGTGTCAGTAGCTCGTCCAAGTCGGTCGGCGGCCGCGTCTGGTGGGGTCCAACGAGCATATCGCGCAGCTCGACTCGCCCTGTGCGCGTGCGTGGCATCGGCGCGGCCGGCTCGGCGCCCATTAGTGCGTGCAGCACACGCCAAATGTGCTCGGTCTCGGGCATGCCGGCGCAGATGACACACGCGCGTGGCTTGCCGGGGTTGGGCGTCGACCTCTTGGGCGTCGGCCAGGCCGGCTGGCCCCGATCAGGCCCCAGCATCAGGAGCAGCGCGTAGTAGTCGGTCGCGATGCCACTGAGATGCTCCCACCTTATCCAGGGCCGCGCGGGTCGGGTGCGGATGACGATGGCGGCAAGCAGCTCGGCACGCGCCGCCGGGCCGAGTCGCGTCTCGGCGTGCCCGACCTGGGTGGACGAGATGTGCTTGTGCCATGCGTACCACGCCGCGAACGGCCCGGCCTCGCCGGCAAAGAGCTCATCGCGCAGGTACTCGGCGGCGGCCGCCGCACCGGGGCGATGCAGCTGACCCATGAAGAGCTCGTAGAGCTCACTGCGGTTGGGCACAAGGTCGCGCGAGTGCGCGTCCCACAGCTGGTGGGCGCGCTCGAGCGCCGGGTAATCGATGGCCGGCGTGCTCAGAACGCGGGTGTCGAACGCGCGCATCCACACGCCGGCACCGAGTACGCTGATGTCCCCCCCTTTGCGCGTCGGCGCGAGCTGCACGGCCAGCTGCTCGAGCGCAACGCGCGGCGGCGGGGCGTCGACGTCCTGCCGAGCGACGACCGCAGGCGTGCGATCGGCGAGTATCGTCGGAAACCCAGGCAGCGTCGAGTTCTGTACAAGAACCTCGACTCGCATCGAGACTTTTCCCTTCCACCGCGACGGTCTCGGCGCGCGCCCCGCGGCTGCTTGCAGCACGTTGATCACGGGGACCCCGTCGTCGAACGGCCCTGTAGACACGTGCAAAAACCCGAGCAACAGGATGTTGATGTCGATCGGGTGGCCGTCCGGCCAGCGTGCACGCAGGGAAAACATCGCGCCGGTCGACGGGCCGACGATCGCGTCGTCGACCGCGCGGACCTCGAGCGGCGTCGGCTGTGGCAACTCCCAGTCGCCGCGGCACAGCGCCTCCCAGTGGGCGTCAAAGTCGACGTACGACTGCGCGTCGTCGGCCGGCCGCGCTGCCAGCTGAGAGTCTTGCCGAGCAAGCCACTCGAGCACATCGTCGTCCAACAGGGCGTCCAAGTCGACGTACGACGGCACGTCCTCGGCCGCTGGTAGCTGAAAGTCGTGCCGGGCGAGCCACTCAAGCGCATCGTCGTCGCTCGAGCGGTCATCTGCGCTCCCATCGCCGCTCGAGTCCTCCTCATCTGTCAGCATCAGCGAACGCCGCGGCCACGGTTGATCAACCTGGCTCATGTTGGCCGTATGCTGCTGGCTCGCGTTCGATTTTGCAGCCCGGGCGCAGCATAAAAATTACGTCGCGGCTCGCTCACGACCCAAATGATTCACACAACTAGTTAGTTTAGCTTCCACCGGCTGCCGCACGACCGGCAGGTGGCAAAGCCCGACATGCCCTCGTCGGCGCTCCGCGTCTGCCGCAGCACGACCGCGACCTGGGTCGAGCGGCACTTGCGGCACACGACCGACTCGCCGCTCGTCGTCACCGAGCGCACCGAGTCGACGTTTTGCGCCAGCAGCGCGCGAAAGTCGGCGGCGCGCTGCCGCTCGGCCGTCTCGTCGGCAATCACCTCGAGCCCAACACACAGGTCGCGCCACGGGCGCTCGTGCACCTGGGAGGCCGGGATGTCGCGCGCGATCCGCTCGCCGTTGGCGCGCACGCGCGACATGCACGCGTACGCGAGCTCACCGTACACGTACGCGTCGTCACCAGCGGCGAGCGCCAGCGCCTGCTCGACTTGCACCGCGTACGCCGGCGGCGTCGACCGCGCGAGCTCGCGCAGCACCGGCCATCTATGGGACGCGGCGGGCATTGTGAAAAATAATCCTATTAAAAATAAAAAATAAAAAAAGGCAAAGCATCTCCGGAGGAAAGGCACCGGACATCACTTAGGAAACATGGGTGGCTGCGTCGACCGTGCGGCGCCGACGTGCGCCGACTTGCAGCCGCTGGAGCGATTCTTGTCCGAGCTCGACCCCGACTGCGTTCCGATGTTGCTCGAGGGGTGCGACGCGTGGGTCGTGCGGCTGGCGTGCAAGACGCTACGCCTCCTGAAGGCGCGCGCCCCGGGGGAGCGGAACCCCGTGAGCTCGGCGGTCAGCTCGGTGGAGCGCCTCAAACTGGCGTGCGCTCTGGGTGCGGACCGCCACGCAGCGCTCGTGTGGGCAGCCGAGCTCTGTATGGAGACGTTTGATTCAGTGTTCCGCGGCAACAAGGACGATGTGGGCAGGCTCTACTGGTTGGCCGCGACCCACGGCAGGCTGCGCGCGCTCGAGTCGCTGCACTCCAAGGCCGAGTACCGCGAGTCGTGGGGGATGGGGTCCAACAGCAGCCAGGTGTGGGGGTGCGTCGGCTCGTCGCCGTGGGCGTGCTCTAGCACCGTGCGCGCCGCGCTGTGCCGCCAGGCCGCCCGGAATGGCCACCTGGATGTGGTCGAGTTCCTGCACGATTGGGCGGGCGGTCGCCTGTACCCCATGCTGGATGCGGTCGATGCGGCGCGGCGCGAGGGGCACCAGCGTATTGTCGACTGGGCGAGCGGCCCGAGCTACCGCGAGACGCTGTCGAGTCGGCGGACGGCCTACTTGATGCATGTTTAAAATATTACTTACTGCAATTTCCAGTTGTGAATCGTGCGCCGGAGCTTTGCATTATAGTACGGCTTCGATACGTACCACCTTCCGTCGTTGCCGCGCATGCGCTCGCCCGCGCACTCGTTCCCAGGGTACGGGGGGCTGCGCCGCTTCGGCGAATTGTACTTTTTCGCGCCGCTTCGGCGACACCCAGACAGCTTGGGCCGCCGAGCACGCTTGGCCGCGCTCTTGGGAGGGGGGCGCCGCGGCCGCTTAGTCGATCTTGATCCCCGTGCCGACTTGCGCTTGGTCGGCATCGCTCGTGGTTTTGGTCGACCGCGCGCATGAAAAAATCGACTGGTGCGTTCATCAAATTAAAAGGGGTTTTCGATGCACGCGCCGCTGAACCAGTCGCATCTCGAAACTCCAGTCGACGGGTCGATTGTCGTAGGGCACGTGGCCTGCGTCGTGTAGCTACCGCACGGGTCCGGGCCCCCGGCTTTGCAGCAGACCTGCATCAGCTGCGGGGACTTGGAGGCGGGGTCACAGTCGTCCTGGTAGCCAATGTTCTTGGTGCCGCGGGCGCACTTGTACGCCGCGGCGGTCGCGGCCGACGTCGTGCCCGCGGGGCACGTCACGCGCGTCATGTCGATCGTGTCGGGGCAGCTTGGGTCAGGGGGGGTGCGGGTCGACACATAGGCGTGCGTCGGGGCGGCCATCGCTCGTGCGGGAGGGGTTGCCACCACTTTGAGGCCAGTTTAGGCGGCTCGCGCGACGGCGCGCGCCGCTCGGCGCGGCCCGCGGGGCTGCGCGCCGCGTCCACCACGCCCCTCAGGCGGCGCCGGACCTCGTCGCTCGACCGCGCCGCCGCCCACTCGACCAGCTCGCACAAGAGCGCGCTCGGCCGTTTGCTTTCACTAGGACGCGCGGCGGTTGGGGATTTCATGCGCCCAGCTTGGGTTTATTTTTTTCTCCTTGAAATAGTATAAATTCATATGTCCGCCCAGCTCCCGCCCGGTGCGACGATGCGGCCCGCGCCCGCCGGGGGGCCGCGCCCCGAGGACGAGGTGTACGAGTGGACGGCGGACCGCACGTTTGACGAGCTGCCGGCGGCCGAGATCCACCGCCGCTCGGAGCATGTGGCGGCCGTTTATCGCAAGTGGCACGCCAAGTCGCACTCCATCGCCGACCCCGCGGCGCGCGACGACCAGGCGCGCCAAATCATGCTGGCGGTCGACCAGGAGTGCATCGAATTCAGTAGGCGCTTCCCGCACCGGTTCCGCCAGCTCACGGACTCGACGCTAGCGGGCGACCCCCTGATGCAGCGCCACCAGGCGGCGATGCTCGAGATATTCCGACGCCGCCAGGCGGGGGAAATCACCGAGAACCGCGCCAAGCAGCTCGTGTCGCAGCTCGCGCAGCGCACCATTCTCGATAAGACCGCCGCGCTGCCGCCCGACGAGCTCGCGCGCCGCCGCGCCGAGCGCGCCGCCGAGGGGCGCGCCGGACAAGCGACGGGGGACGGCGCGCCGCAGCGCGACGCTCTGTAAAGTACCATATTGGCGAATCGACTCTAATTTTTTGCCTCCCATCTGGGTTCAAACCCTCACACACACGCGCACACACAAACACATTCGAAATGTCCAAATTTCCCACAACACAGGCCACTGATTGTGCGACGCCCGGCGGGACGGCCTTTGCTCCCGGCGACACGTGCGCCGGCGTCGCGCCCACCCAGCGCGTGTGGATGAAACTCACGTGCGCGACCGCCCCAGGGGGCAGCGGCGTCGGCGCCAAGGGGTGCGACGCAAACACCCCCATTTACTTTGGCAAGGAATCGAATCCGACTACTTATAGCAACGCCATCGTAAGTAATATCATCGATACGTCAGGCGCAGTCGATACCAGCTACGTTTCAATCCGAGGTGTACCAGGCGACGCCGCCAGCATCTCGTGCTGTGCGGCTGCTCCGGCAAAGGGGGCGGCGTGGGTGTCTGCCTGGTCGACCACGGGTCCATAAGCCGGGGCCACTCTGTACTCAGGAACGCGTCAACCAAGCGATGGGGAGGCGCACCCTAATTGATGTGAATCGTCGATCGACGCGACTTTTTTGCATCGTATGCGGGTCAAACCCACACCCACCCCCTCCGATCAGCAGAAATGTCCCTTGTGTTTCCGTCACAAGCCACTGATTGTGTGACATCCGGTGGCACTAGCACAAACCCAGGTAGTGTTTGCACCGGAAAAACTTCAACGGACAAGGCGTACATGCTGCTCACGTGCTCGGGAACTGGCTGCACGTCCGATAGCGATGTCATGTTTAATAACACAAAGGTCAATTACTCAAACGCTTTCGTGGGCGCCGTCACCGGAACCAGCAGCTTCCTTGCTGCGACAAAAGATAGCGCCACGCCTCTGACGACCTCTTGCTGCGCGGCCACCACCCAAGGCACGTGGACCGCCACGTGGGCCAACGTTACACCGTAACCCGTCGATTACATCGTTGTTTTTTTTTATTTACAACAAATACGTGTCGCGTTGACCGGTGCAAAAATTTAACCGCCTACAGCATCATCGCGAATCAGATGACCACTCAGAGCCCACCCCTGGCCGACTCGTGGCAGCTGTATGTCCATTTTCGGAGCCAGCCGGGCAGCTACAAGCAGTCTTTTCTAGCGTACGGTCCCCCGTTTGACTCGGTTGGGGGCTTCTGGTCGACTTTCAACGCGCTGCCTCGGCCCTCCAGGGCGTTTACGCCGCCGCACCAGATGGCAGTAAGTGGCCAACAAATCAAGGCGTTTAGTCTGTTCAAGGGCAAGATCGAGCCCACGTGGGAGGATCCCGTGAACGCCGTGGGCAGCGAGCTGTATTGCCGGTGCCAGCTGGAGGCGCCGGTGCTCGATGAGATGTGGCTGGCGACCGTGCTGGCGTGCGTAGGAAACCGGCTCCCCGCGGCAGTGGGTGTGCGGGCGGTCGACAACTCGCTCCGAGGCAAGACGCAGTCCAAGCTCGAGGTGTGGTGCCCAGCCGACACCGACGAGCCGGCGCTGCAAGCCTCGGTGCTCTCTATTTTAAAAGAAACGATCCCCGCGCCGCCCGCGTTTGAGTTCCAGGCGCACGCCGACAAGTCGACAATGGAGCGCAAGTTCTTTTGTACGCTCAAGAGCGCCAAAAAAAAGGCCCGGGCCGAAGCTTCGGCCCGTCCGCCCGGGCGGCCCAGGCGCTGAATGTCCTGGGCGTATGATCCCAAGTATGCAGCGACCCACACCGACACAAACGCGTCCCCCTCAGCTGCCCGATGAGCACGAGCACGCGCCCGCGCCGTTAGTGGGGTCGACGCAGACGGTGACGAGCGACGCCACCGCCGCGTCGCGCTGCCAGGCGCTGATGGACCCGTTCTGCGACGCCGTTCTGCCGCCCAACCAGCAGGCGTGCCACCGCATCAACGACGAGCTGTGCCGCCCCGGGTCCCCGTTTGTGCGCTGTCTCCTTGGAAACTCCGAGGAGCGCGGGTGCGCGGTCGTCGGCTTCCTGGCCGAGTGCCTGTGCGCGCCGCAGACCTTGGTGGTCGGCGACACTACGTCAACGGCGGCGCCACGACAGCACCAGCACTAGCACGAGCACCAGCACTCCGGCGACGCCGCACACCAAGTAGGCGCCGATCAGCGGGCCCGGCGTCGCAGTCGTCGACGACGCGCCGCCAGCCGGCACGACTCCCACGATCGCCCCGCCGCACGTCTGCACCAGCTCGGCGGGCTCGGCCCTTATGGTCTGCAGCCGGCTCTTTAGCGAACTCAGGTATTCTTGCACCGAAGGGTCCATCGACATTGTCTTTGGCCGGATGGTACACGAAAAAAAAGCCAATCCCCCGTCGCGCCGGGCGCGGATTCTCATCCTAGGGGGGAGTCAAAACGCGGGTCCGCTGATGCAACCTCCCCCGTGCGTCCGACGATCCGGCGACCCCGTGGGGCCGCTCCTGTGTCTGGGAAGAACGACGCTCGAGGCCAACACGACGTTTGCGCGCGCCGCCGAGGCGCGGTACGGCCCAACATACGCCGCCGTGCCCTCGGGGATGCGGCTCAAGGGAATGGGCGCCGCGGGGTTTGCCGTTCTGAATGACGGCGTCGCGGTCGACTCGACCTCGGTCTATCGCCAGGTGGTGGCCGGCTCGCCCGAGCCCGTGGGGACCGACGCGCCGCTCGAGCTCCGTGTCCTGGATCCGGCGCGCGACTTCCCAGCGTGCCTCGGGCAGCAGCCTGGCGCGGTCCCGAGCTATGGGGACGCGACCCACGTCGGCCCCGGCGGGCCGGTGCTCTGTCGCCCGCAGGACGTGCGCCCGCTCGCCTAGCTTTTAGTGCGTGTCGACCGAATTCTTTTTTTGATGTTCCTGGTGGAGCAAACACCGGGAATGTCATCTGTTGATCTCGGCCATCTTCTCTTCCAAGGCGACATTGCTCCCGACCCTGGATCGCAGTACTACACATTCACCGACCCCACGCTCCCGGCGCTGCGCGGATTTTGGCGCGGGGGCTCGACCACGGGCGTAATGGCCGGCCGCGCGGGGTTCTTTGGCATCAACTTTGCGCGGACGACCGAGGCGTTTCTCGAGTGGCCGCGCGACTACCGCCGCGAGCGCGAGTGGGTCCGATATGTGCGCCAGGACGTCACGTGCGCCGGCTTTACGCTGTGGATGAGCAACTTCCGGACCCCGCCGACCCGCATAACGGCCAGGTGGGCTGATGCGGCGACGCTGTTGCTGGAAGACGACTTTGGCGGCTCGGGCGTCGCACACGCGCAGAGCGAGTCCCTGATTGGGGACGATCTCTACAATCTCGAGGTCGGGTTCTGGCTACGCTGAATCGACGACTCTGACACTGCCCGCATTTGTTTTTTTCCACGCAAAAAAAAAGGGCGGTTGCGTTTATTGCTCGACATCATCCGACAGGCCCATCCCCTCCAGAATCCGGTCGATCGGCACTTCCAGGTGGTCATCAACGCCCTCGGGGCTCTCGACGCTCCACGTTTCAAGGATCGCGCCCGGCTGACGGCCCATCGACTCCAGACACTCGGTCACGTGCTCGGTGTGCAGCGCGCCCGCATACACTAGACAGTGGCGCGCCGGGCCGGCGTCGCACGCCGGGCCGGTCGGGTACGGCACCAGCATGCGCAACAAGAGATAAAAGTCGGCGACGCACGCATAAATGATGGCCATCCGCACTCCGCCGTACGCCTCGACTCTGAGGGTCAGCATCGTCTCCACCAGGTGATTTACAAGCCACTCGAGGTCCTCGGGCGGGATCCTCGAGGCGCGGCGCGCCATGCGCTCGAGGCCCGCCGTGTGGCGCGCGACCCACTCGGTCGCCTTTATCGGGCCGATGGTGCGCTGCAGCTCCTTTAGGAGACCATCGGAGAGCGGCCGCGACGGGTCGACGCGGCGTCGGCTGGCGTCGTACCCCAGGATCGACAGCGTCCAGATGCGCGCGAGAGCCGGCCGTATGACGGTCAGCGGCGTCTTGTAGTACATTGCGTGGACGATGCCGCCCGCATCGAGCTCGGCGCGCGAGTCGAACCAGTGCACGCGCACGCCCGTGCTCCCCAGGGGGTTGAGCGGCCGGTGCTGCGGCGCGACGACGGCGTGCGGCGGCGCGACCGCGCCGGCCATCGACCACGCGATGCCCAGGATTCCGTACCGCGGACCATGGGGGTTGAGCGTCGTCACCTGGCACGGGCGCGAGCGGTCGCGTCGCACCCACGCGTCGTCGCGATAGACGCTCCGACGCCACGAAGCCTCTAAGAACAGGTCCGCGCACACCCCGCGGCGGCGCGCGCGCCGCGCCGCGGCCTGCATGATGCCCCGGACGCTCGTGTACTCTGGCATGTCGGGGAGCGGCTGGTGGCGTTCCCCGAGGCACACGACCCACAGCTCGATCTCGGCACCCGAGGGCCATTTGGTTTTCAGGTAGGTGCCGGTCGCGACGTGCGGGCCGACGACGCCCCGCGCGGCGCTCGCGACCTGCTCGGCCGCCCCTAGCTCGCGCGAGATCGCGCTCTCCTGCAGAGTCGGTGGCCACCGGAGGCCGACCGCGTGGATGTCGTACGCCTGGGCCTGGGACCTGGACGCGATCCGCCGGGCCAGCTCGACCAGCCGGGTCGCGTTGGCGTCCGCGGGGCCGCTGATCTCGGCCGGACGGTTGGTGGGAAAGCTCAAGTCCCACTCACCCAGGCGCACGAGCTCGATGCGCCGGTCGCCCTGCATCAGCACGCCGTGCGGCGCCGGCACGCCCTCGTAGATTCCCGCGGCGAGCGCGCGCTCGCCGCTCGCAAACGCGTCCACCAAGTCGTCCGCCGTGCGCCGCGCCAGCGGGGCGGCGCCCGCCATCCCACTCGAATGCCACGGCAGCAGCCGCGTGCGCCGGCGCGCTGCGTCAATGTACGCTCTCAGGTCGATGTACCTGCGCCCGTTTGAGCCGGGCGTGTCGATGTCGACCACGAGCCCGCTGTTCATAAAGACCGCGCCCGCCTCGAGCAGCGCTCTGAGAATGTCGTGGCGACCCGAGTCGGCGGCTCGCCGCGCCGCCTCGATCGCCGACTTGTCGATCGCGTACGCTGTCTCGAGCTGGGTGCGTGGATCGCTCGACTCCTGGACGCTACGCGCCCGCGACTCTAGAATCGCCGCCACCAATTCGAAACAAACAGGGTGGCGCGCGAGCGCCGCTTCGAGCAGATCCGGCCGGCCGGACGGCGCGATCGTCGGGCGCCCGGCGCGCACGCACCGCGTGACGTGCGCGGCTCTCAGGTCCACGAGCTCGACCAGCTCTTCCAGCCGGCCGCACTGCTCGGCCGCCGCACCAACAACCTCACCCGGCTGATGACCACGCGGACTTTGTTGGACGCGCGCGCGCACACGCCGCTGCGGCTCGTCGTCGTCCTCGGCGGCGGCGGCGGCGGCGGCGGCGGCCGCTCGAGTGTGCTCTTGACCATTCGGTTCGGACAGCACAGCCGCGACAAACTGGCGCGCGCTCTCGGCGGCGCGCTGCATCCACACGACCTGGTCGTCCGTCAGCTGCGCGCCAAGCTCGGAGAGCATCGGACGCATGTCGTCGCCACGGACCAGCGCCTCGCCGATTTGCCACCTAGAACCGCCACCCAGCCGAGCGAGCGCGTGGATTCCAGCGTTGCGCGCCAGCAGCGCCCACACCTCAAACGTCCCCTCGATCGGGTTGGTCACGCGGTCCACCAGCTCGGCGAGCAGGTGCGGCCGCGCGGGGTCCGCCGAGACCGCTGTGCCCCACATCCGGTGCCACGTCTCGTGCACCGAGTGCGGCAGCCCCCTGATGCGCTCGCCCAGCCGATTGTAGTCGTCCATCTCCTTGTCATTGTTCGGCTGCAGGTGACGCTTGGGCGCCGAGAGACGAACGCGGCTCGGTCGGCTGCCGCGCTGACCCATCTGTTGGTTGGCTTGAGCGTGCGCCAAAATAACCCCATTAGTGTGCCGGCAGGCCCATCTGTTGCAGAATCCGCTCGATCGGCACTTCTAGACGGTCGTCGACGCCCTCGGGGCTCTCGGCACGCCACACGGGGTCGATCGTCGCCCCCGGCGAACAGCCCATCGCCTCCAGGCAGTCTGTCAAATGCTCGGTGTGGAACGTGCCCGCATACACTAGACAGTGGCGCGGCGGGCCAGCGGCGCACGCTTGTCCGGCCGGGTACGGCACAAACATGCGCAACAGCAGATAAAAGTCGGCGACGCACGCAAAGATGTCGTGCAGCTCGACCGCGCCGGCCCGGGCGACGCCGCCGGCGATCAGCGTCTCCACAAGGTGGTTCACTAACCACTCGAGGTCCTGGGGCGGGATTCGCTGGGAGCGCCGCGCGATGCGCTCGAGGCCCGCGCGGTGGCGCGCCAGCCACTCAGTCGTCCGTGGTTCCCCTAGGGTTCGTTCGAGCTCCCTGACAATGTCGTCAACGAGCGGCCGCGCGGGGTCGACGCGGCGCCGGGCGGCGTCGTACCCCAGCACCGACAACGTCCACTCGCGCGCCATTGACCGGTAGACGGAGTACGGCATCGGGCCATAGTAGAGCGCCTCGACCATGGGGGTGTCGCCGACCTCGGCGCGCGCGTCAAACCAGTGGACGCGCGCGCCGACGCTGCCGAGCGGGTTGGGCGACCGTGGCTCCGACCACCGGGCGGCGTGCGGGGGCGCGACCGCCGCGGCCATCGACCACGCGACGTTGCACATGGAGTACGACGGGTCCGCGGTGCTGTGCGTGACCTGGTACGCGCGCGAGCGGTCGCGTCGGACCCAGCGGTCGTCCACGCGCACACTCCGGTGCCACGGCGCCTCGATAAAGACATCGACGCACGCCCCCCGGCGGCGCGCGCGCTGCGCGGCCGCTTGCATGAGGCCTCGGACGCTTGTGAACTCTGGCGCGTCGGGCATCTGGCCGTGGTACTCGCCGAGACACACGACCCACAGCTCGATCGGCGCGCCCGAGGGCCACCGCGCGCTCAGATGGACGCCGGTCGCGACGCGCGGGCCCACGATGCCGCGCGCCGCCGCCGCGGCGGCCTGAGAGTTTGCCAGCTCGGCCGCGACGATGTTCTCCTGGCGAACCCGAGACCAGCTGCAGGTGAGCGGCAGCGGCGCGGCGAGTCTCTCGGTCAGAGCGACGACCTGCTGGGCAAAACGGTCCCCCGGCCCGCTTATTGTCGCTCGCCCGGCCTCGGGGAAGCTGATGTGCCACTCGCCCAGACGAACGTGGTCGATTTGATTTTCGCCCTCCAGGAGAACGCCCTCGGGCGCCGGGACGCCGCCGTAGACGCCCGATCGCAGCGCGCGCTCGCCGCTCGCAAACGCGTCGAGCACGTCGTGGGCGGTGTGCGTCGCGGGCGGCGCGCGGGCGGCGATTTTCTGCCGCGCGAGCCACGGGAGCAGCCGCGTGCGCTCACGCGCGCGCTGCGCGTACGACGCCAGGTCGACGTACTCGATCTCGTCGGCGCCGGGCCGGTCGACCACCAGCTCGCTGTCCATCGTGACCGCGCCGGCGTCCAACAAAGCGCGCAAGATGTCGGGGCGATCCAGGTCGATCGCTCGCGCCGCCGCGTCGGTCGCTGATCGGTCGATCCAGTACTCGAGGTCGCTGTAGCGGTCCAAGCCGGCGCGCAATTCCCGCAGCTCGGCCGCGCGCGCCTCCAGGACGGCTTTGATTAGATCGAGGTCAACAGGGTGGCGCGCGAGCGCGGCGTGCAACAGATCGTCGTCGCCCTCGGGCGAGATTGTCGGGCCGCCTAGGCGCACGCACCGCGCGACCAACGCGGGCCGCTCGTCGACCAGCCGTGCGAGCTGGGGAAGGCCGGGGCGATCGTGCGCGGTCGGCTCGGCGGCGGCGGCGTCGGCGTCGGCGTCGGCGTCGGCGTCGGCGTCGGCCTGGAGGGGCCGCTTGGCCGCGTAGTCGACTCGGGCGTGTCGCGCGCCCATCGAGCTATCTAGTAGCTCGCTTGTTTTTCCAAGTGTGGTCCCCATAAAAGTTAGCTGGCCATCGGATTTTATTCCATCAAGGCCGGCAGGCCCATCTGTTGCAGAATCTGCTCGATCGGCACTTCTAGGCGGTTTATCACGCCCGCGGGGCTCTTGACGCGCCACACGGGGTCGATCGTCGCTCCAGGCTCACGGCCCATCGCCTCCAAACAATCGTTGACGTGATCGGTGTGGAACGCGCCCGCATACACCAGACAGTGGCGCGGCGGGCCGGCGGCGCACGCTCGCCCCGTCGGGTAGGGGACAAACATTCGCAACAGCAGATAAAAGTCGGCGACGCACGCAAAGATGTTGGAGATCGGGACCCCGTTGTGCTCTTTTACCTTGTAGACGACCATCGTCTCCACCAAGTGTCTGATTAGCCACGCGAGGTCCTCGGGTGGGATCTTTCGGGAGCGCCGCGCCATGCGCTCCAGGCCCAGACGATGCAGGTCGAGCCACTCGCTGGATTCGGTGGGCC
>Ga0247837_1007558_pt1 | contig 14334 bp, 14 predicted proteins | sample LaCtaG_2_FD_187115 | JGI IMG/M metagenome (GOLD analysis project Ga0247837, IMG submission 187115) | Freshwater microbial communities from meromictic Lake La Cruz, Castile-La Mancha, Spain - LaCruzMarch2015_14.5m | ecosystem: Environmental > Aquatic > Freshwater > Lake | place: Spain: Castile-La...
GCAGTGATGGTGTATACTGCTGTGGCCACACTCAAGAGAGTGTGGGGACAGTACGTTAAGGAGGCCAAGAAAAGTAAGGGAGTTTCAGCCGTCTGGACGACAAGCAGGAAAACTACATAGTAAAGGGGACTTGAAGAACTAGTTAAGTGGCTTTTTAAGGTAAAAGCGGGTTCTTAGAATCCGCTTTGTTAGGGATGTATTCGTAGGAAGGCAGTCTTATCAAGGGTTTGCTTCTTTTCCCCCTTTGCATAGGCAGGGGTCGCTGCTTTGGGAGGAGTTGAATAGACAAAAAGCGGACAATTCAGTTATTTATACCTTTATCAGCTCTGCGTTGGCGGCGGGTTTTGCCTTTTTCACCCGCGGAATAAAGATCCAAGGCCTGTCACGGGGGAAAGCGAGTTCTTTTGGCCTTATTTGTCCGGAGAGATGAATGAAGCAGTTACTGCCTCAGGCGTAGTTGAACTATAAGGAAGCAGTTTACTGCTACTTGGCTGCTTCTCTCAAACGCATTCCCTCCATACTTGTCTCCGCCCTGTTCAAACCTGCACACTGCGCCGGCTTTGCCTTGGGCAGGAACATGCCGGAGGGCCCGCGCTCCCTGTTGCAGGCGTGTCTATGTCTGGACTCGTGGAGGTAGGACCTGTTTCTGTCCTTCCTTGCCTGCCAATTCTGGTTTCTCCTGGTCAGCCGGCGCTTAAGAATGCGGTGAAATTGCCGGGCGTTGACAAAGATTGGAGCCTGGTCCATGGACTCTGGCGGCAGTTGAAGTTTGCTGTGGGCCGAGCCCATCCCGCAGAACATCATAGAGTACATTTGACTCGGGTTAAGTGTCGATGTCGCGAGGCCTGAGAAGCCTAGAAAAGGTAAAAAGCTGGACAAAATGGGTATGGGGGTGAGCGGACTTTGATCTGGTGTGGCAGTGTTGCTTTCGCAGCTGTCTGAGGCGAAGCCTGGGGGGACGCTTGCAAAGCCTTCCATTTCCTTTCTTTGGCCAATGACCACACAGTATGGCTGCCGTCTCCGCACTGCCCGCCTCTCAAACACTCCCAGGTCACCTACCCTCATATCAAGCTCAAACTTCAGTTTCCAAGATTTATGCGAATTACTCGGCTTTTCTTTGTTAGTGCATCGGGCTTCACCGTCTTTCTCCCTGACATCTGCATTCCGACTAAGGAAGTGCATATGTGTACAATCCTCAAAAATGCATCTATCCAAGGAAGTGCAGGACTCCAGGCCGAATCCCCACCTCGCCAAAAACGCTTCCCAGGCCAAATAGACGCGAAAGCAAAAACGCATTCCAGAGAAGCTGCACTCCGACTAGTGCGGAAAGACTAGATCAGACGCTATAGCAAGCTGTATTATTAGTGTCGGAGTCTCACTTCCGAGTCCTCAGACGTGTCACTTTCACTTCTGTACTCAATGCTCGGCACCGCCATGTCTCTGGGCGGACTTCTGCGAGACACTGGCAAACTGTACCCAGGGATATGTCTCGGAGAATGCAGGCCTGCATACCCGCCCTTCCTATCAGTGTGGGCGCCTGGCTCCCGCTCGCCTAACTCCGCTAGAGACATTCTGCCCTTTTCTCCGCGGCTTCTGGCGGTTTGCGGTACTGCGGTAGTGAACATCTGCTGCTTTAGCAGTGTTAGTTGCCGCTCTAAGTCCTTCAGTACCATAGTTTGTTCTTTTATTAGGTCTTCTGCACTGCTTTGCAGCTTATGCGAGGAGTCCTCCGACGTCCGAGTCGAAGCCTCACTACTCACACTGTTCCTAAGGCTTTCCTCGAAGCGCAAAGGCACAGTCATATCCCCAGGCTCAGTGCCTGAAATAAGCAAATCGGCAGTTGACAGCACCCACCCCGGCCTAGCCATCGCAGTGACTTCATACAAAGTCAGTGGAGAGCTGGTGATGAGTAAGAGGAAGGACAGACTGAGAGGGGAGTTGGACAGACGGTGCAGGGAGGAGGAAAGGAGGTAGTGCACACTGGAGGACCAGAGGAGCTGGGCGCAGGAGTCGGGCTTGGACTTAGGCAGGCCAGAGAGCCAGAGACCGACGAGGGATAGATCGGGGACATGGGGGTCTTGGGCTCTTAGCAGAATTAGGCGTTTGGCTTTATCCATAGTCAGCAGTCCAGTCCTGAACTTATTATCCTCTCGTTTTTCCTTGATCAGGCGGACTGCGAGTTCAGTCGACACAATCCGCAGCGGGGCAATGGGCTGGAAACTCAGCGAAAGCGAGGGCCACACCCTCAGGAAGTGCAGGAAAATCTGATGGTTGTCCGAGGTCAAATAGCACTCCACTCTCAACAAGTCCACAGGCTGAACAGGGTCCTTGTGTCCGGTACGAGTGCGAATAGGCATTTGAGCAGTGCTTTCCCCTAGGGCGATGACCTGGTCTAGGACTTGAGTGGAGCGACAGTAGCGCAGTGGAATGCTGAACTGTCCTCCGAATATAGGTTTGGAGCTGGAGTGCCACTGGACGTCGTTCACCTGCAGTGTGTTTTTCGTTAGCTTGGCTTTGTGGGCGAGAAGGAAGCCGTGGAGATGGAGCTCGGTCAGTTTCGTTCCTAAGGACCACAGTGTCTGCATGACGTCGGTGCTGACCTCCAGAGCAGGCGGACTGCACGCGACTTCTTGCGAAGCACCAATAGGCTGCGGTTCGTACAAAACAGCCCCACTCATATGGATGGAAAGCGGCAGGGAAGAGGCTGGCCGCGGGGGTTTCTGAAGCTTCATACTATATGGGCCCCTCTACGTCTAGCAAGGAATGATGGTCGTAATAAGCCGCAGGCATGAAGTTGCTAGCACTCGTAGGCCTGCTAGCCGCCTCCATCCTGCTCTCCGCCCACCTCTTCCTCGGCGAAAGCCAAATCTACTCCGTCCTCGAGCTCGTCTCGCCCAACCGCGAAATCAACATCATCAACACGTACTGCCACGGTCCCCACGCCTCAGTAAGAGTTCCCCAGCATGATAAATGGGTGTGCAGAGACCCAGCCAAAAAGCGCAAGTATGTCTGGGTCATGCTGGACGCCTGGGCGTCTTTCCAGACTGCGGACTTGGTGACTACTTTCAATGAGTCGGCGTACTACCATGTGTTGAACACTGGGTATCCGCAGGTCGCTTGTATGTAGTCGGCCGCTATCTATGCGACGCAGTTGGTGGGGAGACCGAGCAGGAACTACGTAGGCGGCTTCCTGAATGACGAAACAGTGATTGAGCAGATTGGAGTCAACAGCACCAACTTCCTGATTACCACGCCCTTCCCTGTAGGCAAGCTGCTGGGGTCGGAGCGCTTCCAGAAGCAGTACATTTGGGACCGCAGAGAACCCTACCCTTTCCGCTCCTTCGAACTGGCCGGCAACTGCTCTGAGTCATTCCTAGATGTGAAGGGAATTGGTACATCTAAGGACCGAGATTTGACCATGGAGGAAGCCAAGGCCTACGTCCAGTCCCGTGCCCACGACTTCCTGCCCTCCCTCCACCTCTCCAGAATCAAAGACTGCATGCACAGTGTGGGAATCAAGCCCGGCGGCAGCAACGTCATCTACTACACCTTCCTCATGGACAGCTTCAACCACAACTACGGCGCCTTGAATGAAATGACAATGGAGCGGGCCGCTGCCATATACGCAGACGTAGTGGCGATGATACAGGTCCTTAGGGAAACTGGCCTAGACGAGGAATACGCGTTTATTATATCCAGTGACCATGGAGGCCAGTACTTCCTGGATGAGGACGAACTGTGCAACCATGGGTGTCGCATGGACGGAGGCAATGAGGCGATTTTGTACATCTATTCGAAGGGGGAAGAACCACGCTTGACTGACGTGTGGATTAACACTGAGGATATAGGCGGGACAATAGTGCAGCATATCATAGGCGCAGGGGTGCCGGGGAGTGCTATTGGCACTGCTATGCCGATGTTTCGAACTGTCAAGTATGAGTATATGGCGCTGAGAAGTAAGGAAATTCAGCTTCTTTCGCACCTCAACTACCTCGACCCTGCACATCATCGTGACCTTACACTAGTCATGGACAGCGATATATCCGCTCTGGACCTTACGGAAGACGTCCTCAGACAGTTCATCTCCTCATACCCTGAGCACCTCTCCGCCCTGCAGTCCCAAGTCGCAGCTCTACAGCAGCCCTTGCTCGCCTACATCGCCCTCACCGCCCTCATTTTCGCCTTTTCCTACTTCGTGCTTCTGCCAATTCTTCTCGGCCTGGGACTCGTGCGAAGAGACTGGGTGTCCATTTTCCTATTATTTGCGGAGTTAGTGGTTGTGGCAGTGAGGAATAACGGACTTGGTAGAGTGGAAAAGATCGTTTGGTGGCCTGTAGTCGGGATACAAATCGGCTTTATTTGTGCGGGTTTGATGTATTCTTCATCTGATGAGTTGATGGGGAAGAATAAGCGGTTATCGAACGTGTTAAGACTACTGAATGTGCCGAAAGTGATATGGACTGCACTTCGAACTGCCTCCGTTTCCCCGCTTTCCCAGCTCTCCTTGACTGACATATCCGCAGGTGTGCTCACCCTCAACACCGCTCTTCTCCTCACAGACGAATTCGGCAACGTATTCACTCGCATCGGAGAGCTGCTCTACCCCATGCACTACCTAGTAATCGTCCTCTACGTGCTCTACGACAGCCAGCGCCAGGCGAAAGAGGGCTATAGAGTGCTCTGGATGCTCGCTAGATACAGCTCTCTGGGGCTGCTAGCACTGGCTTGGTACTACGAGTGGGTCACTGACTACTCCATGAGTGACCAGACAGAGGAAATGATGGCAGTCATTCATATCTTCTATGTGTCTGCCCTGGCTTGTCTGGCACTGATTATAGCCGTAGTACCGGATAGTGAGCGAGGAAGGCTGATAGTGTACCCCGCCCTCCTCATCTACTTCTTCATCGCAAGCCAGCAACAGCGCTCTCACCTGCTTTTCCTCTTCATCCCGACCATGGAAGTGCTCAGTTCTCTGGCCCGCGCCCAGGACTCCCTCTACCTCTACTGTCTCCTCGCCTGCCAGGGCAGTGTCATCTACCTAGTCAACCGCGGCTCCTACGGCTTCGACATTTCTCTTCGGGCGGGCAACCACAGCTGGGGCACGTACCCTGACGAGTTCCCCATATTCACAGGGATCATTTTCGGCTTTCACAAGATGGCGTGGTACCATATGGTGGGCGCGTACATATACAGGGCGCTGCAGTGGCCGCTGAGTCACAAGGGGGGGAAGTTCCTGGAACTGCTGGCGTGCAGGGGGTTGGCGATTTTAGTGGTCTTTATGGTGGGCTTCTATGCGAATCCCGCGAATACGCTAAGTGTGTTTATGTGGGCGATGGCGCAGTCCTCTACACTGCTGTTCCTGCACACCGTGCTTATCCTTAGCCGCAGTAAATAGGTTCAATTCGAATCGGGGCTTGGTTCTGCTGAGGGTTTGGACATGTAAGTGCAGAATTGGCTATTTCTGCATCAGAGCTAGTTTTCGGGATTACCTTGTATCCACTCCATCTTGTATCAACAATTCTGGACTTATCTAATGAAAAAGGCAGGTATTGCGCCTCTCAAGAAGGCAGGTGGCCTAAACGCGAAGAAGGCAGGGGCTTTGGCTCCCAAGAAAGCAGGCACTAACAAGGCAGGCGCCGTCCTAGTGCCCAGAGACTTCATAGTGGCCCAACAAACCCTCCACCAGATGATAGACATGTACGGAGACATCGCCCCTCTCCAAGTCATGCCCAAAAACCCCACTCTCCGCTCCGAAATCAACGAAGCCATCGCAATGCAGGACATTCTCAAACTGCAGCAATTATATGCAAAGCAAACTGCACGCTTTAAACAAGAAGTGCACAAGCCGGGCGGCAGAGACCCAGCACTTGTCTTCGCTGCGTCCCTAGGCGCCCAGCCCATAGTCCTGTTCCTCCTAGAAATCGGCGTGGATCCGAACCAGGCGGATGAGAGCGGACAGACCGCTCTGCACACAGCCAGTGGAGGCGGGTATGAAGGGCTAGTGGGAGTGCTGGTCAAGCGAGGGGCTTGTGCCTGGCTTAATGACATTGCAGGCAATAGTCCTTTTTTGCTGGCTGCGACGAAGGGGCTGGAGGCGGTTTTGCTGGAATTAGTGCGATTTGGAGTGAATCCGTGGGAGAGAGACAGCACTGATAGGATGGAAATGGACTATATCTTGGATTCAGAGCTGCGAAAGCGAGTCGCTGAGCTGGCGTATTGGCTCCGCAGACGTGCTTTTCTGCTCGTTCTCCCGCTTTCCCCGGTTTCCCGGCTCTCCTTCAACCTGCATCATCTAATTGCCCAGTATCTCTAGTCCTAACCACTATGCTTGCCCGCTGTTTCCCGCCTCACTATCTCCAGCAGCGCCTGTATCTCCGCCTCCGTCAGTCTTTCCTCGATTTTCCCCACTATCCGGAACAGTTCCACTTCGCGAGTGGGGAGTAAATTGAGTATCTGCACTACTTCCAACTGAGTCAGTTTCTCCCCACTAACGCCCTTGAATTCCCCCAATTCTCTCACTAATCCCTCGATTTCCGGCCTGGTGACTGACTTTATGGGAGTGGAGTTGAGGTAGGAGCGGACGGAGTGCTCGAGCTGCACTTTGGACGCGTCTTCGTTAGTGCTGGAAGCGCTGCGGTGCGCTGCATAGCCTCTGAGCGCCTGCAGGACCTCGTAGTTGCTGAGAAGCTTGCGATTTGAGCTGGGTAGGGCTTACACCTCCATGCTGTTTCTATCTAGTTAGTGGGGGTAGTAGGTTAATGGGAGAAGAAAGTAGTCCATTGGTACCGCTTTCCGTGCCTGTGGGAATTCCCATCCCCACAGGGTCTCTAATCGACCTGCCTAGCGCAAACGCAGTGGTGTGGCTGGACAATGAGAACTGGCAGCCAATGCGCGGTACTTGCGGCAGCCGTCAAGTCTTGACAGTGCCAGAGTCTGACTCCAGGGTGATAGTGCTGAAGACGAAATATCGGCATACATGGCTGCTGAAGACGGACTGGTGCACGAGAGGACTGCTGCCTTTGCCGGTGGATGGTTCGTTTCTCAATGCGCAGGCGATCGGTTCGCATCCGATTTCAGGCTGTATCAGTCCGCAGGAGAGCGGGGAATTGCTGCAGTATGCGAGATCCGTCCTTGAGCCGATTATTAAGAAGGTAAGGATCAATGTAGGCGCGCTATCTGTACTGGACTTTTTTACTGATACGTCTGTGTGCAAGTCTGATAGTCATAGCGGGAGTGGTCCTGATGCTACTGGTCTTTTACCCTGCATTCATCATCATAATCGCTGCAGGTCTGAGTGAACTGGTCAATATGTGCTTTATAGGCCGAAAATGCGTCTCAATCTGCAGGTCCCAGGGACCGATCCTCGCTACCGCGCTTCAAAGCCACTGCACAGGGCTGCTTGCCCGCGGGATAGGCGTGTTTGTGGGCCCCTACGCTACTTACATCAAGCTTTCAGTCCCAGTCTAGCTCTTAAGTTCCCTAAGTCTGGTATATGGCTTCACTGAGTTTTGTGGGAATCCCTGTGTAAAGTGTTGCAGCTGAGAAGCTCTGCAGCTCATTGGTCCCTTTCAGCGCGAAAGAATAATCTATGAAGAGTTTATGTGCGCATCATACTTCTTACCAGTGAAATACCTTTCAACAATGTGAACTCAGGATCTCTATAAACAGCCATCATCCTGTCAGGCAAACATACCGTTCACTGATGTCAGTAGTAAATCAGAAAGCACGAAACTGCTACTGCTGAGAGACTTTGTCTAATTATCCTGCAGGCATAGTTACCTCACAGTTTATGAGAGTTGTGTGCTTCAGGCTTTAGCCCACCCTTCAGCTGTGGAACACATCTGTAGGTCCCCAAGCTACTATCTCAAGCTTTAGTCCCGTCTAGACTCCCTAAATTGCCTAAGTCCGCGTTTACAGAGGTAAGGAAGTCTTACTCAGCACACTAGAATGAGTCTCCGAGCACCAGACGAACTGATTGATAGAAAGAAATTAAATTGTAGAGTAGGTGCAAATGGGAAGAATGACATGATAGACACTTAAATTTGAAGCTGTAGCGAGGTTTCTATGCTAGTTGGGCGATCCTATTAGCAAAGGGCTGAACAGGAGTTTACTCCGATACTCTCTTCATAGACACGGATGAGAAAACCACGTTGAGCACTGCGGCATAGTTGTGAGCATTGATGTATAATTACTCGAATGTCTACATATTTCCAGACTAAGGACTCAGTCCAATATGACAGAGAGACACTAGTAGTAATGGCCCAGCCAAGCTGTCAGAACGCTGATGGAAACCCAGCCACGATTAGATGCCCTTGCGCAGGGCTTCTGTACTGCCAGTCTTGCTTCTCCGTCCATGTCACCCTTCATCACTCTGTGACGACCTCAGAAACCCCTGTAAGAACGAATACTTGCACAGAGTGCGACATCCGAGAAGCTTTGAAGATGTGTATTTGCAGAGACACTCTGCCGTCTATCTGCGGGGAGTGTGAAGGAAAGCATGTGGTGAAGAATTGCCGAGCACTTCATTGGATGATCGATATTTCCAACAGGGCGAGGTTGAAAGGCCAAGTTCGCATTGATGGCGTAAGGAAGAAAGTCGCAAATCTCCGATCTGCAGAAACTAAAAGAAACCAGAATTTGGATAAAGTCGCTTTGTGCAAACAACTTGTTCAAAGTAACTTCCTAGAAGTCAAGTCTACAATTGAACGGAAACTCGAGGAGGAGAAAGACGAAGCACTGAGTTGCCTCGACAGAATTGAGACTCTGCTTGGGGGAGAGTTCGCTATTGTACTGCAGACAATGGAGGACCATTTGCTTGAAGAGGATTACCTGCCTGAACATCCTATGTCCAGGGCTGCTTTCCTACATAGTTACTTGGACGATCGGGACTCGCTGGATTTCTTCAACTTCGAAAATAGGAAGATAGGAGTAGACTGCGACCCAATCCTTGGAGTGGAGTGGGAGTGCAGGGTCCTGAGTGATGGAACGATTTGCAACGCCTGGCTGAAAGTGGGAGCCAAGCAACTCGCTATGGTTCGTACGAACAGTATCAGTTACTACGTACCTGCGACAGAACGTAAGACACTCGTTCATCTCTCACCACCTCTTCCGAATCCAAATTGCACTCCCTGGCTTTTTCTCCCTAATGGTGACGTGTTTCTACCAGGATTTTTGGTGAACTCCATTAACTCGCTCCAAGTAAGCATCATCAAGCCAACCGGCCAAGTAGAGCACAAGGCCTTCTTGAAAACTTCTAAACATGGAGCTGGCTTGGCCTACTACAACGGGTGGGTATTCTGCTTTGGAGGCTGGAACCAAAGTGTCTACCTTGCTTCTTGCGAGAAATATAACCTTGGAGCCGACTCATGGAGTCCAATGGCAGCCATGATCACCCCGCGATGCCATTTCAATGCTTTGGAATATCAAAAAACAGTGTATCTCTTTGGAGGGGATGTCTGCGCCTGTGAGAAATTTTCGCTGCTTGATGAGACCTTCACACCTATGGACTTTAAACTACCTGAAGCAAGCAACACAGCATCCATTCTCTACGAAAACGAAATATTGATATTTACAGCGACGTTAGTTACAAGGTTCAACATCAAAAGCCAGCAAACCTCCTTTCATGCTAGTTCTGCAGGAAGATTCGTTATTCGCTTCAGTCCGGTGATTATCGGTCAAATTGCGTATATTATCCACACTCCGCATTGTGGAGGACTTGATGGAGTACGTCAGCTCGACCTTCGCTCGTTTGTCTTCAAGGACACCATTTCTCTTACTTAGAACTTTAGATAAGTCTATTTTGAGTGTTCTATTGCGTTTTCCCGAAATTCAAACCTCTTTAGACTAAACATCTTATCAATAATTATATTTCGCAGAAATTACTATGTAATAAATTGATGAACTGCTATACCAACTGCATAATCCTGCCCAAAACCTTCAGAAGTGAATTAGAGAAGCACTAAAAGGCTGCTATTACTACTGGCTTCGGTATTCATCCTAACAGCAGTAAATGTATATCTCCTGCACCCGTCATTACTATTTCAGCAGCTTGTGTCAATCAGGTCATGTCTGTAGGCTTCAAGATTCAACACATAATCTGAATGAGATGGATGAATGCAATAGAAATTGTAGTAACAAAAGAGGGCAAAATGCATGATTAATATCATAATTGAAGTGGTCAGTTTATGGACATTTACTATTAGAAAAGTGCTTTTTGGCAGCCAGAAGACCAGAGGGAATTCACAGTACATCAAGTATTTTCTGACACTTGCTTCAGGCAATAGAAAAAGAAGAGGCAATGCGTGATCCTATCTACCTTCAAATAGGTTCGAAAGGGATGGGTTACTGAAGCGCAATTAGTGCAGCCATTCAAGCGTCTTATATGTTGTTCTTATGGATTATATATAAAAGAATGGATCCCCTTTGCCAAAACCATGGTCCGGGCGAAGAAATTCTGCCTCTGCGCTGGGCCTCCAGGCCACTACTGCGACTCCTGCTTTTCGGCATATGGAGCAGCGTCATGTTCTACTCCGCGACATAGAGGAAACCTGCTTCGAATGCAATCAAACATTCACCACCAAGTTCTGCATCTGCGCTGATACTTTGCCCAATGTCTGCACCAATTGCGAAACTAACCACAATCTACCCGATATGCTACACTGGCTGTTGCCATAGCCATCAAATTCAGAATAGGAACAGAGAAGTCTATAGATTTTCTGAGGAATAAAGTGCTTTATTTCATGTGTGCTTGTGGAAAACTGCTGCATAACTTAGTGAAAGTCAAAAGATGCAAAGAGTTATGAAGAGAAACTTCGAGGAACTGAATGGAAATGCAAATCCTGTATTGAGACAAGAAAGGGACAGGGAAATAGCGAATTTGGAAGCGATAGCTCTGGGTAGAGAAATAACCATGGGACTGCAGGAAGTCAAAGAGCACATTCATGAGGAGAACTTAGTATCTGAATCATGAATTAGCCAGGTCATTTTCCAGTTCCACTGTATGGAAGATATGGACTCACTTGATTTCTTCACCTTCAAAAGCACTACAGTAGGAGTGGACAGTGAGGCGAAACTGGGAGTGGCGTAAGAGTGTAGACTAAGGGAAGATAGGAGAGTGAACAAATGCTGGCTGAAGGCGGAGCGAGACTGCTTCCGCTACTTCATACAGACAATGTGTGTTACCTCACACTTACCACTATGCAGAAAAAAACAGTCAAGTTGTCGGGGAGCGTTCCAGATACACTTATACTCTCTAGAATCTGTGTAGCAATTTCTTGACTAATAGTATGTCCATGCATACCCCCAGATAGTAATGATGGATACTGCAATAATTGAATTTACTGTAGCAGCCAAACTAACCTGTGACTTGCTATCTCCGAGATATAGTCCTGGAGCTCTATGCTTAGGCGACTGGGTGTACTGCTTCGCATGATACTACATCTCTATTTCCTTAGCATCCTGTGAGAATACCGACTCCGACACATGGTATACAATAAGAAATATGAAAACTCGCATGTTCTGCTTCAATCTTATCTAGTATAGAGGACTTGTTTATGCATGTGGAGGGTAAACTATTGACTGCGAAGTATTCACTCCCATCACTGAAACATTCGCCTTCCAGTGACTACCACTCTCTTGTATGAACAAGAAATCATCATACTGACGACTTTCGATGTCACAATTTTCAACGCCACCTACAAGAGTAAAGAGAACGCTATCATCTTCAAGGAAAATTGCGATTCGCTATGACTCTGTAGTTGTACAGACTCCTGTGTTCAAAGGTGTGGATGGGTTCAGGCAACTCGATTTGACGACATTTGCCCTCAATGTGAATATCCCTTTTAGTTAGCATTAGATTTTACAATTCAAGTCAGATTCCAGGTTTAGAAAGTCAAATATACCAGTTAGTATTAGTGACTCAGAGCAGTGATGAAACCTAACTACGAGTATTGGTAAGTGTGCAGATAACCTGGGGGTATTGCCAGTTTTACTTTTTCATCTCACACAAATAGCCGGATACGGGAAGTTCTGCAGCTCCATATACCTGCTCTCAGTACAAAAGACACTATCTGTGAATATGTGAGGTGCGAATAAAGCCTTTTAATAGTGAAAGTTTCGTGTTTTTCTCCTTTTCTTGCAATGTGTGATATTTGATTGTCGACTGCTATCATTCTGCATGCAAAAAGTACAATACAAAGAAAGCTAGTAGTAATTAGAAATGCTTTACAGACTGAGAAGCTCGTCTAGTTCTCCTTCAGGCTTCAAGATGTAGTCACAACTACAGCTGTGAGGCAAATCTGTGGATCCCTACACTGCTTCTCTCCAGCTTTCAGTGCGCATCGAGGCTTCTAAGTCGGTGTTTACCGAGCTAGGGAAGCCTAGCAATACTTACTGATAGCTAAGAGTTTTTAAGCAATATGCAAACTGGGTGGGAGCAAAAACACAATTATAGAGTAGGTGCAATGGGGAAGGAAGACAGGATAGACACCTAAATAAAGGCTGTAGCGAGGCTTTCTATGCGTTTTTGGGTTCCTAATAGCGCAACGTTTAGCAGGCGTTTACTCCCACACTCTCTTCGTAGTCAAATGAAGTGACAGTTACGTTTGTGAGGCGTCAATGGCTCTAGCATTTTTAATCGTTTCCCTGCTTCTATCGTTCCAACCCTTAAATCTAGCACGAAATCCTATATTGAAGCGATAGTCCAGGACGATACTCCCCTTCCCACCTATCCATACTCCATAGTCAACTGGCGATTACTCCTGCAGAGTTGGATATCCTAGTGGTGTACTATGAAGGCAGCGTGGAAACTGGACTGTATGCATGACACTGCGCAAAGCCTCAGTGGACTAGTGAATTGGCTTAGAGCGGAGTAATTCGCAGTAGTTAGGGTAATTAGCAGACCAAAATACTCTCAAATCCTCAATTTCCAGTCCTACATATGCATCTCTCTCCTACATTCACATACATCCAAATAGGACCAACACCCTGCAATGTATAAACAGTCGCCCTAGAAATGTAGACTTGTAATAAAGCTATGGAGTTGTCCTGCCAGGTCTGCATGGAACGCTACAACTTGCAAGAACGCAGGCCCAAGACCCTCAAGTGCGGACATACCTTCTGTTTGGCCTGTGTGGAGGGCTGGACGAAGCAGCAGGGAAGGACGGTTTGTCCCAATTGCAAAGAGATAGGGTGGGAGAAGACGGAGAACATCCCGGATAACCAGGCTATTAAGGATATACTGCAAGCGCAGGAAGTACGTTGTCCCCACCACTCAGATATCCTCGTAGAGCATTTCTGCCTCGGACATTTCTGTGTCATTTGCTCGAACTGTGCTCATGACGGCAAAGCCCTTGGATGTGTGAAAAAGGACTTATATGAAGACTCGCTAGAAATCGCAAGCTCTATTCTGCAGGAAATCGACAGAATGTCAAGGGAATTGCCAGCGTCAGTTCTCTATCCGGAAATCAAAGTCTCCATCGACAAGCGCTTTAAGGTCCAGACTCAGGCCAATATACAGCTGCTGGAAAGACTAAAAGGCCTACTGTCAGTCGACCTCCTCTGTCTCTCCTGTAAAAAGCCTGCTGACAACTTCTTGGACTTGCGTAGTTTCGGTGCCTTTTGCAACGACTGTGCTACGTATTTGCCGGATGAAGGACAGTACTTGGTCCTGCTGGCTGGAAAGGATGAGGTGGAACTGAGGCAAACGCTGGCTGCGAAGTTACCGAATTTGCTCAAGAAGGTCAATTTCTGTCACCTCTCCAGGGAGACGTTAGACCTTTTTGAGAGTCGAGCGACCCTGAATGTGAAGGACATCCAGCAACTGGGTACAGCTATAGTCGAGCTGGAAGCCCCAAAAACTGACTATGCGGGTCTACCAGCTTCTTTCATATGTCCTGGCTGCAAGGGGTCGCAGTCTAAACCCAATTGTAGGATGTACATCCTGCCCTGTACGAAGCTACACGCCTTGTGCGAGACCTGTATACCGCCCGGCATGCAGAGTGTTACTTGTCCTTTGGACTTGATGACGTACAAAAGACGGCCAGATGAGTTGCAGCGGTTAGCGGGGCCCTCCAAGAGAAGCCCGAGCGTTAATTTCAGCCCAGTTGGCCCTGTGATAGGGGCTGGGAGCGGCGCACTACCTCTAGAACTACAGGCGACGAATGCGGACCCGTCTATCTTTAGACATTCTGGACCCTGTCAAGGTGCACAGGGAGGAGTGCCGTCTCCTCCGTTGCCGCCTCTGCAGCTTGCCTCTATTGAACTGGAGTCACTTATCCCTGCAATTCGGAGAGAACCACAGAAACCTGTTTCTAAGCCACAAGGGCAGCGGAAGGC
>Ga0247837_1007576_pt1 | contig 14301 bp, 6 predicted proteins | sample LaCtaG_2_FD_187115 | JGI IMG/M metagenome (GOLD analysis project Ga0247837, IMG submission 187115) | Freshwater microbial communities from meromictic Lake La Cruz, Castile-La Mancha, Spain - LaCruzMarch2015_14.5m | ecosystem: Environmental > Aquatic > Freshwater > Lake | place: Spain: Castile-La...
GCACACGCAATGCCCCTCACTCAGCATCTGCGCCAGCTCGCAGTGGGACCGGAACGCGAACTTTGACTGGAACGTCTCGCGCTTGAGCTTCGCCAGTGCCGTCTGCTTGGACAGCTCCTTCTCGAGAAACTGCACCTCCCGCTCGCTTTCGAACATTCTCCGGCCCACGGACGCACACAGATCGCAGGTAGCAGCATCTTTCGTCAACCGCTCGTGAACTTCGTTGAACACTGCGAACTTATCTCCGGCATTATCCGCCGCCTTCATCCCGGCCACCTGCCGCTCCAGGTCCACCACCCGCTTCCGCAGCGCGTCCGCCTCCACCACCGCGTTCCGCAGCCCGTCGGGGCCATACTTCTGCAGGTTCGCGAGGTGCGGCTGAATCATGGAGGCAAAGGTCTCGGACTCCCGCCGCACGGCCTCGAAGTCTTTCGCCATCTCTCGCTGCTGGTCGCTCACCGCCTGCAGGGCCCCCGCCCGCGTCTCGAGCTGCGCGATCTTCGCGTCCTTCATCTCCAGCACCGCCTTCAGGCCCTCGCACTGCATCCGAAGCGACGCCGGCGAGTCCCGACACACGTACTCCGCAGCGCGCACGCCCATGAGGTCCAGGAAGTCGTTGAGAATCAGCGTGAACGCCACGGTGCCGCAGGCCAGATGCTCGCTCGTCACGTACCACTTGTACGGCTTCATCAGCGCCATGAGCTGCAGCTGCTCCACGAGCGGACGCGCCTTGAAAGCGGCGATGGCTTCTGGAGTCTTGGGCGTCTTGCCGCGGAGCTCCTCGCCGTCGGTGGAGTCGGGACGGATTAGGTACGAGCCTGGCCTCGGGCGCAATTTCACAACCATCTCCATCCGCTTTCCAGCCACATCGGTCCGCATGATTAGATCAAGTTGTCGCTCCAACGCACTGTCGACAACAGCGGAACTCGGCCCGGCCTCCTCCTCCACCATACGCCCGGCGAACGAAAGCTCATCGCGCGGCGACGGAAAAGGGCTGCTGTCGTCCTCGGACTCGGTCTTCGTTGCATCGTTCTCATCAACCACCACCATTGGCTCGGCACTACCGCCGGGAATCCACATCAAATCTCCCTTGCACGGCGTGCCCACAATCTGATTCGCGTGCGGGGACCATATCTCAATGCTCACGTCGCCAGGCCTCTCCGCCATCCGCTGCTTTATCAGCGTCACAGCCCGCATGCCCGCGATGTACTCCGGCGTAGTCTTCTTCGGACTGGCAGCGGCGAACCCATCGACTGAAAACGAACGGTACCCATCGGGCTTTCCCAGGAACGGTCCAAGCATGTTGCTGATCGTGCACAACCTGCTGCGCACCGGCATCTCGAGCAGCATTGACACCCATTTCCACGGCCCATCGACATCATTCTCAACCACAGAGTAGCACGAAATAATACCACGCTTGCCGCCGCGGTCCACGTCCTTGTACGTCAGCCGGAGCGACGGGTTCGAGCATTGGTACCGCACGACGAAGAGGAGGTGCTTTGTGGACATTTCTTTGATTTTGTTGCGGACGCACGCTATTTGAAGGGGATAAAAAAAGAAAATTAGCCAGAAATAGGTTTTTTTTCATTCACCGATCTGGAAACCATGGACACCAGCAGCGACGACGACAACGCCCCCATCCCTTGCACAGACCCGGAGCAGCGCCAGGCCGCGTGGGTTGTTTACTACGAGCTGAAGGAGCCTGAAAATCTAGACGACGAACAACTCGCACCACGCCTGACCCTACACATCATCAACGAGCTCATGCCCTCCTACAACGCGACCGAGTGCCACACCAACATCCAGGGCCACACGGGATACGCGTTCATGAAGGGGGACACCAAGCGACGGCGCGAGATCAGTGCCATCGTCGAGGGGTTCGCCACGCGCATTGACGCCGTGTTCTTCGAGTTTGAATCATACCCGTCCGATCCCACCGCCGCGCTCCAGCAGTACCACTGCGCGAACTTCATCTTCCTCTGGTGCTTCTTCCTCGACAACGTCCCGAAAAATGGCTTCGAAGCCTGCACCAAGGGCGAAGGGGTCGTGCTGCCAAGCTCATCGTTCTACAAGGGCGCCGAGGCGTACCGAAAGTTCGTCGCAAGTCTGCCGAGGAAAACGCGCAAGAACACGCAGACACTCCCCGACCACCGCAGGGTCTCCATCGCAGAAGCCATGGTCCTCATGCCGAAGGCCAACCGCCAGGGGCTCGCGGACGCGTTCAAGAAGCAGGGCAGGCCGGTGCCGGAGGCGTTGACGTGGACGAAGGAGGAGAGGAAGACGATTATGGAGGAGGGCGCAGGATTATAACAACATATTCGCCATAATTATGGTCCCACCATATGATAGTTAAACCCACACGTGCACGCGAGCGAGGTGTTCGAGAACGGTGGCGCGAACGAGTTGTCCGGACACCACACGCACTCCGCGGAGCCGATCGCAGACGCGTAGGTGTTGGCGTCGCAGCCCAGGCAGTGTGTCTGGCCAGTGGCGTTGGCGAAGGTCCCAATCTCGCACTGGGCGCACGCGGTGGTGGCGTTGGAGTCGCTGAACCGTCCGAGTCCACACGCCGCGCAGGCGCTGAGACCGGTGCTGTTGGAAAAGGTGCCCGGATCGCACGTTGGGCACTGGCTGAGACCGACCGAAGGCCCATAGGCCCCAGGCGCACAGCTCAGACACGCGCTGGCGACAGGGAGAGGGGAGAACGTGCCCAGGCCACAGTCGGTGCACACAGACCGGCCGGTAGACGAGGCGTAGGTGCCCGCGACGCACGGCGACATCGTGTCGTTCGCACAGCTATTGGCTTTAGGGCAGATGACGCATTGCCAACCACCAAGTGGCGCCGACGCGTTCAGCACCTTGTAGAAGCCGGCATCGCACGTGCAGTTCGACCCGTTGTAGTAGGCATTCGCCGGACAGACGCACTGCGAGGCGGTGAACGAACCGGGCAGCGAGTACGTCCCGTTGAGGCACGGCACCGTGAAGTTCGCGTAGCCGCCGGGGCAGAAGTTGTCGGGCTGGCAGAGGGAGCAAACGGCATCGCCAGCGTAGCCGGGGGAGCACCTGCATTGTGTAGCGTAGACTGTCTGGTTCGCTGGGCACGTCGAGCACGTGGAGGCGCCCGGGACAGAGAAGGTTCCGTTCTGACAGCTGGCGCACGATGTGGATCCTGTGAGCGGCCCCGTCGGAGCTGGGCACGTCGCGCTGGCGTAGATCATCATCTGTAAAAAGTAGGCTTGCCCAGGATTGGTGGAGGCGCCCCCCTGGTACCATCGGATGTATCGCACCGGACGGGGCGGGAAGGATATAGGATTGCCTGCCGAGGTAATGGGGGTACAAATCGAATACGGGGAGGTGCACACAGTATACCTGGTATGCTCCCCTGTGAACGACCCTGTAGTGGACACATCATACCACGTCGAGCAAATTTGCCGGCCGTCTCCATACCACGGGTAGCCAACAATCATGGAAATGGTCATAATGGATCCCAGATCGTATTGTAAATACACAGGTGCTGCGCATGAGACCCCTGCGTACGGGTAGCTTTGAAAATCACCAGGATTGGTATGCCCTATATTATTCCACGTAGTAGACACGGCCCCTCCGCTCGTGCCGGAAGAAGTGCCACTGACTGGAATGATTCTAGACGACGCAGGAACAGGTTTTGCGCCATAGGAGCAAGCGCACAAGGAGCTGTTTAACAGACAGTTGCACGAACTGCCCATGGGTACATAGCTGACGGGGCAACTATACACAGGGAATGGAATCTGGCCAGCTGGACAATAGGAGCACTCACTGGCACCTGTCATGTTGGTATACGACCCAGCAAGACAGAAAGCACATGCTGTTGAATTGGTAGCATTGGCGTATTTTCCAGCAGAGCAATTGCTGCAAACTGACAACCCGGTCGCACTCGAATACCATCCAGCCGCACACGGCGTCGCCACGTTACCCGTGCAAGCGTATCCGGCCAAGCACTTGCTGCACTGCCACCCGCCCAGCGGCGCCGACGCGTTGGGGACCTGGTAGTAGCCATCCGCGCACACGCAGGCAGTCCCATTAGAGCTGGCGTTCACAGGGCACTGGCATGCAGATAGGCTAAACGAGCCTGCACGCGAGTATGTGTTGTTAGGGCATGCTACCGCAGATGCGTTGGAACCAATGCAATAGTAATTTGCCTGGCAAGCAGAGCAATTAAGAGCAAGAGAAATGCCATCTGTAACATACCCAGGAGCACACGTGCACGCAATTGAATCCGCTGTGTTCGTCATAGAGAGCATGCCGCAACTGAGACAAGCGCTCGCCCCTGAAACATTCGAATACGTCCCAGCAGGACACACACTCAACGTGCCTCCCACGCAATAGCTACCAGCCAGGCATTGCACACAATTGGACCATAAACCATCGGAGTAAAGTCCGTTTATGCAAGAGCAATTCACCCCTCCTACTATCATGTTCACAGGGCAGAGCACACAACTATCTGCCACTTGAATGGTAATGCTGGTAACGTGTATCTGCCATGCATATGTGGTGAGATCACCGACTGCAGCATTGTCGTTGAGGCCAGTAACGGCCGACCCGTTGGCTATGATGGCAATATCAAGTGACGTGGATGTTGGAGTAAATATGCTGGACGTCATAGTAAGTGGACAGTTGCCATTTGCTGGAATTTGCGTGGTGGAATACACAGCCTGAAAGGGACCTGCGTTCTGCCTCCAAACGATACTGAAAACTGCTTGGTTGCCGCGGATAACAGGGGCAACTTCGCAGCCGTAACAGGAGTCATCTCTAAGTTGCGCAATTACAACAATGGAATACGACCTTCCCACAGTAGCTACATAGCTGTGCTGAAGCATGGCATTTTTTGCAGTTTTGCTGATCTCCATTTTCACCCTTGTTGTCGGCCCCGCACACTCGGGAATAGTTCTAATAGCACCCATGCCGTACCAATCGCTCGTAGACAGCCGTGTGAATGCTGCAACCCCTGGTCGGGCGAGCACCCACCCCCCAGGAAATCCCACCCAGCCTACGGTGGCGTGTTCAATTTGTGTCGCAGCATTCACCAGCCCGGTTGGAAAAGCCCCCGCCACACAAATGGAGCACGACGCGTTGCTAGTTGACCCGGTGGCGTTGTTGGTAGTCGCGTTTGGGCATGAATAGCATGCAGTGGCCCCAAGCGTGGCGGAATACGCTCCTTTGGGACACGGGATTGAATTTCCGTTCAAACAGTAGCTCCCGGTCGCGCAGGCCGAACAGCTGTTGCTGCTCCCGTACGTCCCGTTCAGGCACACGCACGCCGATCCGTTGGTAAGGGTGTTTGACGGACATTGCACACAGCGATCTGGAACTCCTGTTACGTAAATGGCATTCACCGCGCACACCGAGCAGTTGCTGACATTTGTGGCTCCAGTTACCGTTGTGTTGTACCCCGACGGGCATGAGTAGCAAACTGTCTGACCGGAGCCGTTGGTGTATGTGGCGAACGGGCATGTCAGGCATGATGCGTTGGCTGAAACGTTGACATACTGGCCAGGGGTGCATGTAAAACACGAGCTGCTCCCCACTGTAAGTACAGACGCACAGCTGGCACAGGCACTTGCCTTTGGCGCGCTGGAGTACGTTCCCACGGGGCAAAACGTGCATGCAGTCGACAATTCAGATGACGCAAACGTGCCTGCACTGCAATTGATGCACATGGAAGCGCCTGACAGTGCGTATGTACCAACAGGGCATCGTAAACATGGATTACCGTAACCTGTGGAGACGAACCCTGGGAAGCATGGCATGTATATGTAGTTGTAAACGATTATTGATATACCACCGGACGGTGCTGAATTGGGTATAGCAAAGGCAGTGGATGTATTTGGTGCAATCCAGTAATTTGCCGATGCCATACTCAGGAATATATGCGAACCAGCCCATTGCGCGCCACGTATCACATCACCATTGCTTGTAAACATAACCACCATGCTCCAGGTGTCAAGGTCTATCCTGTAGAGTTTGTCAGATGCATCACACGCCAGTACATATGAACCTGTTGGATCTACTGTTGTGTACACATTGATTGCAGCAAATCTGGTGTTACTGATACGGGTTGTAGCCTCGCCTATGTTTGAGATTGATATCAATCCATTGCTTCCATATGTCAGCAAAAATACGACAGGTGATTTGTTTACGTAGAGTAAATAGCGAGGACCACCTAATATACCAGTATTAAACACAGTATATGCCCAGGTGGTTGTATCAAACTTGAATACTCTTCCAGTTGAAGCGTCAGATCCATACGCATACATTCCGTCTGGTTGAAAACAAAACCCAGACATTGCGCCAGATGATGGATCTGCCACCAAGTTTGTAAGTGACCCCGTGGCGATGTTGTAAGAAGCGAGAAAATGACACGCTGATACTGTTAAGATGACAGCATATGTTTCAGACGGATGCACTGCAATTATTCCAGCAGTTATAATATTTGCCAATGTACCAACAGCATTCGTTGCGCAGGTGCTAACGCTTCCTGTTCCAACCACAATTTGATTTGATGCTGTGACAATATCCGTTCTGGAGATTTGCCAGAAACTTATGGCATTAAGAATATACCTCGGCCCATACACATACCCTGGTGCAGCAACGCATGCGTCCTGCGACGACGATACAACAGCATTTGTAGGGCACGACACACATTTAGACGCTCCTGATGCAGACCAATTGCCGGTCGGGCATGCAGCACACCCTGTGGCTCCAGATACGTTGGCGTATGTGCCTGCAGCGCACGGAACACATGCGGTGGAACCAGAAATGCTGCTGTACGTCCCTGCAGAGCACGACACGCACGCACCGGCCGAGATAAACGTTCCGGCAGGGCAGGCGTAGCAGGACGAGCTTGCGTTCGCGTTCGCAACCGTGCCGGGGCCGCACGCAATACACGCCGTGGCGTTCCCGCCCAACGAGTAGTAGCCCACGCCGCAGGGCACGAAGCCGTTTCGCAGGCCGATGCCATACCCGTTTCCAAGCATGGAAATAACTGTACCCCAGGATCCAGAATCAGCAACCCCTGGTATGAAGTTGAGAACTCTCGTGCCCCAGTTGTCGGTAAGTATTGCCGATCGGTCGCCTGGCAGGATTTTGATCCACTTCGTCGAAGGATCGAAGGTTTCTAGCTTGTATGACATTATCACTGTAACCTTGGCATCAGTGAGATTCATCATGTTTATAATCCCTGTTGAAGCCGTATACAAAATGAAACTTCTTGTTGAGTCTACGTCAATCGAAACGAAGGGACTGGGTAGTACTGCCATACAGGATACAAAACTTCCAGACGTGGAAAAGGAGCCAATTCCAGTCATCATTCCACCGCAATAATTTCCAATAGACAGTAAAAACATGCTGGAATTCTTGTTGACAACAAGAACAGTGTAAGAGGGTCGTGCGACAAAGATACTCCTGTTCCATGTCAAGGTGTCGTACTTGTAAATAGCTGCAGTCCCCGCGTCGCTGACGTATGCATTCAACCCGCTCTCATCGAATACAACACCGTACGCGTTCGCAAAGGCAGTGGATATTGTCTGTGCTATTCCTGTTGCAAAATCATATTTTACCAACGTGTTGCATGGAGAAGTAGATGCGACCAATGCAAATGATCCAGAAGGGTGCACTGCCACAGAGTTAATACTTTTTATCGGCTTGAGGGTTCCAGGAAGTATTGTAGAATCTGCACACTCTGCTGCGCCTGTTCCCATAAGCGTGGTGAGAGACCATGTTTGCAAGTCAAGTTGTCCTACCAACCTCATTAGGCCTGTGGATATGATGGCATACTTCGCCGCGTACACATACCCCGGCAGCGCTGCGCACGCCACCCCGTCCAGCGTCGAGTACGGCGCCACGCACTGCATCACGCACGCGTTGAGGGTGGTGTTGTGCACATACCCCGGACCGCAGGTGCACGCCGCGCCGCCGGCAGCCGAGGCCGTGAAGCCAGGGCACTGGGAGCAGGCGGTTTGGCTGCCGTCAACAGAAAACGCGCCCGCCGCGCAGGGTTGACACACTGCTGACACGCCCTCCACAAAGAACTGTCCCGCGCCGCAGCAGACCCCCGTGCCAGTGGGCGAGCATCTGAGCGTTTGGCCTGCTGAGCAAGAGCCAGAGCACGATACAAAGTTGGTGTTGTCGGGACCCGTGACCGCGAGCTCGGCGCAGTTTATCGCCCCGCTGGCGGCAGTGCTGATCTTGTGCAGATACACGTACCGTCCGGATGCGGAGAATGTGAACGGGTACGAAGTGCTGGAAGCTGCAGTCAATGGCATCGTGTACAGAACGGGCGAGGCAATCCACGCAGAGGTATCGTTCGTCACCCGCACGTCCACGTTCCGAAAGTGGTCAACACAGCAGTCTCGCGTGAAGTAGGAACCCCCGGTAACCGCCATCACCGACTGCAGGTCCGCCACCCAGTACACGTCCACGCCCTGCGTTGGAGTCACGTCGGTATTGCTGAAGGTGACAGTGTTCCCGTCAATGGCAGCACATCGCATTTGATCAGAGCACGCCGCCGAGGGATCGTCCCAGGTTGGCTGCACGTAGTCTGACACGGGGCACCGCTGGTTGTGGGCCGGTCCGCATGCTCGGAGCAGGTTCACGGTAGATCCCAGCGCAAAGAACCCAAGGTTGGCGGTGCATGCCACAGCCCCGATGCCAGACCACGAGTTGTTAAAGCACGTTGCACACGTCGTCGTCCCCGGCAGAAGGTACGTCCCGGCGCTGCATGATACACATTGGCTCATGCCAAAGCCAGTGCTGTACGAGCCACCGATGCATGTCGAGCACGCGGTTGCACCCGAGACCGACGATATCAGTCCAGGCGGGCACCTGGCGCAGACCGCGTTGGCCGTGCCGTTGGAGTAGTTGCCAGGCAGGCAGGGGGCACAAAGCGTGGCGTTAAAGAAGAACGAGCCCGCAGCGCAGCCAACACACACGGTGGCGCCCGAACCAGCGGCCACGGTCCCAGCAGCACATTTTGCACACGAGCTGGTCCCGGCGGCGCTGGCAAAGGTTCCAGCCAAGCACGCGCTGCAGACAGACAGGCCCGTTGCAGAGGCGTACGTTGCAGCCGCGCAGGCGGAACACACGGTCAGAGTCGTGCCAGCGCCAAACGAGCCGGTAGGACATGGCGAGCAAACAATGTTGGCAGCGGAAGTGCATGCAGCAGAGATATAGGTCCCAGTTGTGCAGGTCGTTCCACAGGTTCCACAAGAGGTTTGGCCAGATCCAGCGGTATACTGCCCTGCAGAACACGTGGTGCAAACTGTCGCCCCTGTAATTGACACTGCCGTCCCCGGATTACACGCGGAGCACCCAGCGTTGGCAACGGCACTGGAGAACGTCCCGGTCAAACAAGATGCACACGCGCTGCCAGAGACGTACGTGCCCGGACCGCAGGCTATGGCTCCAGCCTGGAAACTCACAGTGGTTGAAAGATCATTGGTGGAGGTGGCAACAGCTTTAAGAGTTGACATGCTGTAGTCAGCAAGATTCAGTCTCTTTATTCCGTCCAAGTCTGCAACGATGGCAAATGCTCCATTCTGATAGAATTTAACAGCTGATACATATCTGGTACTGGCATATGTGTAAATGGACGTGTATGTTGACGTAGCTATGTCAAATTTGTATATTATGGTCGTTTGCATAGTAACCAACAAGAATGTCTTGGTTGGATCTATATCTATGGCAGGATAAGCTATTGCAAAAGACGGGCCTATTTGCACCAGGTCGCCAGTTGAAGAAATTTTAACTAGATAATGTGAATTTGAAGGTGGAGCTCTTACGCTAGCAATGAACATCATATCACTCGCGAGTCCAGCATACACCATGCATGTTGCCTGTGGTGTTATCATTGTTTTGAGAGTCGTGTATGTCCATGCAGCGGTGTTAATTGTGTCAAATTTTATGAATCTTGAATTTCCTGGGTCTATAACGTATAAATATTGTCCTGTTGGATCAAATGCTAGACCAGTTGGACCAAGCACAGGTTCTCCATAAGCTGCTCCTGTCTTCGGTGCAATTGTTCTGGCCTGTTTTGTGAGAAGGTCATAACGAACCAGAGCTGGGTATATAGTGCCCTGTGACGTTGTAATTGCATACGAGTTTGATGGATCAACGACGATATGTCGTGGCAAATTTAACGATACAGATAATGCAGATAAGTCGGTTACTGGTGGCCTTCCTGCACCTCCATTTCCTATAACAGTGACATATTCGTTTGTGAGCAAGTCCAAGCGACCAACTGTGTTGAGAGTATTACGAGGAAGGAAAAGGTATCGGTGTTTGATTTCTGCATAGCCTGGCATTGGAACACACGCGGTCGCTCCTCCGTACGACGTGTAGTTGGTCGGACACGTCAAACATGCACTCATTCCCATAGTTGGCGCAAACGTGCCGGCGGGACACCATAGAGCATCCCCCTCATATCCGATACCCCCAGGACAATATCTGCCTGCAGGGCATGCGGTTGGCGTGATAATATCCCATCCAGGGCAGTAGAATCCAGACGGGCATGATGGACACACTACATCATGTGTGGAGGTGCATTCGCCAGTTTTATATGTACCAATTGCACAAGAGTTACAGTAGTATGTGCTGTAAAATGAATTATCCAAAGCCATGTTGGTGGTTGCGCAGTAATACCCAGTGGGGCATGGTACAGATACAAATGAACTGTCACATGCGTATCCGATGGCAGAGGTGCATGGATTTGGGCAGTTGGTCCAGGTCCAGGTGTCATAAATGCAGTATCCACATTTCAATGAGGCAGTGGTTCCTGGGTAAGGCGATCCTACACTAACATCGCATTGAGATGCAAGCCCTCCGTGAGCCTGTGCATAAAAAGTACAGTAATTACATGCAGGGTCGCCATCATATGCACATGACACCAACCCGTCCGCCCATTTGACACAGCATAGCGCTGCAACGACAAGCAGCCACAGTCTCCCGCCCATTCAATTTTCGCAACCGCGCGCTTTTATACCCCCATCAAATCGCCCGCCGATACGACGCAAGCAGCGACTCGCCGCGCTCCCAGGCATCGCTCGCCTGCGCAGCCTGCAAACGCAGGGAATCATCGCGCACATTCCGCAGCGACGCGGCAACCGCCATGTCCATCGCGCCCGAGCTCGCGCCCAGCTCCAGCGGAAAGGACTCGAACCCCGCCCTGCGCACCTCCTCCTCCGTGCAGCGCCCGCAGAACGACGGTCCCAGCAAGTTTGTGAACCGCTGTGTCGCCCGCAGCAGCTCCAGGGCGTGGGCAGCGTCGTTGACGCACGCGATTACGTTGAAGGCCCTGCTCTCGGCGCTGTCCATAACCAGGGACCGAAACAGCTTTTTCGCTGACACGATGTCGACATCCATCGCGTGGTCGAAGTGGTCCAGCACAACCGTCGCGAATTCGTCCGCGAAAAACTCGCCAATCGGCCCGTCCCACCCAACTTGATGCTCAAACCAATAATTCGCCGCGCTGCTGCACCTCTCCCAATCAACAACCACAATACGTCCAGCGCACGATGCCGCCACTGCGGTTGTTTTTCCCGCGCCGGACACAGTCCAGAACACGGTCCCGCCGGGGGCCTTCGCGCGCACGTACTCGTTCACCGCCCGTGTGGCAGACGTGCTGATGGCATCGGTTCTCGTCCTGCGCGCGATCGTCAGCTGCCGAAGCCAGCACGGCACCATGAACCGTCGTGTCACGCCGCGCAGAGCGTTCAGTGCCATGCCGACAGCGAGGTTGTGTGGTTTTTTTTTAAACAGCGTGTAGGAAACTTGAACGGGGAAAAAAATTTACCAGCATGGCAGCCTTCTTCGGACCATCTTCTCCGCCGCCCGACTATGAGGGCATCGTCCGCCGGGTATGGTTGTCAGTATAAAGAAGCCTATGTTTTTACACTCACCAAAGACATGGATTACGAACTCGACGCTTTCGAGCAGGCCCTCAAAAACCCCAGCGCCAGCGCCGCCCTCAACGAGTGGCTCGACGCCAGCATCGACAAAAAGCTCGCGGCGCTCGATGCCAAGTGGGAAGAGAGGTTCGCACGCCTCGAGGCCAAGTGGGAAGAGCGGTTCGTGCGTCTCGAGGCCAAGTGGGAAGAGCGGTTCGCACGCCTCGAGGCCAAGCTCGACGACAAAACGGACGACGTCAGGTTCCTCAAAGCGCAGAACGCAGCCCAGGCCGAACAGATCCTCGCGCTGCAGGCCCAGCTCTACGCCAGGAACGACCAGATCAACGCCAAGAACGACCAGATCATCGCGCTGCTCCGCGAGACCAGGCCGAGCGCAACGAATCAATAAATCGCTGTGTTGCGCGGACGAGAGGCACACACGCAAACAGATTTTATTCCGCCACAGAGGCAGCAACCCCATGCCCACACCGCTAATCGCCGCCGGCCATGCGTAGCGCACAGCTTTCAAGGCTGGACAATTAACGATAAGACCCAACACCACCCAACCTTGAGACCCTGATATACTCCTCCAGCTTCCTCTCCTGCACTCCAAAAGTTAATACACATCAAACGCAGCTAAATAGCAAGCATACCTCCTTCTCCTTCTCGATCTCTTCGATGCTTCTCTTCGGAAGGGCCTTGAGCTGCTCGATTTCACGCTTGAGCTCGGCAATTTCGCGCCGATGACCATCAAATGAGAGCTCATACATTCTTGCTTTCTTGCTTAGATCGTCATTTTCCTTCGTCAATTCTATTACCTTTCTCATGTGCTCGTCTTTGCCCACCTCGCTTACGATCAACCTTGCGTCCAATCCAGCCTTCTCAACGACAAGCATATCCTTCGCCCTGGTCACTGACGCCAGCTGCGTGTCAACCTCGGTCTTGGAGCGTTTAACCTGCTCCAGCGCTCCAACTTTCGCCAGAAGCTCATCACGCTCGGTGGACATTGCCATGTACTTGGTGTTCAACACGTCAAACTCCTGCATGACAAACGTCACGAGAGGTAAAGTGATATGGCAACACATCGACAAAATGAGAGCACACCTCCGTCTTCATGCGCTTGCGCTCCAGCTCCAGCTCCAGCTCGTGGCTCCGTTTGGTAAGATGCTCCTTGTCTGCCGCAAGAACAACAACCTGCTCCGCCTTATCTGCCACGAGAACAGCAGCCTGCTCTGCCTTCTCCTTGTACACCATCATTTGCGTCTTGGTCTCGGCCAGCTCACTCGAAGATTGATTTTGGAATGAACCAATAAGTTTAGCAAGCGTCATGTTGCCTTGTTTGCTGGATTCAAGCATCTTCTCGTTGTACTTGGCGAACTCCAAATTGCCCTGGCGGACGTAGCGAACCAACGCCTGCACTTGGAGTCCCGTCTGCTGAGGAATAACACTGCCCTGCCGAGCGAACAGCCCTGCGACAGGCACGTCCTTGACAACAACCTCCTCCATGGAATTTGGGTCGATTTGCTTCCAGCGAGAAACCCGTGTCTGCCTTTTATTCGCGCGGCTAAAACTAAAAAAAAGCTATTCGTTGCAGCCCGGTCCGGTCAGTTTCCAGATCAAACCAAGCCAAAAAAATGCTGCTCCCGTCGCATCCTGGTCCCATCTCTGGCTACACGCTTCCCGCCGCCCCAGCAAAACAAAAGAAGAAGCGCAAGCGCAGGGAAACGCCGCTCGAGCACGCTGTCCCGTTTGACACAGACCCAAAGATCGAGCGCAAGAAGCAGCGCCACTGGGTGGTGACTTCCGACGGGTCTGTGCGAATTACGCTCGAGATGGTGCAAGAGCTGATGCCGAAGGCCAATGCGAGCGAATGCCATAGCGTCGCGCATGAAAACTACATCTTCACGTACATCCACTGCCAAAAGCAAATTCACGAGTCACATATAAAGGACTTCGCCAAAAACGTCAACGAAAAATACTTGCACGCTGACACAATCACATACGACGGCTGCAATACCAAGTCCATGCTGCTTGTTTCCACAGGCACTCTTGCTCTCAAATGGTTATTCCACCACTTCAACCAGCTTTTTCTACGACTCAAAGCTGAGCAAGAAGGTGTTGAGCCCAGCACGATTATCTCAAATGAAACCTTCCACGCGTGCACGGACGGCGTCGCCGAGATCAAGCCTGATTCGCCATTCTGGAAAGGTGCGGTCAAGGACTACAAATACCGCACTGATTCGTCAGCGCCACAGAAGCTTAAGTCCCCGAGGAAGACCTGGAACGCTGCAGAGTATCGCGCCCACATTGCCAAGCTCGAGGAATGGAATAAGAAGCTGGCGCTGGAGGTGGAAGATGTAAAGCAGGAGAACAAGGTGTTGAA
>Ga0247837_1007586_pt1 | contig 14286 bp, 14 predicted proteins | sample LaCtaG_2_FD_187115 | JGI IMG/M metagenome (GOLD analysis project Ga0247837, IMG submission 187115) | Freshwater microbial communities from meromictic Lake La Cruz, Castile-La Mancha, Spain - LaCruzMarch2015_14.5m | ecosystem: Environmental > Aquatic > Freshwater > Lake | place: Spain: Castile-La...
AGTTGCGTGCCGCCGCCGGTGACGATCGCCGGGTCGGCGATGAACTGCGACACGCGGCCGACGAGCGTCTCGTGCCCGTTCCAGATCGCACCGGCCTCGATGTTGGCCACGACCGCGCGGCTGCCACCGAAGCCGAGGCTGTAAAAAGTGGAGGCGCCAACCAGATCGTTGACGTACACGCCGTTGAAGATCGACGTCCCGGAGTTGCTGCCCACGATGGCGTGCGCATCAGCGGCAGCGACCGCGGCAAGGATGGTGAGCAGGGAAACCAGGCCGCCGGTTGTCGGCTGCCGGCGGTGCCGCCTCCACGTCACGATTGCCGCCCCCAGAAAGCCGACGATCAGACGGCTGCGAGCCAGTCACCACCCAACTCAAGCCCGCCCACCGCGATCGACCCCGTTCGCTGTGGCAGACCTCACGCTCCGGGCAGGCAGCCCGCCGTCTCGCGCACGGCCGGAGTTCGGCCGGCTCGGAGCATGTCGACCGTCACAGGACGCACAAGGTAGCCCGCCACGCCCGAGATCAACGCCCGCTGCTCGTCCTCGATGGCATACGAGTCGGAGACCACGAAGATGCCCGACCGCATGCCGTGGCCCACTCGTTCAAGCGACGCTGGCGAGCCCGACCGGAGCGGGTCGACGTCGCCCTGGAGCACGTGAGGCGAGAGCATCTCCAGCAGGTCGAAGCCCGACATGTCCGGAAGGTCGGATGCGACCAACCAAATGTCGGCCCGAAACCGCCGGGCGAGCCTGACTGCCGACCGACCGTCGACGCAGAAGTGGAGCCCCACTTCCCCGGCCTGGGCGGCCTGCACGAAGTCGGCGTAGCGATCGCACTTGCCGTCGACCACGACGATCTCGCGGACACCGGCGGATCGCAGCGACGAGCCTGCAGCCGAGCGGTTCTGGGCCAGATCTTTCGGCAGGCGGTTAAGCGTGGTCATGCTTGTCTCTCCAGTGATCAGTTCGTGCGGGCGATTGTGAATAGTTACTGAAAAATGTCTGGGTCCGACTCAGCGTCCGACCGACGCCCATGCAGCGGGCTGCCGGCCTTCGGCGAGCGGGACAACGACCGAGGCGGGTGAAGACCGTGTCCAGGCTGCTGCCGGACGGGCCCCGACCGAACGCCCCGACATTGGCTGGGCCGTCGCGATCATCCTCAGCTCGAGATCGGCCACGAGCAGCGGCAGCGCCACCTTTGAGTTGCGAAACAGTTCACTGCTGCGATACGTCGCAGACCGCTCGCGAGCGGGCACCGACTGCCGGACATTCGCCCGGATGCTGGCCGCGACTTTTTGGGCCGACGGGTTCCCGTTCGTCTCACCGCTCGCTTGGGCTCCGGCGGTCGCAACAGGTTCCATGTCGCCCAGGCCTGCCAAGCCACCGATGATGCTGCCCGAGTCATCACTCCCGCCGCTGATGCCTTCAGCAGGGCAGTTTGATCCCAGCAACGCGATCACCGCCGTCAGTGGAACGATCAAGCCAAATGCGAAAATCTTCATGGGTCACCTGTGAAAAGAGAAGCAAATCGGATCAGAGGAATGAGCGAAACAGCCGCGAACCGTCAGCCAACGACCACGACCACCACGGCCGATGCCGCGAGCAAGAAACTCATGGCCAGCGACGATCCCGGCAGGAGCGAGCAGAGGCGAATCATGGCGTTGGTTCCGACAGGAGATTGGTTCAAGAGGTTGGCAGCGAACGGGATGAGTTTTCTGCAGACCGGGCGGCTTTCGGGCCTGCCTCAGAGCAGCGACACGATCGACAAAAACAACACGATCGGCATCGCACAGAACAAGACGTCGGCCTGTGTCAGTGCCCACCCACGGCGGGCGGCCTGCACGGCCTGGCGGGACGGATTCATGAGCAAACTCCTTTACGACTGCTTTCACCGCCGCAGAAAAACACTGCGGCGGAGATGAACCAGCCGGGATCAGGGCTGGGGCGATTTGCACCACTGCACCGTCGCTGATCGTTACACATGCATTCAGCGTGCCAAAGCTGACCTGCCGCTTCGAATCGGGTCGTAGAGGGTGCGGAAGTGCCCTCTACAAAGCCACTTGCGCGTTCCCGGGCAGCCTTGGAGCGAGCGCTGGTTCCCGATCGGCCTGGAGCGAATCGCTCCAGGCCCCAGGTCGCTTGGGGGTCGGGGTGGGGCGAATCGCTCCACCCCGACCCCCCAGGCTCGCAAAGCAGCTCGATCAGGGGGCCGACAGCGCCCGCTCGACGGCGATCGGATCCACGCCATCGACGAGTTGAACGCGGCCGATGGCATCCGGCAGGACGAAGCGAAGGCGGCCGTGGAGCGCCTTCTTGTCGCGTTTCATGATGGCGATCAGCGTTGCCGGCTCGATGACCCCGGCGGCTGCCGGGGCCGTGGGCAGGCACAAGTTTTTGAGCAGGGCGTCTTGGCGGGCGACGATCGCTCCGTCGAGGCGGCCGAGCAGCGCGGCCAGTCTGGCGGCCCGGGTCATGCCGATCGCGACCGCCTCGCCATGCAGGAGCGTGCCGTATCCGGCCGCCGTCTCGTAGGCGTGGCCGAAGGTGTGGCCGTAGTTGAGAGCAGCACGCAGGCCCGAGATTTCCCGCTCATCCTGCTCCACGACCCGAGCCTTGAGGCCCGCCGACCGCTCCACGGCCCAGGCCACGGCCCGCGGATCCCGCGCGAGGAGGTCGCCGGCATGGGCCTCCAACCAGGCGAAAAAAGCGGCGTCCAGGATCATGCCGTATTTCACCACCTCGGCCAGCCCGCTGATGTATTCGCGGTCGGGAAGCGTGGCCAGCGTGTCGATGTCGGCCACCACTCCCCGGGGTTGCCAAAACGCCCCGACCAGGTTTTTCCCGGCCTCGAGATTGATGCCGGTCTTGCCCCCGATCGCGCTGTCAACCTGGGCGACGAGGGTCGTGGGGACGTGCCACACGGGCAGTCCGCGGGCGAATGTGGCCGCCACGAAGCCGGCCAGATCTCCAATCACCCCGCCACCCACCGCCACGATGTGGGTGCTGCGGTCCACGGCCAGGCCGGCCAGATCGGCCCACAGTCGCTCCGCCGTGCCCACCGCCTTGGAGGGTTCGCCTCCGGGCACCTCGAGGATGGTGGTCGCGACGCCGGCGGCCTCGAGCGAGGCGGCCACGCGGGCGGCGTGCGATCTGGCGATGGCCGCATCGGCGATCACCACCCCTCTCTGGGCGCCGGCTGCCGCAACGCGGCCGCCGACGGAATCGATCAGCCCGCTGCCACAGATGATCTCGTAGGAGCGGTCGGTCGCATCGCCCTGTAACTGCACCCGGATCGTGGCCAAGGGTCAGGTCACGCTTACCCGTTCGAGATCGGCCGGCGTCACGGTGATCACGCGGGCGAAGCCGGTGTGCTGCCGGACGTAGTCGAGATCGGCCGCGTCGGCCGGGGCGACGTGGAGCAACGCCTCGACCCGCGTCTTGTCGCCCGCCGACCAGTCCTCATAGGCGGCCGGCCAGACGGTCTGCTGCTCGACGACCAGGGCTTCACGGTAGGGGTCAAAGGCGTTTGCCACGGACGATTCTCCTCGGGCGGATTTCCCGGCCTGCGAGTCCGGGAAGACTATATATATCGAGCCGCGGGGCTGTCGGCGACCAGCGCCTCTCGCCGCCGCTGCGTCCCTCGAGCGCCCGACCGTGTCGCATCCCCGCCTCCTGCAACCACCCACATCCACGACCAGCACCGAACCCGGGGCCGCCATTGGCACCCGCCTCGTGCTGGGTCTTGTGCTGCTCGCCCTCGGTCTGGCGACGTTTGCCGTCTGGTTTCAGTGGGGCCAGACCAAACGCTGCCTGAACTTTTACGGGCCCCTGGCGGCCCGCAGCATCCAGACGGCCCCGCGCGTAGAACTCTGGTCGCTGACGGGCGGCGAGCGGGGTGTGCGGGCGATTGCGCGGCTCGATATCTCGCGGGCCCCCGGCCTCGTTCACCTCCGCCGGGGCTTGATCGAGGACGTCAACTTTCGTTGGGACGTCAACTCTCGTGGAGACGACCCGTCTCGTGGAGACGACGGCGACGGCCTGACCGGCGGGCGGTTGCCCCCAGGCGCCTGGGACCAGGCAATCGCCTTCTTCGCCGCCGATGACGCCATGGCCGCGGCCGCTGTGATCGCCTTCGATCTCGACGACCCGGGCTACGCGACGGTAGTCGGGCGGGGCGGCCGCATCATGCTCGGGCCGATCGCCCCCGGGCTGCGGAAGTGGATCGAGACCACGAAAAGCAGTTTTCCCCCGCAGAAATCGGGCTTTTGACAAGTCCTCCGCCAACCGTATCCTCCCCACCCGCGCTGCTCCCCCCGTTTTCTCCCCGAGACGCCCATCATGCGATCCATCGCTGTCGCCAATCAGAAGGGCGGGGTCGGTAAGACGACGACGTCGGTCAACCTCGCGGTGGCGCTCTCGCGGGCCGGGCGGAGGGTGTGTCTCATCGATCTCGATCCCCAGGCCCATGCCACGCTCCACGTGGGCGTGGCCCCCGGTGGCTCGGACGTGTCGGCGTATGACGTGATCGCGGCCGGCCGCCCGCTCGCCGATGCAATCGTTTCCGTCACCGACACGCTCGCGGTGGTGCCGTCGCACATTGACCTGTCAGCGGTCGAAATGGCGCTTGCCGGCCGGCCTGGCCGCGAGACGATCCTGCGAGACCGGATCGCCGCTGAGCCGCGGTGCGGCGGGCAGTCAGCCCACGCCGCGCAGGGGGCGGATCAGCCTCCCCCCTTCGACTACCTCGTCATCGATTGCCCCCCCTCGCTGGGCCTTTTGTCGCTCAACGCCATGGCAGCTGTGGACGAGATCCTGCTGCCGCTGCAGCCCCATTTTCTCGCCCTTCACGGGCTGAGCAAACTCCTGGAAACGATCGAACTGGTCTCGGAACACGTCAATCCCCGGCTCCGGTTGCTGGGAGTTGCGCTGTGCATGTACGAGGCTGGCACCCGGCTGGCGAGCGAAATCGGCCGCGATGTCGACGCGTTCTTTTCCCGGGCCGAGGGGGCCCACACGGCATGGGCCGGTGGCCGACTGTTTGCGACCCGGATTCGCCGCAACATTCGGCTGGCAGAGGCGCCCAGCTTTGGCCAGTCGATCTTCGACTACGCCCCCGCCTCGCATGGCGCGGAAGACTACGCGGCACTGGCCGCTGAAGTCGATCAGGCCGCCGCGGCGGTCGGCTGGCCGACCCGGTTGGTCGCTTGAGCGGCCGGCTCGGGCCCGTACAGTTCCGGTAGCCACCAATACCGCGATTCCGAAGGGTCCACGCCCGTCAAGATGCCGGTCGAGTCGTAATCCTCGGCCGCCACGAAAACGGTTCCGTCGGGCACCCGCTGGCTGGCGGGGGCCGAAAAGACCGCAACCGGTCGCGGGGGTTGAAGCGGATTGATGCGAAGCATGATGGGCCGCAGGCTCGAATGCCGAACTCTTTCGACGAGCTTCGGGCCGACGTGGCCCGAAACCGCTACTCGCCCGGAGTCTCTTGTCGGAAGCCCGGCCAGCGAAGGCCAGTTTTCCAGCAGTAAATCCGTCCTTCATCGAGTGTGCCCTCGATCGAGGCGATAAGCAAGGAAGATTGGGCAGTTTGGGGTAAGTTTAAGTTTTCTGCTGTTTTTATGCGGTTCACGGTACATTTCACTCCATGTTGACCTGGATGGATCGACTCCGCTGTGGGGCGACTGTGGTGCCTCGGCCCCTCGGAGGAGGGTGGGCGCGTCGCGGCTGGGTGCTCCTGCTGCTGGCACACGCCTTCGCGCAGTCGGAAACGCAGGCCGCCGACGGCCCGCGTGGCTTCCGGTCGTTGGCCCCCGGCGTGCTCACCGTCATCCCGGCCGACATGTCCCTCGACGATACGATTCAGCGGGGCGCGCTCGTGGAGGTGACGCAGGGGCAGCAGACGCTCGCGTGGGTCCCGAAGCGTGCGGCTCCCAATACGACCTTCGTGGAACTCGCACAGCGGCTCGAGTACCCGCGCGACATTTGGTGCCTTGAGTTCGCCTTCAAGCCACCCCGGCAGATCGACGTCGACATTCCGGCCGGCGGGGGGAAAATGCGGCGGGCGACCGTCTGGTATCTGGTGTATCGCGTCAAGAATGTCGGCGGTCGGCGGCTCGTGATCGGGAAGGACGCCGAGGGGCAGCCGGACCCGACCGAGCGAGCCGTTGCCACGTTCGAGAAACCGGTCCGGTTTCTCCCCCATTTCGTGCTCGAGAGCCGCGAGGGGCTGGCGAACGACGAGGGGCTCGCCTCCTATCGCGCCTACCTCGATCGGCTCGTGCCCTCCGCGTTGGACGCCATCCGGCTGCGGGAGGATCCCGCCCGCACCTTTCTCGACAGCGCTGCGATCTCGGCCTCCGACATCCCGCCCGGCGAGGAGCGCTGGGGGGTGGCGACCTGGGAGTCGATCGACCCGCGGATCGACTACTTCTCGATTTACGTTCGCGGCCTGACAAACGCGATTCGCTGGCGGCCGGCGCCGAAGGCGGTCATCGGCCCCGCTGACCCGCCCGGCCAACACATCGAGCAGACGCTCGAGAGCCTACGACTCGACTTTTGGAAGCCGGGCGACGCGGCGGGGAGGGAAGCGGTCAGCATCGGCTACCGCGGGATGTTTGAGCGAATGACGCTCGGCGGCCGGGTGCTGGCGGCACTCGGCTGGCCGGGTCGGATTTCGGCCCAGCCGGTTCAGGGGCTCAAGCGGCTAGGCCTGACCTGGGAATCCGCCGGACTCGTCGAACCTGTGGGCGAGGGGCCAGGCACCAGTCTCAAGCCCCTGGAAACGGTGTTTGCCGGCCTGGCCGCCGTGACTGACCCTGCCGCCCGCAGCCAGGCCGCCCGAGAGTTGTTTGGCGATGCCGGCGTGGAGTCGCTCGAGACGCTCGCCCGGGCCGCCGCCGGGCCGGTCGATGCCGAACGCGACGCCGCCCGCCGCAAGGCGCTCGAACCGCTCGGGCTCACGCCGGAAGTGGTGGCGTCCAAGCCCCTCGCCACGCTGGCAAAAATCGCCCGCGGCCTCGACGAGTCTCCTGATCTTGCCGACCGCAAGGCCCGTGCGGTCGCGGTTTTCGGTCCCGCCGCGCCGCGTCTGGATACGCTGCGGCGGGCGGTCGAAATGGCGCAAACGCTCGCCGCGGTCGAGGCCACTGAGGCCGATCCAACGTCGCTGGCCAGGCTCGATGCCCGCGGTGCCTTCGAAGCCATCGCTACGGCCATCGGGGCCGCCCCTGCCGATCAGCGAGACAAACTCGTGGCCGCCATGTTTGGTCCCCAAGGGCCCGAGCTGTACCGGGAGGCCCTGGCGGTGAACGAGGGCATTGACCACGCCTGGGTTTTCCGGTACGAAAACTGAGGTTAGAATCTCGCTGCCGGCCGCGCTTTGCGGCCTGCAGCATTCGGCGAAGGGTGAAACAATGGCACATAAAAAAGGTCAGGGATCGAGCCGAAACGGTCGTGATTCCAACGCCCAACGCCGCGGCGTCAAGAAGTTTGGCGGGCAGGCGGTGCGGGCCGGCAACATCCTGGTGCGGCAGGTAGGGACGAAGTTTCACCCCGGTCAGAATGTCGGGATGGGTTCCGACTTCACGCTCTTTGCACTCACCGACGGCACCGTCAAGTTCGACCGTGAGGGTCGGCGCGTCAACGTGGTCGCGGTCGCCGCGGCCTGAGGCACGCGGCGAACCTCGCAGGGCCCAGACTGCGGAGGCCCGGAACCGCAGAAGGCTTGTTGTGTTCGTCGACCGAGTTCAGATCGAGGTGGCAGCCGGCAACGGGGGCCGCGGCATCTGCAGTTTCCGCAAGGAAAAGTATGTGCCGCGCGGCGGCCCTGACGGCGGCAACGGCGGCAACGGCGGCAGCGTCATCCTGCGGGCCGAACCGGGCGTTGATTCGCTGTCGGTCCTCGCGCATCGGCGGCAGTGGCGGGCTGAGCCTGGCGATGCGGGCGGGCCAGCCAACCGCCAGGGTGCGCGGGGCGGCGATCTGACCGTGCTCGTGCCCTCGGGCACCATCGTGATCGACGAGGCCACGGGGCTCGTGCTCAAGGATCTCGCCCATCTCGGCGCGGAGATCGTGGCGGTCCGAGGCGGGGCAGGGGGGCGGGGCAACGCCCACTTCAAGTCGTCGACCAACCGGGCCCCGCGGGAGACGACCCCAGGCGAGATCGGCGAGCACCGGCGGCTCCGACTCGAACTCAAGGTGATCGCCGACGTGGGGCTCGTGGGCAAGCCCAATGCCGGCAAGAGCACGCTTTTGTCGCGGCTGTCGCGGGCCCGGCCAGAGATCGCCGACTACGCCTTCACCACCAAGCGGCCCATCCTGGGGATCGTGGGCATCTCGCTCGACCGCAGCTTCGTGCTGGCCGACCTGCCGGGCCTGATCGAAGGGGCCAGCACCGGCGTGGGGCTGGGGCATGAGTTTCTCCGCCACGTGGAGCGGGCCGGCATCCTCGTCCACGTCGTGGAGCCGGCGCCGATGGACGGCACCGACCCACTGACCAACTACCGGACCATTCGCGAGGAGCTCGTGCGCTATGACCCCCGGCTGGGCGAGCGACCGGAAATCCTCGCCGTGAGCAAGTGCGAGCTGCCCGGGGCCGAGGACGTGCGCCGGGCCTTGGCGGAAGAGACCGGCTGCGAGGTGCTCACAATCAGCGCCGCGACCGGCGCCGGGCTCGACCGGCTGGTGGGTGTGATCGCGGCCGCCCTGGATCGGCGGGGGGCTACGGCATGAGCGAGCGGGCAGCCCCGTCATCCGGCTCAGGCCGCGGGATCTGCTCGGGCGACACCGTGCTCCTGGCCGACGTCGGCAACTCCCGGATCAAGCTCGCGAGGCTCGAGGACTTCGCCGGCCGTGCCGGGCTGCCCACGGTCGCCCGGCGGCAGGACCTCGACAGCCGGGGGTTTCACCCCGACAACCTCGAGCGGTGGCTGCTCGCCGTCGCCCCGGGGCCGGCGGTGATCCTGGTGGCAAGCGTCTATGAGGCGGCCGCGACGCGGCTCGAGGCGACGGTGGCCGAAATTTCGGCCACAAAACACCGGCCGATCCGGCAACGGCGGATCGGCCACGGCGACTTGCCGCTCGTGGTCTTTCTGGATGAACCGCACAAGGTTGGGATCGATCGGCTGGCGGCGGCCGCCGCGGCCAGCCTCGCCAAGCCGGCCGGGCGGCCGGTGGTGGTCGTCGACTGCGGCACGGCGTTGACCGTCGACATGGTCACTGCCGACGGCCAGTTCTTGGGCGGTGCGATCCTGCCTGGGCCCGCGCTCATGGCCCGGGCGCTGGCCGAGGGGACGAGCAAGCTGCCGTCGGTGGCCGCGCTGGTGGACGGCAGAGTGCCTGCGCTGCCGGGAAGGTCCACGGAGGCGGCCATCGCCGCCGGCATTGGCCATGGCATCCGCGGCGCGGTCGTGCGGCTCGTGGCCGAAGCACGGTCGGCCTGCGGCGGCGACGCAGCCACGATCCTGACCGGAGGCTGGGCCGATGCGGTCTGCGACGTGCTGCCCGACGCGATCGTGATCCCGGACCTCGTGCTCACGGGCATCGCCCTCGGGGCCAGCCGGGCCTCTGCCCGCTGACACCAAAAGCCCGCGTGCCCACACCCCAGGGATGCCGCCGGCCACGCTGCACGATTCCGCAACGCCGGCCACGCCGCCAGCCGCGCCGGTCACACACCGGTCAGGACAGACGCGATACAACCGCATCGGACAGACGCGTTTTCCCGGTTCCCTGGCCGCTGGTAGGATTCCGGATTAGGCTCCCCGTCCCAGCTCGTCGGATCCCCAGGAACGCCCCCGCTTCGTGTCGAAGGCCAGCTCTCCATCGTCTGCCCGCCCATCGGCCGGGCCCAACCGCGCCCTCGATCTGGCCCGGCTCACCGCCCGAGTGGCGGCCGAGACCCGGGGCGGCGAGATCGCGATCCTCGACCTCCGGGAGCTGACGCCGGTGGTTGATTATTTCGTGATCGCCTCCGGCTCCAGTCGCCGGCAGATGCATGCCATGGCCGACGAGATCGAAAAGGTTGTCAAGCGCGATCTCCACGACCGCATCCGCGGGGCGGAGGGCTACGAGGAGGGCCGCTGGATCGTCCTTGACTACGGCGATGTGATGGTGCACCTGTTCGACCCCGAGGCCCGCGGCTACTGGGACCTGGAGGGGCTGTGGAGCGATGCGGCCCGCGTGCCGGTGCCGGTCGCTGATGCCGGGGCGGCGGCCCGATGACGCCCGACCCCGATCCAGCCGGGGGCGAGCCCGCGCCACCCATCTCGGCCGGCCGCGTCAACTTCCGAGCGGCCCTCCGCGAGCTGTTTCGCTCTGCCCTTGCCGGCCTTGCGGCCGATGGCGTGGTGGCCCTTTCCGACCAGGAGCTGCCGGCCCTGCTGGAACAAGTCCGCGAGGCGGCCGACGCCAAGTTTGGCGATTACTCCGGGACAATGGCCATGGCGCTGGCCAAGCGGGCCGGCCGCAAGCCCCGCGACGTGGCCGTCGAGATCATCCGCCGGCTCGAGTCGCTGCCCGGCTACGCCGCGCTGTTTGAGCCGCCGGGAGACCCGATGGGCCCGGGTTTTATCAACGTGCGAATCCGGGCCGAGGCTCTGGCTGCGGCGGTGGGAGTGGCAATGGCCGACGAGCGGCTGGGGGTGGCCCCGGTCGGGAAGCCGCTCACGGTCGTCGTCGACTTCTCGAGCCCCAACGTCGCCAAGCCGATGCACGTGGGCCATATCCGCTCGACCGTGATCGGCGACGCACTGGCCCGGATCCTGCGGTTTCGCGGCCACCAGGTGATCACCGACAACCACCTCGGCGACTGGGGCACGCAGTTCGGCATGATCCTCTGGGGCTGGAAGCACTGCCGCAACGACGCGGCCTTTGCGGCCGACCCCACGGCCGAGCTTGGCCGGCTCTACCGGCTTGTCCGCAGGGTGGCCGACGCGAAGCCCGAGGAGTTGGCTGACGACGCCGAGGCCGCGGCCCTGGCCGCGAACTACCCCGACGCCGGCCGCCAGGTACTCGCCGAGACGGCCAAGCTCCACGCGGGCGACTCGGAAAACCGAGCTTTGTGGGAGCGGTTCATGCCGGTCTGCCGGGCTGAGATCGACCGGCTTTATTCCCGCCTCCACGTGACCTTTGATCATTGGCTCGGCGAGAGCTTCTTCCAGCCGCTGCTGGCGGCGACGGTGGATGACCTGGTGGGCCGGGGCATCGCGCAGGAGAGTCGCGGGGCGATCGGCGTGTTTTTAGGCGGTGCCGAGGCTCCGCCGCTGTTGATCCGCAAGGCCGACGGCGCGTTTCTCTACGCGACCACCGACCTGGCCACGATCCGCTGGCGACTCGAGCACTGGCGGCCCGACCGGATCCTGTATGTCGTCGACCATCGTCAGAGCGGCCACTTCGAGCAGGTGTTTGCAACGGCCCGCCTGTGGGGGGTGCCAGGGATCGACGGCGTCGATCTCGTGCACGTCGGCTTCGGCACCGTGCTCGGCGAAGACAGCCGGCCCTTCAGGACCCGGGCCGGCGACACGGTGGGCCTCGAGGCCCTGCTCGACGAAGGCGTGGACCGGGCGGCGAAGGTGGTGGCCGAGGCCGGCCGCGGCGAGATGGACGACGCCACCCGGCGGCAGGTGGCCGAGACCGTCGGCATCGGGGCGATCAAGTATGCCGACTTGTCGCAAAACCGCACCACTGATTACGTCTTCAGCTTCGACAAGATGCTCCAACTGACCGGCAACACGGCGGCGTACATGCAGTATGCCGTGGCCCGCGTGGAGGGGATCTGTGCGAAGGGGAGCGTGGACCGGGCGGCCCTGCGGACGGGCCGGCCGGTGCCGCTCCCGGCCCCGCAGGAGCGGGCCCTGGCGCTGGGGTTGGTGCGGTTTGCCGAGGTGCTCGAAGACGTCGAGTCCGACAACCGTCCCAACCTGCTGACGGCCTGGCTCTACGACCTGGCCGGCCGGTATTCGACTTTTTACGACGCGCTGCCCGTGCTCAAGGCCGAGGGGGACGCCTGTGCGAGCCGGCTGGCGCTCTGCGACCTGACCGGCCGCGTGCTCCGCCGGGGCCTCGACCTGCTCGGCATCGGCACCGTGGAGCGGATGTGATGGCAGCAAAAAAGGGGACATCCCCCGTTTCCCGCGACCCGTTTATCCCCGAGAACCTCGGTCGGAAACGGGGGATGTCCCCTTTTTTGGTCTGAGTACCGGGAAATGATGCGACCATGACCTTGCCACTCGACAAGATCCGCAACATCGGCATCGTCGCCCACATCGACGCGGGCAAGACGACGCTCACCGAGCGGATGCTGTTTTATTCGAAGGCCAGCCACCGGCTCGGCGAGGTGGACCAGGGCACGACCGTCACAGACTTCGATCCCGAGGAGCAGGAGCGGGGGATCACGATCTACTCGGCCGCCGTCTCCTTTCGCTGGGCCGATGTCTCGGTGAACCTGATCGACACCCCCGGCCACGTCGATTTCACGGCCGAGGTGGAGCGGAGCCTGCGGGTGCTCGACGGGGCGGTGGTCGTGTTTAGCGCCCGCGAGGGCGTCGAAGCCCAGAGCGAAACCGTCTGGCGGCAGGCCGACAAATACGGCGTGCCCCGGCTGGCCCTGATCAACAAGCTCGACCGCGAAGGGGCCGACTTTTTCGGCACGATCAAACAGATCGAACAGCGGCTCGGAGCCAAGCCGCTGGTGCTGCAGGTGCCCGTGGGGATGGGGCCGCCGCACGTCACAGACCCGTTTCGCGGGCTCGTCGACCTCGTCACGATGGAGCTCCTGATCTTCCCGCCCAAGGAGGAGGCGCTCTCCCCCGGCTCCGGGGGTGGGCAGGTGACCCGCGGGCCGATCCCGCCGGAGGCGGCCGACCTGGCCGCTGAGTGGCGGGAGCACCTCGTCTCGACGCTCTTCGACTACTCCGACGAGGTCGCCGAACTGGCCCTGGCCGAGGCGACGCTGCCGCCGGAGCTCGTGCGGAAGGTGATCCGGCAGGCCACGCTCGCCCGGCTCGTGGTGCCGGTCTTCGGTGGCTCAGCGCTCGACTGCATCGGCGTGCAGCCGGTGCTTGACGGGGTGGCTGCCTACCTGCCGAGCCCCGCCGATGTGCCGCCGGTGGAAGGGCTCGATCCGGCGGCGAAGACCCCGACCACGATCAGCCGCCCCGCCGACCCCGCGGCGCCCTTCTGCGGGCTGGTGTTCAAGATTCTGGCGGAGAAGCACGGCGATCTCGCCTTCCTGCGGGTTTATTCGGGCACCCTCAAGGCGGGCAGCCGGGCCTGGAATCCGCTCCGGCAAAAAAAAGAAAACATCGCCCAACTCTGGCACGTGCAGGCCGACCGCCGCGAGCAGGTGCCCGAGGCGAAGGCGGGCGACATCGTGGGGGTGATCGGCCCACGGGCGAGCGTGACCGGCGACACGCTCTGCGACGTGGCCGCGCCGATCGTGCTCGAGACGATCACCTTCCCCGAGACGGTGATCTCGATGGCGATCGAGCCCGAAACGAGCCTCGAGCGGAAGAAGCTCTCCGAGGCCCTGGAGATGATGAAGCGGCAGGATCCGACTTTCCGGGCGCTCGAGAGCGAAGATACGGGGCAGACCTTGATCTCTGGGATGGGCGAACTGCACCTGGAGGTGATCCGGCACCGCCTGGAGCGTGATTTCAAGCTCAAGTGCCGGGTCCACAAGCCGCGGGTGAGCTACAAGGAGACGCTCCAGCGGGCCGCGACGGCGGTGGGAGAGTCGAACCGCCAGGTGGCCGGCCAGACGCTCGTGGCCACCGTCACCGTTCGCGGCGAGCCGACGGGCGAGCAGATGCCAGTGACGGTGGAGCAGGGCTGGTTTCCCGAGAACGAGGCCCTGGCCGCGATCGCTGCCACCATGACCGAGTCGGTGCGCGAGAGCTCCGAACGCGGGGGCGGCAAGGGCTGCCCGCTGTGGGGCGTGCGGATCGTGGTGCTCGCCAGCCCGATTCCAGAGCCACCGCCGGGCGACGTGGCGATCCGGATCGCGGCAGCCGACGCGATCGACAATCTGCTGGCGGCGGCCGGCTCGGTGCTCCTGGAGCCCGTGATGCGGGTGGAGGTGACCGTTCCAGAGCACCACCTCGGCGATGTGATCAACGACCTCCAGCAGCGGCGGGCGATCATCACGGCCACCGAGATCCGCGGCGGGGTGACCGTGCTCACGGCCGAGGCCCCGCTGGCGAGCATGTTCGGCTATTCGGCCGCGGTGCGGAGCGTGAGCCAGGGCCGGGCGAGCTTCACGATGGCACCGCTCAAATACGGCCCTGCTTCGGCT
>Ga0247837_1007591_pt1 | contig 14281 bp, 9 predicted proteins | sample LaCtaG_2_FD_187115 | JGI IMG/M metagenome (GOLD analysis project Ga0247837, IMG submission 187115) | Freshwater microbial communities from meromictic Lake La Cruz, Castile-La Mancha, Spain - LaCruzMarch2015_14.5m | ecosystem: Environmental > Aquatic > Freshwater > Lake | place: Spain: Castile-La...
GCCGTATCCCCACGCCTGAGGGGGAGCGAATTCCGCCTAACCTGCCAGCGGCCAAGATGATGATTGATCATCTGGAGCTCATAAAAATCAAAACGGAGGGCAATCTGTCGTCGCAAGAGACCAAGATCATCACCGAGGCACTCCAACAGGTTCAACTGGCTTTTGTCGAAGCTAGCGGTGGTACCCCGGTGGGAATGATGCCGGACCGAGGTCCGCAAGTAGACATGTCGGCTTTAGAAGAGGAGATGGATTCGGGCGAGCCCGCCCCTTCGGCTCCCCCAACCTCGACTCACCCAGCCAATTCCTCCCCCAGCGTTACGTCCGAAGCGGAGGAGAAAAAGAAATATTTTAAGAGCTACGGGTAAAACCGCACCCAAAGGTTCTACTTGGGAGCGGGCCCAAAGAGGCTCTTCAACACCTGAACGGCTGCGCCTGCTGCGTCCCCCGTGCCTTGAGCCCCCGCCGCCTTTTCTAAAATCTGCGCCCCCGTCCGAATCGCCGTTCGGGTCAGCGCGCCAGTTAGCTTGGGCTGAAGATCGTTTTTGGGGGAGGATAAGGTTCCGGAGAGCTGAATCGTTTGCACCGAGTACCCATTTTCAAGCCGCGCAAAGCACTCGCCCCCCGTCAAAGCATTGACCTTGCGCCCCAAATCCCCTTCTAAACCCAACTCGATCTTTCCACTCAGATTTTCCCCGCGAATCTGGACCTGCCCCACCGCCCGCAACAGACCTGGCGCCTCCGCCAGAATTTCGGTCACGTCGTATAAGTTCGGTTGAATGTACCAGGTGGCCTTAGCCGTCGTCAGCGGACAGCCCCGTAGCCTGGGTTCCCCCGTGAGTAAGCCCAAAACCCCAAGTACCGTCTCCGATCCTTTGCCCGGCTCCAACCTTGCGTCAACCAGGCGAACCTCTCCCTTGCCCACGGGAGCCCCATTTCTGAACTCCTGCAAAACAAAATCCCCTGACATCGAAGCTGGGATTTCAAACAGACCCACCCCTATTTTGCCGCCTGGGACTGGCCAGCGTTCCCAGGTCACCCTCCCTTTTCCTTGGGGAGTAGAACTTGGGATGAATTCGCCCGACATCTCTAAGGTTCCGCCCGATTTCCCCTTCAGCATCAGGTCGGTCAGAAAAAGTGTGGGTTCGGAGTAACGCCCCTTGGCTTCGACCAGATTCACCTCCCCGATCCAGGTGGAAGGAGTTACGATATTTCCCTGCTGCAGCAAAAACTCGACCCGTTGCTTCGAAGGTTGGATCCGCGCGGCAACCCCTTTTGCCCCCCAGCCACTTGTTCCGAGCGAGGGGATCAGTTCGAAGTCCCGAATTTCAATCCGGCCAACTTGAACATCTTGAAAAAGCTCTGCGCTGGCACCTTTTGGCTCGGCACCTCGAGTCACAGCCTCTTTGGGCAAGGCGGCCTTGGTTCCAGCTTGGAGGGCGAGTCGGCCGATCGAGATTTCGGAGAAACGCAAAATTCGATCCAGAAGCAGACGAGGCGAGATTTCGGTGCGGATGTCTTGCAAGTCCCATATCCACGGACCCACGGCGCCTGGACGACTTTGAAAACCAGCGGTATAGACCGAGAACGAGGACCACTCGAAAGATTGAAACTCCCCCTCCGTCTGCAAAAGAGAGGACGCTTGCTGGGAGGCGAGGCGCTGAAAATCTTTTCCGCCCAACCATTGCACGACCCAAACAGGAAGAAAGGCCGCCAACACAATTGCCAGAATGATCGCCCCACCCAAGAGACCGAGGATGATCCACTTCAGATTGATTTGATTCTTCGTCTTCGGGCGAACCGCCATTCTTGAACCCTACCAGAAAGTTTCTACGGCGGGAGAGCTTTTCCACGTTGCCTTTCCTGCCCCGTGGGCTTTCTCTATTGGAATGCTGGCCCTCCACTCGATCCACCTAGAAATGGATGGTGTCGAGAATCCACTGCTTGCCGACATATCCGCGTGTTTTCCTGCCCGCCACTTTGGGGCGATTCTGGGACCTTCCGGTTGTGGAAAAAGCACACTCCTGAAGGTGATTGCCGGAATTCTCCCCCACACCTCAGGCTCGATTTTTTGGCAGGGAAAAAATCTGGAGGATGAAGATCTTCCCGCGCACCAACTCGGCTACGTTCCGCAATTTAGCTGCACCCACCCTCGATTGACGGTCCGCGAAAACTTAATCTATGGCGCCCGCTTGCGGCAAAAAGGGACGCGTCAACAGATCGAGGAGCGGGTGAATCAGGTCTCGGAGGAAACAGGCTTAACCGATCTTCAGGATCGCTCCGCCGGTGTGCTGTCGGGGGGGCAACTTCGCCGCCTCGGTTTGGCCATGGAGTTAACCACACGGCCGAGTCTTTTACTGGCGGACGAGGTTACCAGTGGATTGGACCCCAAGTCCGAAGAGGAAATGATCGCGCTCCTTGCCTCTCTTTCCCAAGAACAAGGTCGCCTCGTTTTACTGGTGACCCACAGTCTTCGGCAACTCGAGGTCTACGACTCGATCACGGTTTTAACTGGAGGACGCCTGGCCTACTCAGCCGATCCCCGAGACCTGACGGAGTACTTTCAGGTTCGGAGTCCCGAGTTCATCTACCCGACTCTGGCCAAGCAAGAACCCCAAGAGTGGGCCGCCGATTGGAGTGCCGTTCCCAAGCCAGAAGGACTCACCCCGCAGAATATTTTGGGTGAGATCGAGGCGATTTCGCTCACGGAGGATCAAAAGGAAACTCTGGAGCTCCCAAGCCTGCTCTCTCAGGCCACGACTTGGCTGAGCCGACGCCTGAAGATCTTTTTTCGAGATCCCGCTCAGGTTTTTCTCCAACTCACTCTCCTCCTCGTCTTTCCTGCGGTGGTCACTCTTTTCGCGTACCGGGGACTCCCCGAAGTACGAAATATGGCCATGTCCTCCGATACGGGGGTGGTCGAGCAGTTGCGAGAGTCGCTCGCCTTCACCATTCAATCCAGCCGAGTGGGAACACTCGTGAGCGGCTTGGCCATGTTTCAGGTTATTCTGTTAGCGCTGATGGGTTCGAACAGCTCCGCTCGTGAAGTTGTCGGAGACCGACCTATATTGGAAAAAGAAAAACTCGCGGGGTTACGGCCCGGTGCGGCTCTTTTAGGAATGAGCATTTTTCTCTCTTTCCTTGTTTTGGCCCAAGCCAGCTGGATGACTCTATTTGTTCGGGCAATTTGCCAATTTCCCGGGGATGTCCTTGGTCAGTGGCTGCCCTTTTTTTTGGTCACGGGGGCAGTCACCTCCCTTTGTCTCGCCATCTCGAGTTGGTCCTCTTCTTCGGAGCAGGCATCCCTTGGCAGTCTGTACTTGGTCGGGTTTCAGTTGCCCCTTTCCGGCGCGATTTTGGCTTTGCCGGAAACACTGGGAGTGATCACCCGCCCCTTCATTAGTGCGTATTGGGCTTGGTCGGCCTACCTGATAACTCTGCGGGACACTCGCTTCTATGATCTCGTCAAATCGATTACCGAAACTCCCCTCGCCACTTCGCATGTCTCGTTATGGATCTTGCTGGTTCATCTGCTCTTGGGCTTGGTTTTGGCATACTTTGGCATGCGTCGGAGTCAGTGGCGATAGGTTGCTCCTTTCCCTCTCTTCAGAGTAAGCTTGGGTATGTCTCGTCGGGCTCACCAAAAAACACCCTCCTCTCTTCTTTTTGGGTTGGTCGCGGTGTTTCTCGTCATCGCCGCCGGGGGCGCACTCTTTCTTCAGAAAGGATCCAACCCCTACCGTACGGTGGAGCCGCTCCAGCCGAGCGACTATTTTGAAAACGCCAATAGTCTTCGGGGCAATGTCTATCAGATCGAAGGGGTGATTCTCAATGCCCTCGCCCAGAACCCGGAAAAAGGGCGGCTTTTTAGTATTAGTGTGACCACCGATTCACGGAAGTGGCCGATGCCCATTTTCATTCCGGCGCAATTACGGCAGATCAATTTGCAAAAGAATCAATCTTATCGGGCTAAAGTTCGGGTGAACGACTCTGGGATTCTAGTGGCGGAGGAGATCCAAAAGTCATGAAGCTCAATCGCGAACTGGTCGCTTTTCTTTGGCTAGCGAGTAGCCCTTCCCTTTTCGCGCAAAGTGATGGGGATTCCAAGGCGGCCACGGGGGGAGCTCGTCCGGCCCAAATGAACCCTGGCTTTTTAGGTCGGGATGTTCCCGTCGTGGATCCAGGTTCCGACAACGCTACTTTTGACGGTAAGCTCGTGAATCTGGCCAACAACCGCCTGTTCCGATCCCGCTTCGAAAAATATCTCAATGCCCCAGCAGAAACTTCCGCGGCGGATCTCGAGTACGAGAAGACGATCAATGAGATCTTATCCCTCCTGAGCCCGGGCAAGGTGAACACCGCGAACATTGACGCGGCCTGGAAACTACTTCCCAAGGCATCCGAATATCGAAGCGACGCCAATCTCTGCAACTCGATGGCCGATGTGGTTTACAGCGTTTGGCTGGCCAAGAACGAGGTGGCGCGGTTGGAAATGGCGAATCGAAGCCTGCAAAGAGAGAAATCGGCCTTGGAGTGGAATTACCGAATGAATCTTGGGCCCAGCGCCAAAAGCATGACCCAAATTGGAACCAATCCCACCAGCCAAAGCTCCATTCTCTCGCCCGAGGATGAAGCGCGGGTTGAACCCATTAAGGAGGCTTTGTCGGACGTGCGGGCCACCATGGTCAATAATAAGCTCAAAAAAGAGGCCTCCATCGTTCAGGCCAAAATCGATTTTCAGACGATGATTATTCAGTACTTTGCCCAGAGACGGTTCCGCCACGTGCTGATTGGAACCCGCTTTTATCGTGCCCTTTTTGGCGATGGGGATAACCGCATCAGCGCCCTCGACCAGATCTCCTCTGAGTTGCCTGTGGATAAAGATGCGGGCCAAGTCAAAGTGAAGGCAAAGCTCGACCCCAAGATTTCCGGCAAAGGAGGATCCGGCGGTTATGTGGGAGCAGGGAGCGGCACGGGAGACGGACGGCGCAACACTGGCGTGGCGGCGGGAGGCGATACCTCCTCGTCCGGTGGTGCCTTTAGTGCGGAAGGAATGCAGTTGGGGGTGGAAAACTTGGGCGTGGAAAGTCTCATCAGTGCGGGCGCCAGTGGCCTGAAAGCTTTGGGAAAAATGATTAATTCGCTTGGGCAACTCGATTCCCTGGCCAATGAGGCCATCCGTGATGTCGATGAAGGGGTCGAAGCCTATAAATTTCTTCTCGAAAAAAATGAGCTAAAGAGTGCCACGGAGCGGCTGTTCGAAACGTTTATGATGGGAGAGTATATGCCATCGGTTCGCAAATTATCCCGAGACGAAAAAAGGCGCGCGCTTGAATTCACCCAAAAAACCAACGAACTGCTCGCCGCCTTGGAAGTCAATGATCTGACCCGGGCGGAGGACATTATTCTGGAGTTAAGTAAGGGTGCGCGCGACTTTGACACCTCGAAACCACTGGCGGTGGTCGAGACGGCCAAGACCGTCAGTGCCATGCATCTAGCCAAAGCCAAGGCGGCGGCCGCTTCGGGAGATAAGGCTACTTTGGAAACGGAACTACGTGCGGCCACGGAAATCTGGCCCCGCAACCCTGCCCTCGCGGAGGTTTCGGCGGCGATCTTTAGTCAGACCGATGTGCAGCAACAAGCTTTGAACGACTTTGATCGTCTGATTGCGCAAAAGAACTATCGCCAGATCTTTGATGATAAGGTCCGTTTCATTGCCGCTACCGCCATGTTCCCTGATCGGCAGGAAAAGCTGAAAGGAGTCCTCGATCGCGTGCAAAGTGCCGAGGCCTCCCTCATGCGTTCCCATGAGCTGGCCAAACGAGGAGACCCGGCCGGTGCGTGGGAAAGTGTCGAGCGTGGTTTCTCCGATTACCCGGATGATCCCAAACTCAATCAGGCTCGGGCAGATTATACCACCCAAGCGGCGGAGTTTGTGCGTGCGGTTCGGACGGCCCAGGAAATGGAGCGCAAAAGGCAAATCGGCTCGAGCTTGGCTTGGTACCTGCGAGCGCTGCAGGATTATCCCAATAGCGAGATCGCCCGCGACGGCATCGATCGCATTTCGGCCGAATTGGTGAAGTGACGGTTGGATTTAACTGGCGCTTTTCTTATCTCTGCCCCGCCAGCGCCACCGCAGAGGACATCCTCCGAGGTTAAAGTGCTCCCGGATTCGGTTGCTTAAGAATCTCTCGTAGGCCTCCGACATGATCGCAGGGTGATTGACGAAACCCATCAGCGTCGGGAGAGGTCCCTCGACTTGGGTGGCGTAGTAAAGACGCAGCTTCTTCCCTCCTTTGACGGGGGTGCTTCGTGACTCGGTCGCCCGTAAAAGAACCCGATTCAACTCCCCCGTGCCGATTCGAACCGAACGGGCTTTCCGCATCGTCGCGACCGCATCGGTCAACTCCCGGAACCCGCTTTTCTTAAGAGAACTGACAAAGACCATCGGTACATCGGGAAGAAAAAATAGAGCCTGGCGCAGGGCCGCCTCGTACTCCTTGCGGAAAGTAGCCCCCTTTGTCTTTTCCCCGCCTTGGGCGGTCAGATCCCACTTGGTGATGGCGACAATACATGGCCTTTGGGCTCGTTGAATGAGGCCTGCCACCTTCTTTTCCACCAAACCAACCCCCAGAACAGAGTCTACCGCCAGAATGGCTAAATGGCAGCGATCGATCGCGTGCGCCGTTCTCCCGCCCATGATCTTCTCCAGCGGGTCCTCCACCCTTCTTTTTTGGCGTAATCCGGCCGTATCGATAAACAGAACCTCCTCCCCGTCCAGATCGGCGGGCACGTCCACCGCATCCCGTGTCGTTCCCGCAAGCGAGGCTACCATCGTGCGATCGGCCCCCACCCACGCATTGACGAGGGAAGACTTCCCCGCGTTGGGCCGCCCCACCACCGCAATTCGTGTTCTCTCATCTTTCACCCGATCTTCTTCCGGCCAATCCGCTCCAATCTCGGCCATCAAGCTCCCAAAGCCTAAGCCGTGCTCCGCGGAAACTTCTCTTCCCTTGCCAAAGCCCAACTTGGCAAATTCGCCCTGCTTCCCTCCCCCATAACCTGGATCCATTTTATTAATAATGAGGGTCACTTTTTGACCCGCCCGGCGCAACCGTTTGGCCACCTCTGTATCCAAGACATGGAGCCCCTCTTTTCCGTCCACCACCAGCAAAACACGCTGAGCGGCCGCAATGGCCAAGTCGGCCTCCCGCTCGACCGCGTCCTGCAAGCCCGTTCCGTCCTCGTGACCTAACCCGCCCGTGTCGATCAGGACAAACGGACGACCCTCCCAATCGGCGTCGGCAATCAGTCGATCCCGCGTGACTCCCGGACGATCGAAAACCAGCGCGATCCTGCGCTTGCAGATACGATTAAAGATCGCGCTTTTTCCGACGTTAGGACGACCCACAATCGCCACCACGGGCCGCTGAGTTTTAAGAGTGGGTGGGGTCGCCATAACTTGTTTGATGAAAAAGATCCCACCCTTGCTTTAAATAAATGACCAAGGACAAGGAGGTCATGGCCCCCGCCGCCCACAAAATGGGCCAGGTGGCGGAGTTTCCCGGTAGAAGGAGACCCACCAGAACCACCGCGATTTGAAAAAATGTGCACACTTTGCCCGTCCAGTGAGGTTTCACAAAATCGTAGTTGTGTAAGATTGTTCCCAGAAAAAGAGTTCCTGAAACCAGGATCAGATCACGACTTACCACCAAAACCGGAAACCAAAGTGGCAGCCTGCCCTTTCCGGCAACCCCAATCGTCCCCAGCAGAACGATCCCCGTAACCAGGAGAAGTTTATCCGCAATCGGGTCCAAGATTCGGCCCAGCCGACTCCGTTGATTGAAGTGGCGCGCAATCCATCCATCCACCCCATCCGTCAAAGCCGCGAATGCAAAAAGAGCCACCGCCGCATAGTACCAGGCGTAACCCGAATAACCCTCTTCGTGATACTCCCGATGGTAAAGGAGCGCTCCCGCAAATAGAGGAACAAGAAGGATACGCAGGAGGGTCAGGACGGTCGCAAAGGTCACGACGTCTCCCCTAGCTTGCCCGCCTCCCAAAGGGTTCGCGTGCGGTGCAATCGAGCGACCACCCGATCCTTACCCAAAACAGTCAACAGCGGGAAAAGAGAGGGACCCACGGTATGACCCGAGACAGCCGACCGCAGGAGGTGAATCACGCGCGCCGGTTTTGGTAGTTGATTGTCTTCCGCAATTTTCTTGCAGATCAACTCGGCCGAAGCGTCGTTCAAGACCTCGGTGCTGTTTTGGAAACCTTGCTCGATGGCCTGGAGAAGCCTCCCGCTGTCCGGACTGGAGAACTGTTTTTTTCTCGCCTCGGGAGAGTAAGGATATTCCTCCGTCAGGTATGGATCCAACCACTCGGCCATCTCTTTCCCGGTCCGGATCTTCTCTCGGATCACTCGCAGAAGTCCTTCTCGAATCGAATCGGGCAAGGCACTGGCTGCCGGGCGATTTTTTTCCAAAAAAGATCCAGCGAATTGCGTGAAATCGAGATCTTTCATCGATCTCCAATACTCCCCGTTCATCCAAAACAACTTCGCCGCATCAAAGCGGGCGTTACTTCGATTGAGCTCTTTCAGCTCAAATCGCTTCACAATTTCCGCCAAAGAAAGGATCTCCTCATTCGCCCCGGGAGACCACCCCAGCAGGCATAAGTAGTTTCGAACCGCTTCTGGCAAATAACCCGCTTCCTCATAAAAGGATAAAGCCGCCCCATCATCTCGCTTGCTCATCTTCGATCCCCCCTTGTTCAGGATCAGGGGAATATGGGCAAATTGGGGAGGGGGCGCGCCTAAGGCCTCATAAAGTGCCATATGCTTATGGGTATTGCTCAGGTGATCCTCCCCGCGAATGACATGGGTGATTCCCATCTCCAAATCATCAATCACGTTCACGAGGTGAAATACGGGGCTGCCATCTTTTCGGCGAATCACCAGATCCGGTTCCATCGTTCGATCGAAAGTCACATCTCCGCAAACCAGATCTTTCACCACCCCGGGTGTCTTGGGCATTTTGAATTTGAGCGCCCCACCCTCCTCGTACGTCCTTCCGGTGGCCTGCAATTTCTCCAAATACTTCGCGTAAATCGCGCCGCGCTGGCTTTGGAAGTACGGCCCTTTTTCTCCGTGGGTTCCGCCTTTCCCATCCGGTCCCTCATCCCAATCTAACCCCAACCACCGCAGCCCACGAAAGATCACCTCCACTGCCTCCTGACTGTTTCGCGATTGATCCGTATCTTCCACCCGCAAAACGAAAGTCCCGCCCGTGTGTCTCGCGTACAGCCAATTAAAGAGCGCCGTTCTGGCTCCGCCGATATGGAGAAGCCCAGTCGGAGATGGGGCAAAGCGAACTCGAACGTTACTCATACCTTAGTTCTGCCCATTTTTGCCCCCCGCATCAATGTCGGATGGTGGGGCACTCCCATGCAACCGCGAAATGATACGTTTAAGTCAACTCGAGTGGGATCTTTCCGCTACTCGCCACCAGGTGAATTTTCCCCACTGGCTCGGACGGGCCCATCGACACGACCCCTCCCGCCTCCTCCACCATCAAGGCCCCCGCAGCCACATCCCAAATACTGACCCCCTGCTCGATATACGCATCCAGCCGACCCGAAGCGACATAGGCTAAATCCAGGGCCGCCGACCCCATCGCCCGCAGTTTTCGGACCTTGTCCCCATAGAAATGATAAAGCTGAAGGCACTTTTCGATCGTCTTTTTCCCCTTGGAGAAACCCAGTGCCAATATGGCCTCATCGAGTCGTTCGCGATTCGATACCTTCATGGGGGTGCCGTTGCAATCAGCGCCCCCACCTCGATGAGTTGAAAATAGTTCGTCTCGGTTTGGATCATAGATCGCCCCCGCTAAAACTTGTCCATCCAGCCGACAAGCAATCGACACCGCATAGTGGGGGATGCCATAAAAAAGATTCACCGTGCCATCAATCGGATCGACCACCCACTCGTGTTGCCCCTCCGCGGCCTCCTCCCCTCCCTCCTCCCCCAGAAATCCATCCTCCCGATAAACCTGAGAAATCTCCTTTCGAATTTGATCCTGAATTCTTCGATCCAATTCGAGCTTCACATCATGCTGCTCCGACGAATCCACCAGCAGAACTTTGTCTTTCTCCGCCCGCAAGGTCATCCCTGCACTCTTGGCGACTCTTCTCGCCGCCGCTCTGCGCGCTTCGAGGCCGGAAGTCACCTAAGCTTCCGCTTGTGCAAATAGAGGGGTCTCATCCTCTCGCGTCAGTTGGATCGACATCATGCGGGAAACCCCTGGCTCGATTGCCGTCACCCCATACAAAAGATCAGCGGAAGACATGGTCCGTTTATTATGAGTGATGACCAGAAACTGCGACTTTTCCACAAAACGCTCAATAATCTGGACAAAGCGAACCGTGTTGGATTCATCCAGTGGCGCATCCATCTCATCCAAAACGCAAAACGGACTAGGCTTAACCGAGTAAATTGCCAGCAGTAGCGCTAAAGCGGTCATCGCTTTCTCCCCACCAGAGAGCTGGGATATATTCTTCGGCTGCTTTCCTGGGGGTTGCGCCTCGATATCGATACCACCTTCCAACGCATCCTCACCCTCTGTCATTTTCACCGTTGCCCGCCCTCCGCCAAACAACTCTCCGAACAGTGTTCCAAAGCTGACCCGCACCTTGTCAAAGGTCTCCTCGAAAAGGAGCCGTGTCGTTTGATTGATTTTGCGAATGGCCTCCTCAAGCTGCGCTTTGGCCGTCGTTAAATCTTTCTCCTCCGTTTCAAGAAACTTCAAGCGGTTCTCGAGCTCCTCATATTCCGAAATAGCTTCCGTATTCACTGGCCCCATCTCATCCATTTTTTCCCGTAAAGCCTTGGCCTCATCCTCGAGCTTCCCCCACTCCTCTTCCGTCTGCGGAAGCCCATCCCCCTCCGATTTTGCCTCCATCAACGGAGTCGCATACTCTCTCTGGAGTCGATCGGCTAACGATTGCCGTTGAAAATCGAGTTGCGAGCTTTTGACGGCCAGCTCGGCCAGGCGATCTTTCGCTTTTTCCCCCTCCTGCCTCCACCGTACCACTTCCCCCTCTTTCTCGGTTAAGAGGGAAACCTCATTCTCTCTCGACTGCTTCAGGCCAGAGGTGGATGCCTCGGTTTCCTTGGCTCTTTGGCTAGCAACTTGCTGAGCTTGAGCCGAGGAGTGAGACTCGGAACGAGCACTCTCCATCCGAGCGGTGTCCGCGCTAATTTCATCTCTGCGTTTCAACACGAGGTCGGCTAACTCTTTTCGGCGCGCCTCTGCCGGATGCAACTGAGCGGCGCAGGAATCTCGGCGCTGTTGCTGGGCCGACCTTTCCACCCTCCGATCCGTCAGAACATCATTCAGCCTTACCTCGGCCGACTCGGCCTCTTGTCTGAATTTTTCTGCCCCTTGCATCTCTTGGTCGAGGGTCTGTTCCGCGGCCAGATGTCGGGCGGCTTCCGCGGTTTTCTCTTGGGCAATTGTTTGGTGGACCCGAATCTCTTGCTCGAGTCGAGCGGCCTCATCTTTTCGACGAACTGTTTCCGAATTGAGGCCACGTACCTGAGCCTCTTTACGGTCATGCTCCCGCCGAATTTCGTCCAAGGATTGACGGATCTGTCTTTCATGACCCCTGGATGCCTCAAGATTCTCCCTCCCCTTCTGAATGCGATCTCGAATCGATGCGACTAGGGTCGCAACCTCTGCCGTGACCTGATCGAGTCGAAGCACAAGTTCTCGTGCCGCCTCACACTCTTGCCGACCCGGCCGTGAATTTCGGACTTTTCCACGACGCTGCCATCCTTTGGCGCTGATCATTCTTCCATCCCGACAAATGACCGTCGCCTCGGGACGACTGGCCTGCAGAGCCTTCGCTTCCTCCCAAGTGTCCGTAACACAGGTGTCCGCTAAAAGGCGATGCAGCAAAGGCTGCCACTCGGGGGCCCCTTCGACAAAGTTCCACGCACCTTCCGTCCAATCATGACTTCTTTCGGTGGAGCTGTTCTTCGATAAAAGAATTCCAGATGCCACCCCATCACCCTCCTCCAAGGCTCGCGCCATCGACTCAAGGTCATGAACCAGTACCCCATCTAATACCGGTCCCAAAGCTAATGAAATGGCCGCTTCGTAACCTGGTCGAATACGGAGAGCCGGCCACAGTGCTTCCGCACCTTCCTGCCCTTTCTGCAATCCCACTTGTAAGCAAAGCTCGGCCTCCCCAGTCGATCGCTCACGAATCGCCTCTTCTCGCGATCGAGCCAATGTCCTTTCCGATTCCGCCTCCGAGAGCTTTTTCTCCGCATCAACCAGATCCGACTCGGCCCGTCGTAACTCCTCCTCGGCAGTTTTTAATCTATCCCTCGCCTCCGGAAATAAGGCCTCCGCCTCCCCCAACCTGCGGAAAAGCTCCTCTAATCCAGCCCTCTCTCTTTGCTCCTCGGTTTCTTTGGCCGAGATTTCAAAGCGAATCTTTTCAAGTGTCTCGGTGCGTTGGCGGGTGGTGAGCTCCTCGGCCTGCGCCCGGGCTTGGGCTCCCTCCCCATCCCGTCGGGCACTCTCCCGCTTCGATCGAATGAGCTCCATCTGGGCCACCGCTTCTTCCCTTTTGCGCCGCGCGACGGACACCTGCTCCTGAGCCTCTTGGCAGACCTGTTCGGCCTGTTGCCAGTCGGAACTCACTTTCTCCATTTCCGCCGTCAGAGATCGGATCAAATCTTCTTGGGCAGAATTCTGTCTTTCCGCCAAAGCAATTTCCCCCCGTGCCCGCTCAATCGTCGCACCCAACTCCTCCGCCCGTTGCGCTTGCATACTGGCCCGCTCTCCACAGCGCACCTCCTCCGCCTGAGCCGCCACCACCTCTCGCTCCGCTTCCCGCCACGCCCGATCCGCTTCTTCCAATTTCGTTCGTTGACCTCGAACCGCCTGCTCGCAGCTCGCTTCCGCCGATTGGGCGCGCTCGAAATCCGCTTTGGTTCCAGCTTGGGCACTGGAAAGTTCGTCAATTTTCAGCAGAAGCTGATCCCTCTGTCTGGCCGAAAGAGCCAGATCAAACCGTTTCAGTTTATCGAAAATCTCGCGGTGCCGACGTGCTTTACCCGCTTGGCGTTGCAACGACCCTATCTGGCGACGAACTTCTCGTAAAATATCAGCCAGCCGAAGAAGGTTCGCCTCCGTCCCCTCAAGCTTTCTTTCTGCCTCTCTCTTCTGAACCTTGAAACGCATCACTCCTGCGGCCTCTTCAAAAATGGCCCGGCGATCCTCTGGCTTCGAGGAGAGAATCTGGTCGATCTTCCCCTGCTCCATGATCGAGTAAGCGGCCCGACCAATGCCAGTATCCAGAAAAAGCCTCTGAATATCCTTGAGCCGGCAGTCCACCCCATTGAGCGCGTACTCTCCCACCCCGTCACGAAATACTCTGCGAGTAATCTGGACCTCATGGTAATCAGTCCCTAAAATAGTTTCACAATCACTGAAAGTCAGGGTCACCTCCGCCATGCCACTGGCCTTACGACCTGCTGCTCCGTGGAAAATACAGTCCGCCATCTCCTGCCCACGCAAGGCCTTGGCCGACTGCTCCCCCAAAACCCAGCGGATTGAATCAAGAATATTGCTTTTCCCAGTGCCATTGGGCCCGACAATTGCCGTGATGCCTTGGTGAAAATCTAAAACTGTCCGATCACAGAAGGATTTGAATCCCTCCATTTCAAGGCGTTTTAACTTCATTCCCTTCTATGCCTAGTCACAGCCCCTTTAACAGCAAGTAAATCCAATACCTAGTGTGAATACTTTGTTATGTGTCTACATATAGAAAATATCCCTCTTGCTACACCCTCCGCATTTCGTCCATAAGTGAATCTACATGACCCCTGCCGGATCAAATCCAAAAGCTTTTCGGAAAGAGTCTGACTCCATGGGATCTGTCGATGTTCCGGCCGACCGATATTATGGTGCCCAAACCGCACGATCCCTCCACCACTTCGACATCGCCCATGACACGATGCCCGCTCCGCTCATCCACGCCTTCGGTCACTTAAAACGAGCCTGCGCTTTGGCTAATCAGGAGCTCGGCATCCTTACCAAGGAGAAGGCCGATCTCATCGTCAAAGCCGCCGCTGAAGTGGCTGAGGGCAAACTGGACGACCACTTCCCGCTTCGCATTTGGCAAACCGGTAGTGGCACCCAGACCAACATGAATGTAAACGAGGTAATCTCCAACCGAGCCATTGAAATGGCTGGAGGAGTGCTGGGCT
>Ga0247837_1007597_pt1 | contig 14280 bp, 14 predicted proteins | sample LaCtaG_2_FD_187115 | JGI IMG/M metagenome (GOLD analysis project Ga0247837, IMG submission 187115) | Freshwater microbial communities from meromictic Lake La Cruz, Castile-La Mancha, Spain - LaCruzMarch2015_14.5m | ecosystem: Environmental > Aquatic > Freshwater > Lake | place: Spain: Castile-La...
TTAGTCATATAAATACCTTTCAAAGCCATGAAAATGCGAATAAGACGTGCCCTTTCCTCTAATTTGCAAGCGAAACTATGGCTTTTCCGGCTGAAATCCCTCCCCTGTGTCCAAACTAAGCGTCTGCCTGTACATCAGTCTGCCTAGAGTGCTGGTGCACAGCGCCTCTTTGCGTCTGTACGACCTGAACTCGTGGACTGTGAGGAATAGATTTCTGCCTCTTCGCTTGCCCCGTTGCTCTGTGTATTGCGCCTACCGGGAGGAGTTTGTACTGTGTGTATTGCATGGGGCTGACACTTCTAAGGCGTATGAAATCTGCCTGCATTCCTATCAAATGAAAGGAGCGCCCAACATGGCTGTGCACAGGAAGCTACCCGGTCTAATCGCTCACCAGGCCTACATCTATGTATTTGGAGGCGGGGATGTGGGTAAGAAGACCCTGCAAAGCTGCGAGAAATACACACCCAGGACAAAGTCTGGTTTGCAGTGGGCAGCATGCCCTACGCAAAGAGCAGCTTCACTCCGTTTGCACACCTTTCCGACATATATCTCTGCGGCAATTCCGCTTCTCACATAGTACTGGACATATACGCCACCAACCAGTACCGCACTCATCCTTTCCACTATCAATACCAGGACTACAGCTCAATATCGTATGGGTGTGAAGGGGAGCTATTGGTGCTTGCAGGGTGGGATCGAGTGGTCAGGTGCAAGCTAGTAGAAGGCAGTGCGGAGGAAAAGGGGATATTCTCACTTTGACTGCATTCACTTGGCGGAGTGGATGAAATTGTGTGGGCTGGATATCCTGTGGGAAGGTATACAGGTATGACGGGAACTGCATCGAACGGTCGACATTACCCAGCAGTTCTTATCACTTTCCTACTAGACTCCTTACTATCTAAATGGACCCGGCTCCCCACCTCCCCAAAGTCCTGCTCCTTGCCTTCCGCCCGGTCCCTTACCGCCGCCTGAGTCTCCCACTCCTCCGCCACATCTTTCTTTACCTCGGCCTGCCTCTGCTCCTCCCCTCCATCCACCTCAACCTACTGCGTCTCTACTGTTTAGACACCCACACATACACCACTACTCGACTCAACATCGTCTTTCCCAAGGGGTCGAGTCTGTGTGTGTATAGAGAAAGGTTCGCTTTGTGCTTGCCGGTGGGATATCCGCTGCCTAGGACGTATGAATTGAGCCTGGAGGTGGGGAAACTGAGGGTGGTGCAGGCTATTGCGGTGGCGAGGAGCTGGCCCGGCCTCATTGAGTATGAGGAATTTGTGTATGTTTTCGGAGGAATAAGCAAGGCGAATCCACTGCAGTGCGAAAAGTTCAATACAGTAGGGAAGAAGTGGACGGTTGTACCCTGCCAAGTAGCCCCGCAGCACTCATTTACGCCTTGCTTGTATCGCTGCGAGATCTACCTCAGCTGCATTAACACCCAGATTGAGGTATTCACCCCGGCCACTGAGTCCTTCCGCTCTGTCTTTCTGGCGTGTCCCTGTGCCTGTGAGGACTCGCTGTCCTTCCTGCTAGAGGACTGCCTTCATATCCTTACCAAAGAAGGCACTCTACTAAAATGGCGAATGAAGAAGAGCTATGCGGAGGCAGACTACGTCAAATTCGAAGGAACGCAGGTGCAGCTGAGCTGTGGCGCCCCAGTGCGCATGAGAGGCAGTGTGTACTGGGTGGGCGTGGAAACCGGGAAGTTGATGCGGCTGGACTTGAGGAGGAGGGAGGTCAAGGAGGAGAAGTACAGCCAGTCAGTATAGGGAAGTGAGTAAAGGGTGGACTATTTTACTATGCAGTCGAAGGAGCTGCCTTATTACCGTAGATAGGAAAGCACTAGTCGGCTCCTAGTACTGACAGACGATATAGTCCTTTCCCACTATCAATCCGCCAATTTGAACAGTGACTGAAAGATCTGTTCTTGCGATATAGAACGAAGCTATCTGCTTTCTATTCTTCCTTAATTAAAAGGCCATACGGACGAATATCTCTATCCGAAAACGACACGAAGTAATACCCATGTCCGGCCTTCGCCCGCTTCAGTTTCTGAGGATCAGGGTTGACTCTGTTCATAAAAGCCACCCGGAACTTCCTGCCTTCCCAAGTAAACACCTTCGTATAGTCCTCTGCATCGACTACTAGTGGAGCAGAGTAAACCCCTTTGCCGTATGCGAAGTGCTGCCCTTTGCCTAAATCGAACCCTTGGTCAATGATGCTTCGCATGTTCATAATGGAAGTGCCGTGGTAGGACACTATCCACTCTCCAGGGTATTGGCCATTCCTAGCCAGGTATCATTTTCAAAGAGTCCCACTACCTTGAGTCCGTATCTCCGCCAGCCTGCAGGAGGGGTGTAAACCTCTCCTCCTCTATTTCCGAAGTTGGGGGATCCAGTTAAGTTGGTGTAGTCATAGTCTCCTCGGGAGTCGAAGCGTTCGGCTGGGATGAGGAAGTAGGAGTTCTCCCCTGAACACATGAGGCGGATGTGCTCCCCATCTCCCACACCATAAGACAGCAAACTTCTCGTGTCGTCGCTCAGCACAGTATTGGAGAAAGAGACTTGTTGGTCTTTGGGAGCAATTTTAATGCTTTGTTGAATCTTCTGCTTAAGTTGAAGCACTGTGGCTCCAGCCTTGATATCAACTGACAGTTTTCCCCAAGACACAACGTCTACTTCTAGAGTGACAGTGTCTGCGGGGGTGAGTTGATCCGCCTCCCTCAGTCTTCCATACTGTAGAAACATCGCATAGAAGCGCACAGGGTCAAGTATGTTTTTATCATGAAAGCCACCCGCTTTAAGGTCGTTGCAGAGGTGGTGGTAGGGATGGCCTTCACTGCAGGCAGTATTTGTTGGAGTACTGAGGAAATTGCAATTACAGGGGAAACTCCGGCTGCGCCCCCCCTCGCTGCAGGATTAGCTGTTTTTGGCACTGTGTCTAATACTATATTTGCGAACGACGATAAACTTCCAACTTTCCCATTATCAGGCAGTACTGTAGCACCCTGCTTGAGTCTGTAGGTTGCTTGCAGGTCGGAGTTCGAAGCAACAATACTTTCCAATTTGACCTTTTCCAGTGAGTCTGTAGGAGAACAAGTGATAGTGAGGTTTCTGCCTCCAGCCCTCACAGTCACCTGCACCTGCCCCACAGTCCTGATTTCCGCATTATTAGGCACTCCTTGGAAGTCGAAAGAAACCTCCTCCTCCAGCCTATTGCCTGCATAGAAGAAAACTTCGGTCCGCTCCACTTGCACTTGTCTCCGCAGATCAGACACAGGCTGAGACGCAAAGACTGCCACAGGGGTCCTTTTGCCAGTACCTCCCACCAATACCACCTCCAGCCTAGGCACAAAGCGGATTACGCTGTTCGGCGGACACGCTGGCAGCGGCTCAGAATCATCTGGGTACAGTTGGTTATTAATCAGCAAAGCGCCTACAAAGCCTGCAGGAGCGTTTTTCCGCTTAAAGCTCCTCACTGTTTCCTTCGCACTCACATCGACTTTCTGCTTTGTTTCTTCGGAAGTGTGGATTAGCACGGCTTTTTCCGGCTTCTGCAGAACTTCATGCGCTAATTTGAATCCTTTCCCTCTCGATTTGAAGCGGAGTCTCGGCCCAGCAGAAGCAAATGAGATATCCAAAGCCTTGGCCCGTCTTTTGTCTCGACTATCCAGCAACTTGATAAATTCTGTAAAGCGAGAATTTAACTTCTCGAGGAAAGATTGAAGTTTCGAGTTTATTGCCTCAGCAGAGGTATCGAAATAGGGTTCAGTGGACTCGGGACGCATTTCTTGGGTAGGATCGAAAAAAGGAGAGAGTCTACGGACGGATTAGCCGTGGAAGGACGATTTCTAGCAAGGCGGAAGTCGAAAGCCTGGAAAAACCCTTCGAATCGGTTGTCTAGAGAGGTGAGAAAGGAGTGAAACTGGGCTTCTGCAGACTCTTCGAGTGGTGTTTCTCCGGGGTCGTCCCTTCTGCTTGATCTCATATTGTATTGGCAGTTATGCTTAAACTCTGTCTGGCGGCTGGGAAGTAGACTATTGGGGTTTCCCAGACTGCTTAGCTATATCAGTGTGTCAAGGATGAGACACTGGCTAGTAGAAAAATTACAGCGTTTCTACCCCTACATCAAAGAAATAGGCTCAGTTGTGAGAAGCCTGTCCTAATTCCCATAGTGACCAGAAGTTCGTTTCTAAGGAACTTAGACTAAGTCTAATTGCTTTCCTTGATGAGTAGTCCATAAGGTCTTATGTCTCTATCAGAAAACGACACGAAGTAAATTCCACACGTATCATTCACTCGTTTCAGTTTCTGAGGATCAGGGTTGACTCTGTTCATAAAAGCCACCCGGAACTTTCTGCCTTCCCATTCAAACGTCTTGGAATATCCCTCTGCAACGGTTACTAGTGGGGCAGAGTAAATGCCTTTTCCGTACTTGGAGCGCTTTACTTGGCTTAAATCGAACCCTTGGTCAATGATGCTTCGCACGTACATATGGGAAGTGCCATGGTAGGACACTATCCACTCTCCAGGCCTACTGTTCATTCCCAGCCAAATGTCATTCTCAAAGAGTCCTGATACCTTGAGTCCGTATCTCCGCCAGCCTGCAGGAGGGGTGTAGCTTTCTCCTCCTCTATTCCCAAAGTTAGGGGGGACAGTGTATTTGGTGTAGTCATAGTCTCCTCGGGAGTCGAAGCGCTCGGCTGGAATGAGGAAGTAGGAATTCTCCCCTGAACACATGAGGCTGATATGATTCCCATCTTCCACACCAAAAGACAGCAAAGTGCTGGCGTCATTATTCATTGCTTTATCGTAGAAAAAGAATTGTTGGTCTTTGGGAGCAATTTTAATGTTTTGTTGGATCTTCTGCTTAAGTTGAAGAACTGTGGCTCCAGCCATGATATCAACTGACAGTTTTCCCCAAGACACAACGTCTACTTCCAGGGTGAACATATCCGCTGCAGTGGATCGATTTGCGTTTTCTGAGCTTCCATATTGCAAAAACAGAGAATAGAAGTGCACAGGGTCAAGTATGTTTTTATCATGAAAGCCGCCCGCTTTAAGGCTGGCTGCGGACGTGGTGGTTGGGATGGCCTTCACTGTAGGCATTATTTGCTGAAGTATGGAAGAGACTGCCTGAACTGGGGATACATCCCTTGATACCAAATTTGCTGGAACAGGTGGAGGCTGCACTGCCTCAAGCACAAGCGGTGGGGAAGATGGTAAACTTCCTACTTGTTGATTATCAAGGAGCACTGTAGAGCCCTGCTTGAGTCTATAGGTTGCTTGCAGATTCGAGTTCGAAGCAACAATACTTTCCAATTTGACCTTTTCCAGTGAGTCTGTAGGAGAACAAGTGATAGTGAGGTTTCTGCCTCCAGCACTCACAGTCACCTGCACCTGTTCCACAGTCTTGATTTCCGCATTATTAGGCACTCCTTGGAAGTCGAAAGAAACCTCCTCCTCCAGCCTATTGCCTGCACAGTAGAAAACTTCGGTCCGCTCCACTCGCACTTGTCTCCGCAAATCAGACACAGGCTGAGCGGCACGCACCGAGATAGCAGTCCTCGCTCCTGTTTTCGAGACCAAAGTAAGGGTCAGTGTCTGAACAAAGCGGACGACACTGCCAGACATGACTTCCGGGAACACTTCTTCTGGATCTTCATACAGCCTGTTATTGACCTGCGGAAAGCCTCTAAAGCCTTCAGGAGTGTACTTTTGAGTGAATTCCCCTATTGTTTCCGTAGCAGTGACTTCCACAGTGAATTTACCTTCTGCAGCAGTGTAGATTGTTACGAATTGTCGATGGGGTCTAAGGGATAATTGATGGGGCTCATCACCACCACTGCAGTAAGTGGCGCAGGCTGTAGCACAAGAGTACGCTCTACTCATAGAGTTCCCCATTATTTCTACATTTTTCGGATGTTAATTGCAGACCTGCACCTCTGTTTTTATCTCTTCAAACCTGAGTCTTGTCTGCGAAGCATAGTTGCAGCACTCAGTTTGTAGTGGGAACTATATTGCCAATACATAGCTATCGTGCTTCCTAATTAACAACCCATATCGTTTCAGTCTCTCTGAGTCAGGGTTGACTCTGTTTATACACGCCATCTTGTACCTTTTGCATTCCAGATTGCTCTTTGGCACAGGCTTCTGCCGCTGTCGCCTGCTGAGCGAAAACACCCCTTTCCCATAGGCAAATAGACGGCCTTTCGACAGGTCGTAGTCCTTGACGTTTTGAATCGAAGTACTGTGGTATGACACAATCCACTCTCCTGACTGGTTACTCATACCCAGCCAGACCGCCAGCCTTCCGGAGGGTAACAGGGCTCAACGTTCATCTCCGACTGAGGCCAAGTACTGGCATAGTCGTTGTCTCCTACAGAGTCGAAGCGGTTGGAAGGAATCAGAAAGTGTGCATTGCCGCCTGAGCAGATTAAGCGTAATACGTCCTTATTATCGATGCCGCAAGACTGTAGAGTGCTGGAGTTGATAAGCGGCTTTCCGCACAAGAAAAGGACTTGGTTAAGTCGCAACATTATCCGGGAAGTGTGCGCCTATTTGGGGAGTGCTCCTGTGCTTCCTCTGCTTTTAGACGCTGTCCTTGTGCTATGTGACACAGTAACACATCGATATTTCTCTATTGACCTAGTGGAGCAGTTCTCCAGCCTGACGCGGTGCTGCATCACGAGCACATTTTTGCTATGTATCGACGGAAGGGCGGACAGGGGAAATTGACCTGCTTACCGAATCACCCTTCGAATGTCCATTATAACGCCTAGATGCTGTATCAATCTTATCCAATATAGAGACACATCTACGGCTTTGGCGGCCTAAGTGGAAAGCAGCTTTCCAACCGCAGCGAAAGAATGGACTTCCCTGGTCAAATTAGGCACAGAAAATGCGCATTTAGTCCCTTAGTGCTCCAGGAGGAAATATACATTCTGCATCTCGGCATAGCAACCAACTACTTCGAAGTAGTCCTGCTGGTCTGTCCTATCGGACTATGGAATTCGACCAGCAGACTGTATTCCTGTACAACTCGGAGATAGTGCTGTTCACTGGGTCGACTTGGAAGCGAGTGTCTATGAGTGCGCCTTATGTTGTCAGATACTGCGTGACACCTCCTGTAGTTCAGGCCAGTTTGTGTACTGGGCGACATTCGCTCGCTTCGACATCCAGACTTGGAAAACTGTCCAAAGCGACTATAAGTCTGATTGTGAATTTCCTTAGTAATGGTTAAGGAGAAGCGGAAAAGCAGTCCTTTGACCCCACTGAATTCTCGCATTTGGCTGCTTTTCCTGCATCTCCGCCACTCTCTCTACGTCCCTCTGAGCCTTACTGTCCTGCGCGAAGTGTGTTTGTACCTCTCCCCCTCACCCCTTCTTGTCTCCCTATCAGGTGCAAAGCTTCTACTCTTCAGCTTTCGCTCACAGAGCAGCAGCCAACAGAAACTGGACTTTCACTTTAACCCTGGGTCTATGGTGTGTCTCACTGATACGGATTCTGTAATCTGTGTAGCGGGCGGTGACTCGCTGCGACGCTGCTTTGAAGTAAGCTTAAATGACTATACGCTGACAAGGAGAGCGGATTTAGAAGCAATGCGGGCTTGGCCTGGAGTTGTGCTCTACAAGGGCCTAATCTATGCATTCGGAGGAGTGGGGTACAACCTCAGCAGTGAATGCTTCGACTGCTGCAGCAACCACTGGACTTCACTCCCCAATATGCACGTTGCAAAGCACAGTTTCACTCCCACTCCCTATGGCAGACGCATCTACCTCTGCGCGCCCCAAGCCGGCACTCAGCTCGAAGTCTTTTCCCCACATGTCCCTTCCTACGAACTACTCCCTCTATCTTTCCCTATCCAGTGTTCCTCATCCGTCTCTCTGCTACTGAAGGACTTAGTGGTGGTGTTGACCTCGGAGGGAGAGGGACTAAGGTGGAGTGTAGGGGAGGGGGAAATGAGGGTGGAGGGGTTGAAGTGTGGACGACTGGAGTGGCTGCGGTGCTGGGGGAATGTGGTCAGGAGTCAGACTTGTGCATACTGGATGACTGGCGCTGGGACTGTTGTGAAGTATGCGATGGGCGAAAATACTGTTTCTCAGTATGAAATTTGAGTTCATAGGGGAAAAACAGGCTAAAGTAGATATAACCAATTAGCTATTCACAATCTCGCAAAGAGCCTGAAATTGAAGCTTTTGTCGACTTTTGACCGTCTCCTTTGTGTTGATTTCCCGCCTCTCTCTATCAAACTGCACCAAGTCGCCCACAAAGGTCGTCCAATACACCCACTTCCCCACACACACGGGTGTCATGTTGGGCCTCCAGTGCACCCAGTCGCTCTGCCTCGCCTCCTTCCCTTGCACTTCCTCCTCCCCAGGCTTCCACTGCACCACTCCCTGGGACGTCACTACCCACACGCTCTCTTCACTGGTGTAGAGGAGCAGCGGCCGTAGACTCTTGGAGAGGGCAACAAGGTGGAACTCATAAGTCTCTGTGCGAGTGTTGAAGGACTGAAAGCGAGGAGAAGCAGCGAACAGACAGAAGTAAATCGAGGCTTGGAGCGCACAGGGAAAGAGACTGCCAGTCGCAGCGGGCATCGGAGGCACCGCAGTCCATGTGCGGGTAGGCAGACTGTACTTTTCCCCTGTGTATTCCGCGGTAAATACGCCTCCGAATAGATACACAAATGGACGGATGTGGATCATGCCTGGGGCGATTCGCTGGGTTGGTGCAGTCGGGAGGACCTCTATGGTCATAGTCGATGTGTCTATTAAGCACACATTTGGCCGAGAGCCGGAGTCTGCGAGGCAAAACACCTGCGAGAGACTGATAGAGCAGTAGCGAGCATTCAGACTAAAGCAGACTCGACTCGGGAGGACTGTCATTTGCCCGGTTTCCAGGTCATACAAGCGGATACTGGCCTTGTAGAGTGCAGGCAGCAGGAGAGGCGGGCCTAGGTAGAGGGCGACTTCGCGGAGCAGAGTTGCGCTTAGCCTGGCGAAGTGCTTATAGCGGCTCATGAAGAGCAAGTGCAGCTTTGCCTTTGTCCGACTGACCCGCATCCCTTTATGAACGCGCAGTATGGAGATTAAGGGTGCACTGTATCTACATAGGAGTTCATTTGCCTAACTAAGCCTATAATAGCAATCTGTGAGCCGCTTTTCCTCGAAATTGCCGCAGAGGAAGTCTGATTGTACGGTTGCTTGCGCACTCTTAAGTCTTGCTAGTACGCAAACACAGCGGCTTACTAGGCCTTGAACACCTCAATACTCTCCATCTTCCCTCGATAGTCCCTGTGCCACTTTCCAACGCTCCCTGTTCCTTTCCTCAAGCTCTGCATACTTCCCCCTCAATACCTCCTCCGCCTCCCTGTATTTAGCACAGGCCTCCCTGGCCTTCCCTGCGTCAAATAGGGCATTCCCCCAGTTGTGCAGAGTTATTCCCCTTTCCTTGCTTGTCGGGTTCAGAGACAGCAGAACAGCATCTGCAGTGTGAAACTTCTCCAAAGCCACTGCAAACTTTTGCAGTGAACAGAGAGCGTTGGCCCAGTTGAGCAAGTTGAGGGCAGTGTCGAGGGAGTTAGGGTAGTGCGTGGAAAAGAGCAAGTGGGCTGATTCGTGTCTTTTTAGTGCTTTTCTTGACCTGCGGAGTTGAAGCCAGGCTACGCCCAGATTCATCAAATTGCGGCCTGCGTCTTTCGACTGCGGGAACTTTCGTTTGAAAAGGGATTTGGCGGATACAAGCTTCTTCACCGCCTCGCGGAAAGACTTGAATTCGCACAAATCCCGGCCCCAATTGAGTAGGTTCTGAGCAGTTATGAGGGCTGAGGGACTGAGAGAGAGCAGGAGACTGTGACATTGCTGGTGCTTGTCCATAGCCTGGGGAAGCAGGCCATAGCAGGCCAGTGCGTTAGCCCAGTTGTAGAGGTTACGGGCGCTGGCTTCTGAGGGTCCCATGGGCTTAAGAAGGGTATCAGCGGCTTCGTACTTCTCTATAGCCAGTGCATATTTCCCGAGTGAAAACAGGCAGTTTCCCCAGTCAACTAAGCGCTCCACTGCTCCAGCGCTATCCACAACGCCCGCCCACAGCCCATAGGACTCCTTGTACTTCTCTAGAGCTGCGCTCGTTCGGCCGCTTGCTGCGAGTGCCCGGCCCCAGTAGTACACGTTCTGCTCGAGGAAGGAGGTGTTGTCTAGACTTGTGAGGGCGGAGTGTGCAGTTGCAAGTTTCTCCACTGCGTCTTCACACCTACTGCACTCAACAAGTGCTTTGCCTAGGTAGAGCAGACTGAGACCTGTCTCCATACTGGTAGGGGAAAGGCGGGAAAAGATGCAGTGAGCGCTTTCGTAGAGCTGCAGACAGCGGGAGAACTGTGCGCTTTGCTCGAAAAGGACTGCCCAGTTCATGAGGTTGCGGGCTCTTTCCTTGTAAGCGGGGTAGTGAGTGCTGAACAGGTCTTCTGCACGAGCGTACTTTTCCCCTGCTTCTCCAAGCCGGTGCAAGGCGGCCAGGCCGAGGCCCGAGTTGCTGAGCGCCAGGCCTCGCTCCAAGCAAGTTGAATGTCTCTTGGTGAACACCTCTTCCGCCCTTTCATACATTTCTAGGCCGGTATCAAGCATTGATACTGCCCGTAGAGCGTTTCCCCAGTTGTACAGGTTCCTCCCGGTGAGTGCACTGACTGGGTACTCCAGTCTTAGCAGGTTATCAGCCTGCTCAAAGCCTATCAAGGCCTCTGCCTGTCTGCCCACATCCTCGTACGCCAGAGCAAGGTCCATAGCATTGATAGCCCTCAGCAGACCCAAGGGGAAGCAGCTTTCCTCCGCTGTTAGTTCCTGCATCTGAGCACGTAGTGCTGCAGCTGCAGTCCAGCACTGCGTACTTTCCTGTTCCCGGGCCTGCAGGTGGAGAAGCAGCAATTGGTGGAGTGCTAAGTGACTCATTGCACTTTGGGCGGCCAGATACTCTGTCATTTGGGAGATTTCAGACTTGCGGCCGTCACTCCAGTAGCACTCTGTGAGGTAGAAGCACAGGGCTAGGTACTGTTCAAGGTTGAGGGAAGTGGCGAAGAGAGCGATAGTCTGGCACTCGACTTGGTCGTAGTCTTCCATAAAGTAGGCGGCTTCGATGAGCTTTAGTTTCGAGGATGTGGGCATTTCCGGTTGAAGGTGATTTACATGCGTAATTACAGCTTTCGCTTCCTCGAAGTTGCACACTTGCACGGCCAATAGGTGCACTAACTCCACTCCGACCTCAGCCGCCTGGGTATCTCCTCTGTCCAGATATCCCCTCCAGGCCTCTGCGAATAACGTAGCTGCCTGAGCGTAGGCTCTCTGCGACTTGAGTTGCTTGGCGGCTCTGAACTTGGCAAGAGGAATATCAGCGGGAGTAACGGGGATAGCGAGTGGGGGAGAGGGCAGAGATAGTGACTGAGCGACTTCCGCAAAAGTGAGGGACTTGCGGAGCATGGAACGGATGAGGTCCTTGAGAGACTTGGAGTAGGGTAGCTTGCGAAGCGCAGAGTCTTGCTGCAGATCTGGGTCCAGAGCAGCCAGTTGGAGCAGAGTTCTGCCCAGACTCGCCACTCCTAGATTTGCATCGCTCCCTTCTGCAGTGCCACATGAAAAGCACAACCCGCTCAGTTTGTACACTCCCTGAGCGGCAATGTACACAGTCGCGGGGGTCACCTCATTGCACTGCAGACCTTGTTGCTGCGCGTGCATTAGTACTGAGCATGCCTGATTAAGCAGGTCCAGCAGTGCTACTTCTGCATAGAAAGACCGCAATTGCCGTCTTTCCAGCAAGTCCGTGTCTAGACTTCGCTTGGTGCACTGCCTTTCCACCCTCATCTTCACCCCTGCCTTCCCTTGGTACAGATGGACAGCCCGCACTTCGCACACATTCTCATGCTTCAGTCCTGCAGAGATGAAGGCCGCTTGCAGAGCTGAGTTGCAGGCAGGAAGGGAAGAGTAGTGGGTGATTGCGATGTCGATAGACTGGTTGAGTGTGGCAGACCAGCCTTCATACAGTCTTTCTAACCCCAAGGTTAGCTTGCGTCTCCCCTTTTTCGCCACGTGTAGATAGTTGTCTTTTGGGAGTTGAAGGAAAGAAGGACTGACGGGACTCAATGATGACAGAGCGGTGAGACTGAGGGTGACCGATTGGCTTCCCGCAGGCTGAGATAAGCATGGTAGTAGGAAAATCTGCTTATGTGTTCGGACCAACCTCAACGCTGCCTCTAGCACGCTGTTCACTTCCTCGAGTGAGCCACAAACGTACTCTCCTAGTGCCACAGGCGCCAACTCGGCCAAGGAAAGTGTGGTAAGATCCAAGGAGCTGGCCTCGGTGGAGTCCATTCAACTTTAAACTACAAAAGCACCTGTTCCGCGCCTGCTTCCTACCCAGAGTGGGAAATGGGCTGTGGCTCGCAGCTACAGAGCAGTGGAGTCTTGCTGTCAGCTGGCTTCCTTGGTAGAGGCCAATGGCACTGGTATATGCAGGTTGCTCTGGCTGACATATACAGGCGTACCTACGAATCCCCACTCCACGTGGAGTAATAAAATGTCCTCTAACCCAGTTACCTACACGGTGAACTCGGTGAGCGGCTTTTACTCGGACAGCAAGCGTCTGCTGAACCGCTGCAGCAAGCCGGACCGGAAGGAGTACCTGCGCATCGTCCTGGCCTGCGCCATTGGGTTCGCCATCATGGGGTTCATCGGATTCTTCGTCAAGTTGGTGTTCATCCCTATCAACAACATACTCCTCAGTGCGCCTGCGCCTTCTAGCTAGCTAAGCCCTTTACCACTGCCTTGCTGTCTGTGGAGGGTGGAGATCTGACTTGGGGAAACCACCCGCGCTGTAGCACTCTGCGTGTCTCATGGTTGCCGCCTGACTAATAATAACGAGTGCGGAAGTGCCTTCATTGGATAAAAACCTGTGCCAGCAGTGTGGTCGGACATTCCGCACTCCTAGGGGACTGAGTTGTCACGTGAGTCACTTCCATCCCAAGTGGTCCCAAGCTACCAGTGCTGAAGAAGAGGCAGTAGGGACCTAATGGTCTGTGGAGTCTGTGACGCCAGACTCGTGTTTGGAATGATGCTTTGGAGTCATATCAGGACAGAGCACCTGCTGCTGCCTTCCAACTCACGCAATTGTCCTGTCTGCGCACAGTTGCTGGATACGCCGGAACTCCGCACTCACCTGGCTCAACTACACCCCTCAGTTCACTGCTACCTATGTGACAAAGCATTCTCTAGCTACAAATCCTATATCGGCCACTGTTCCATGGATAAACACAAGCATCAACCAGAGGAGAAGCCAAAGGCCACCTGTGGACTCTGTAAGAATGTCATGAGCACTGGAAAGGTTCTGATGAGACATCTTCTGACCTGTCATCTGCAACAGCCAAGCAGAACAGCTTGTCGGTACTGTGGGCAAATGCTGCGTATCCTACAGCTCAAGGCACATTTGGAGACTGATCATCCGCAGGTGATTTGTCTCCTTTGTGGAGTCTAGCTGAAGCCTAACACCCTATCCTACCATCTCAACAAGTCTCGTTAATAGTGTTAATGGTATCACTGCAGAAATAATTAGAGTACCTGCTTAACTGCTACATCTTTTAGAGCGCTGAAAAGTATAAGCATACTTGAGAGTGAAGATGTCCAGGTCCAATTTCACCAGACTTTGAGAGTCGTAGTGCGCCCAATAGACAGCGCAGGCAAACTTATGGCCTCCGCTAATAGCAATATTGCAGGCAGACAAGGAAATGCGCCTGATGTGGATAGCAGGCTCGCTGGTCCTCCATTGCATCAGCCTCCCTCCAGTCATCACCTCGTCGCCTCGAAGGAAACTTGCTTTCACGTCCTTGTTACACAAAGATCAGTTTTACCTGATTTCCAGTGAGCCTGGTCACTTGCCCATAGAGACCTTCTCGCCTCTGTCAGAGACCTATATCGTTCTGAACTGTGGATTGAGAGTAAAGATTATGGAGTGGTGGCTCTCACGCAACTCATTGATGGAAGTGCGGACCACTGCTTCGCTGTGAGCTTGAACTTCTCAGATGTTTCCAAGGCGGGTCTTGATTTCCTCCAAAGACATAGACACCAGGGAATTGCGCCAGTCCAGGCTCGTGCTTCTTGCAAAGTGGGCATAACAGTGAGTGAGGCCGAGGTTAATGAGAGACTGAGCACCTGGGTGGAAGAGCGGGCACTGCCTATGCAGATTGATCGAGGCAGAAGACGGAGCCTGGAGGACTGAGAGAGCGAGGCTGGGGTGGTTTGGC
>Ga0247837_1007599_pt1 | contig 14275 bp, 8 predicted proteins | sample LaCtaG_2_FD_187115 | JGI IMG/M metagenome (GOLD analysis project Ga0247837, IMG submission 187115) | Freshwater microbial communities from meromictic Lake La Cruz, Castile-La Mancha, Spain - LaCruzMarch2015_14.5m | ecosystem: Environmental > Aquatic > Freshwater > Lake | place: Spain: Castile-La...
GAGGCCGTGATGGTCGAACCAGCATTCGTGTTCGTCGAGCGTCTCGCCGTGGTCGGAGGTGATGACGACGACCGTGTCCTCTTCGATGCCCAGCGCCGCGACCTCGGCGAGGACGTTGGCGATGCAGGCGTCCATGTAGGCGACGGCACCGTCATATTGGGCGTTGATGTACTCGGCATCGGTACACCCCGGCGGGAACCACGTCGCGAAATAGTCCGCAAAAGGCTTGAACGCGAGCGCGGGAGCGAGGGATTTGTGCCGGGGATCGCACTCGTTGCCGCCATAGAACATGCGCTCGAACGGTCCGGGCGGCAGGTAGGGCGAGTGCGGGTCCATGTGGCGCATGAAGAGCAGGAACGGTTTCTTTCCCGAAGCGAGACGGCGCAGCTCGGGGATCGCGACGGCGTTGAGGTTCTCGGCCTTGGGAGTGCGCCCGGCCTCCCACGAACCCCAGCCGGAGAACTCGATGTACTTGCCGTATCCGCGTGCGGAAGGGTTCCCGCCGAAGCCGACGCAAGTCGTTGCGTACCCCGCCGCGCCGAGGATTTCGGGAAGGGTCCGGACATGGCCGCCGAGTCGGCCCTTGTGGCGCAGGGCGACGACATCCGTGCCGAAACAGTCCATGCCTGTGAACATCGACGCATAGCCCGGCGTGGTCGGGATGGACGGGCTGATGTGGTTGAGGAAGGCGGCACCTTTTTCAGCGTAGCGTTCGATGTGCGGCGTGGTGAGCCGCGGATAGCCGTGCAGGCTCATGCGGTCGGAACGGAGGCTGTCGATGCCGAAGAGGATGATGTTTGGTTTCATGACGGTTGCTGTGGGAGGGGTTGTTATGCGGTGGAGGGGGGGAGGGAAATGCGTTTGCCCGTCGCGGCGGACTCTTCGCAGGCGAGGACCATGGCGAGGACGTCGCGGCCCTCGGCGGCGGTGGCGATGGGGGGACGGCAGCCATGAAGGAAATCCGCGAGGGGCGCGGCGAGGCCGCGGATGCGGTCGCCCTGGTTTCGGGCGGAATCCTCGACGATCCATTCCGCATCGCCCTCGACCCGCCATTTGAGCGAGACGCCAAGGCCCGGGCGGCGGGCGCCGGCGGAGGGGCCGTCGCCAAAATTCTGGATCAACACGCCGCGTTCGCCGATGATCTCGGTCGTGTTTTCGCCCGTGGACACCGCGAACGAGCAGGTGACCTCGGCCAGCATGCCTGTGGCGTAGCGGAAAACTGCAACGCCATTGTCGTGGGGGATGCGCGGGTTGACAAAACTCGTGAACTCGGCGGTGGCGGCCACGGGCATGCCGAAGAGCCAGTACAGGAAGTCGGTGGGGTGCGCGGCGTCGTCGGCCCAGATGTTGCGGTTCTGCGCGGGATCGACATGCCAACTTTTGTCGAAATTCTTCATGCGATGTGTCGCGAGGCAGTGGCGCCGGCGCACCATCTGAATCCGGCCGAAGGTCCCCGCCGCGATGAGTTCGCGGATGCGCAGGTTTTCGGGATCGACGCGCATCTGCCAGGCCATGGTAAACGGGGCACCCGTCTCGCGCGCGGCTGCTGCGATGGCGTCGGCTTCGTCGAGCGTGAGGGCGATGGGCTTTTGCAGGATGACCGGTTTTCCGGCCCGCAAGGCGGCGACCGCAAGGCCGGCGTGGCGCGAAGTCTCGGCGGCGATGAGGACCGCCTTGATTTCAGGAACCGCCAGGAGCGCGTCGGGAGATGTGAACGGCCTGAGGTTGAACTTGGCGGCGTTCTCCGCGAGCCGCGCCTCATCGTGGTCCCAGGCGGCGGCGGGTTCGACGCCGAGGCCGGGTTGGTTTCGCCAGACATCCACGTATATGCCACCGTGGCCGTGGGCGAATCCGAAGATGCCGAGCTGCATGGATGCCGAGGTCGAGGGTTGGAAGGATTCAGGCTTTGGCTGATGCGATTCCCTGGAGGCAGGCGCGGATATGGCCGCGGGCCTCGGCGGCGATGATGCAGCAGCGTTCCAAAGCATACTCCTTGGCACCGATGATTTCAAGATCAACCGGGCCGGTGTAACCCGCTTCGGCCAGGACGCGCAGGTAGCCGCGGAGATCGATATCGCCGCGGCCATTGGCCTGGTCCTCGGGTTTGCCGGGGCCCTGCTGGCGTCCCTTGCAATCGCGGATGTGGACGTGCTTGACGCGGTGGACGACCTTGCGCAGGGCGTCCACGGGATTTTCGTTGGCGCGATGGATGTGGCTGGGATCCATATCGAGGCCAAAGGCCGGGGACCGGATCGCGTCGAGGACCTTGAGCGAGGTGGGTGTGTCGAAGATGGCCGCGCCGACATGGGCTTTGACGCAGAGCGTGACGCCGTAATGCTCGGCGCGCAGGACAAGCTTGCCGAGGGAATCAATCCGTTCCTGGAGCGAAGCGGCGTCACCGCTCTTGCCGCCGGGACCGCAGTTGATGATGGGAATACCGGTCTCGGCCGCGGCCTGCATGGCCGATTCCATGACGTCCGCATCCTGGCTGGGCTGTTCCATGGCGAGAAGGACGAGATTGTGTTCGGCGGCAAGTCTTTTGATGGGGGCCACGCATTCCCTCCAGAGTGCCGGCACGAGATGCCGGCTCATGCCGTCGATGGCAGAGAGTTCAATGCCGTCGTAGCCGGCCCAGGCGATGCAGCGGAAGGCGGTTTCGAGGTCGAAGCCGCCGAAGAGAACGGAGTTGGCGCCGATTTTCATGGTCATTGGTCCCTGAGGTCGCGTTTGAGGGGCGGGAGCGGATGGGGCCGGACGAGGGCACCGCCTTGCTCATGGGACTCGATGGCGGCGAAGGTGTATTCGAGCGTGGCGAGGGCATCGCGGCCCGAGGCGCGTAGCCTGTTCTTGGGAACCTGGTTGGCAACGTCCTCCAGGAAGGCGTGGATCCGGACGGGAAAAGTGGCGTTGAAATCCTTCTCGCCGCTGAGCGTCACCTCGGGCGCCGGCTGTTCGCCAAGGTCGAATTTCTCGTCGGGTTTGGGCGCGGGGTAATAGGTGAGCTTTTCGACGCAGTTCTCGATGCAGAGCGTGCCCTTTGTGCCGCCAAGTTCGAAGCTCCACCAGCCGCCCAGGCCCATGGTGGCGTCGCCGCGCTGGCTGAACATGTAGCCCATTGCGCCGTTGGCGAACCGGACATGGATGCTGGCGACCGAAAGCATCAGGTCGGAGGCGGAGCGCCGACAGCCAGGTTTGTCCATGAACGCCTGGACGTGCGTGATGTCTCCGCAGAAATGACGCATCAGGCTGAACGGATGGGCGAGGAACGCCTTGACGTGGGAGTAGGGAAACCCGTCGAAGTTCGCGCCGGCACCGGGTTTGTAGGTGGCCTCGCCGCCGATGAAGCCCATGCGATGGAGGCAATAGATCTGCTCGCCGATACGCCCGTCGTCCATGAGCTTGCGCGCCTGGCGGGCGGGTTCGGTGAAGAAATGGTTGAGATTGCAGCCAAGATACACGTCCTTTTCGGCGGCGAACCGGACCATTTCGCGGGCCTCGGCGATTTCGTTGGAGATGGGTTTCTCGACGAGGACATTCCTGCCGGCGGCGATGGCCTCCATGACGGGCTCGAAATGCCAGCCGCCGTTTTCGAAACCGCCGGTGGTGACATCGACAATGTCGAGATCGGGATGGGCGGCAAGCATCTCCTTGAGGGATGCGTAGGCCTTGCAGTTGTGTTTGACAGCGGTTTCCTCGGCGCGGGCCTTGACGGCGTCGGCGACAGCGATGAGTTTGGCGTGCGGGCTGGAGTCGTGGCAGCGGCAATGATTCTGGCCGATACCTCGGATCCCTACGACGCCGACTTTGAGGGGTTTGTTCATGGGTGGGGTTGTCCAGGATCTTTATGGGTTGGAATGTCTGTCGAACGGAAGCCTGACGCGAAGGAGGCGGCGCCGCCTTGACGTTCCTGCCAAAAACCAGCACGATCCTGCCAGACTCCCCCATGGCGAAGAACCAGGCAAACAGGGCGCGCCGGTTGTCGGCTGCGGCGTATTTCACGGACAGCTCCCTGCCGTTGCGGGTGATCCGGATCGCGCGGCACGGAATTTTGCACACGCAGCACGGGCACGAGTTCGAGGAACTGGTGGTGGTGACCGCGGGCCGAGGCGTGCATCACGTGGGCAACGAAAGCTACGAGATCGGGGCCGGCGAGGTGTTCGTGATCCTGCCGGGGATGACCCACGCCTATCCAGAGGCGGAGAGCCTTTCTCTCATCAACATCTTGTACGACATGCGGCGCCTGCGGATGCCGCGGGCGGACTTGGGGGCGCTGCCCGGGTATCACGCGCTGTTCGAAGTTGAGCCGCGCATGCGGCAACGGGAGCGTTTCAAGAACCGGCTGAAACTGTCGGCGGCCGAACTGGCGCGGGCGCTCGAAGTGGTGGGAAGGATGGAGCATGAGATCGGAGAACAGGAGCCCGGGCACAGGTTCCATGCGCTGGCGGGATTCATGCAGTTGGTGGGGATGCTGGCACGGGCCTATTCGCGGATCCGCGAGGACCTGCCGCAACCGGTGACCCAGATCAGCCGGCTGCTGGGGCATCTGCACCAGCACGCGGCGGAGCCCCTGTCCGTGGCGGCAATGGGCCGGATGGCGGGGATGTCGGCAAGCACGCTGCACCGGACATTCAAGGCGGTGACGGGCTATTCGCCGGCGGACTATCTGATCCGGCTGCGGGTGGACCGTGCGCGCGGGCTCTTGCGCACGGGCGGGATGCGGGTGACGGAGGTGGCGGGGGCGGCGGGGTTTGAGGACAGCAACTATTTCGCGCGGCAATTCCGGCGGGTGACGGGGATGAGTCCGCGGGAGTATGCGCAGCGGGTTGGGAGGTGAGGGGCGGGACCGATTCGCCTGACCGAAATGCGGGCTTGCGAAGCCGGGTCCATGGTGGACACAGGCGCGGTTTGACTGGTCGGGTTCTTTCAGCGCGACCCCGTTTCCCGCAGCCAAACGGCGACTGACCCCTTTCGGAATTCCACCCGGCCGACCGTGCCGTTTTTTATGTCGGTTTTGTGCTAATAGTACTGAGGGTTGTCATGGCCATGTCAGGAACGTTTTGCCAGTCTTCCGGAATGATTGAATTCCCAACAGTCCTGGTGACCGGTTCCAGCCGTGGTCTTGGCCGCGGGGTGGCCGAGTGCCTTGCGGCATCCGGCCACAGTGTTGCTATCCATTTCGTCAACAACCGCTCTGCGGCGGAGGAGACCGCCGCGGCCTGTGCAGCCCTTGCAACTTCCGCCGGCCAGAAATTTCCGACGGTTGGGGGAGACCTTGGGAATTCAGCGCATCGCGCTCAAATCATGGAGGAGGTTCTGGCAGCCTTCGGGCGGCTTGATGCGTTGGTCAACAACGCGGGGATCGCACCGCGGGTGCGGGCCGACATTACCGAAGCGACCGAAGAGATTTTTGACGAGGTGATGGCGGTCAACCTGAAGGGGCCGTATTTTTTGTCCCAACTCGCCGTGCGGCACTGGCTGGCGCGTCCGGGGGAATCGGTGTTGCCGGGCGGATACAAATTGATTTTCGTTTCCTCGCTTTCCGCCGACACGGCCTCCGTTAATCGCGGCGAGTACTGCATTTCGAAAGCCGGCCTGGCGATGGCCTCGAAGCTCTGGTCGGTTCGGCTCGCTGCGGAAGGAATTCAGGTTCTTGAACTCCGGCCCGGGATCATGGCGACGGATATGACCTCCGGAGTGAAGGAAAAATATGATGCTCTCATCGCCGGCGGCCTTGTGCCTCAGCAACGTTGGGGCGAGCCCTCCGATGTCGGACGTGCGGTTGAAGCGATCCTTGCCGGTGCGTTTCCCTTTTCCACCGGAGATGTAATCAACATCGACGGGGGATTTCACCTCCGCCGCCTCTGAATTTTATTGGGTGCCATCCCCGCACGCCTGGAACTTTGGGGATGTGGAGTGGATGGGCGTTTTCTTCATGGTTTCCTCCATGGGGTATATGGCCTCATGAGGCAACCCGGAGTAGAGTTTCACGATGGTTAAAGAGCCAACCCCCACCAATCCTTTCTCCGCTTTCTCTCTGATCGAGTTGCTTGCGGTGGTTGCGATTGTGGGCGTTTTGGCGACCCTGCTTGTGCCGGTCACCCAGAAAGTGATCGGCAACGCCCGGGGCTCGAAGTGCCTGTCGAATCTCCGGCAGTTGGGGGTGGGCTGGCATGCCTATGCCACGGATCACGATGGACGCCTCCCTTCGGTGGGCTGGAAAAATGCCGGCAACAATCCCGACAATCCCGGAATCCGTGACTATGTCGGTCTTCCCAGCGTGTTGGGTTCCGACCCATGGCGGAGGGCCACCGTTTTTACCTGCCCGGAACTTCAGGCCAACCCCTCAACGCGCACGGAGGAGGCCCTCTTTCGTACTTACAGCGTGAACCAATTGGCGGCGGATGTTTACTCGGGAATTCCGCCCGCCGGGCTGAAGAAAAAGCTCACTGCCATCCAACGACCATCCCAATTTGCCGTTGCCATGGATGGCATTTGCGATCTTTCCCGCCCCGCCAACGACCGCTACTCAACCATGGTGCGCAACTTTGGCGGCACACCTTTGGATCAGATTCAGCGCCCACACGCCGGTAAGACCGCCGTGCTTTTTGCCGACGGCCACACCGCACATGCCGATTCTGTCACGATTCTCGACACCAGTCCGAACTCGGTTTTTTGGCGGGACCCCGGCTAGTCCCTTGTCGGACTTTGGTTGTTTTGTCCATCCGTTTTCCCATTGGCTACAGGGTTTGAATATCGACGCATTCTGCGCTCGGTGGTCGTATAGTGATAGATCCCCACTCCCATGAAAAAATTTCTTCTTATACCCCTCGCAATTTTTGCCCTCGTCGGTGTCGCCCATGCACAGTCCGACTGGAACGGTGGAACCAACGGGGATTACGGAACGGCTGCCAACTGGACTCCCTTGGGGGTTCCGGGCAGCTCGGCGAACCTGACCTTCGGGCAAACCTCGGGAAATACCTCTGTGAGTCTCGGGGGGAACCGGACGGTCAATTCTGCAACTTTCGCCTCCGATGCCAACGCCTACTCGCTTTCCGGTTTCCGGCTCACGCTTGCATCAAGCGGCTACCTGAATTTGGAATACGGGCTGGCAAATACCGCGACGATCAACAGCGACATCGGCACGGCAGGCGCGGGAATTTCACTGAATAACAACTCACTAAGCCCTTCAAACTTCGTCATCAATGGCAACCTAACGAATTCGGATGGAGCAGGTCGTCTCATTTCCCTCGGCGGCCTGGGCGGCGGTTCGCTGGCAGGAAACATTCAGAACGGCAGCGCAATTTTCGGGCTCCTCCGCGTGGGGGGCGGGGGAGTCTGGACTTTCTCCGGCACCAATACCTCAACGGCGGGAGGGACCTCGGCAACAACCCGGCTCTTTCTTGCCAATGGCGCAACCCTCATCGCTGACGCCACTTCAAACAATGGTGCCAAGCTCCATTCCGGCCAGCAAATTCAATTCACTGGTGGCAACCTCGAGCTTCGCGGGAACACCTCAGCCGATACAACGGCCACTGCCAACGGTACCACTCTCACGGCTACGAGTGCGGCAGGAAGCGGCTTCGGTTTTGGCTCCACGCTCACCACCGTCAGGTCGGGCTCGAACAATGCGACCGTGGCCCTTGGGGCGATCTCGCGTGATGCGACTGGCGTGGGATCTTATCTCCGAATCCTCGGCAATGGAACAGTGACCACCACTTCACCCAACGGAACCGGAAATGTCCTCAGCGGAGTTTTCGTTGATAACGATTTTGCGACCAAGGGAGCTTCTGACTCCATCGTGGCCTATTCGGCTTATAGCGCACTTCCCGCAAGCGGCACGGGCGGCAGTTCAACTGTCTTTTCCGTGAGCGGCACGCATTCGGTGAACATGACCTCCAGCACAGCATTCAACTCCCTTGGCATTAAGGCCGATACGACCGGCATCGGCCAATCGCTGACGTTCTTCGGGACAGCCACCCAAAACATCCTGGCCGTCGCCAATAGCGCCTTTCTCTTTGTGGGAAGCCACGACTACACAATCACCGCAACGACGTTTGGACGAGCGGACGCTGGCACGGCCCGGACGCAAACCCTGCTCAATACCGGCACCGGTGTGTTGACGATGAACGCCTCGATCAACACGTTGGCCGGGAATACCGCCGTGATGCAGTTCGGCGGTCCGGGAACGACCGTTCTGACGCTGGGTGCGACCGGCACGGCCGGCTCGGTGCGGATCGCGGAGGGCATTGTTGCGGCAACGCACGGCGACGCCTTTGGCTCGACGACTCCGAGTGTTTCCGTGCAGAGCGGCGGCACACTCGAGCTTCGCAACAACATCACTCTTTCGAGCGGCAACACGCTCAACCTCCACGGCCTCGGCAACGGCGGCAATGGAGCTTTGAGGAATCTGAGCGGAGCAAACACCGTGGCCGGCAACATCGTTCTTGGGATCACCTCGCGGATCAAAGCGGAGGCCGGTTCTTCGCTCACGCTCTCCGGGTCGCTCTCGGGGGTGGCCGGCGAGTTTCCCACAGCCATCTTTGGAGGTGCGGGCAACACGACGGTTTCCGGTGAGATTCAGAGCACCATCAACAGCGGCCTCGTCAAAGAGGGAGCGGGGGTTCTTAATCTTACCCGAGCGGGTGGCAACAGCTACCTGGGTGGCACCACTGTTTCGGCCGGGACGCTCCTGATCAACAACGGCTCCGGCTCAGGGACCGGCACCGGGATGGTTCAGGTCGCTTCTGCGGGAACTCTGGGCGGAAATGGTTCGGCATCTGGAGCGGTTAATGTGTTGGGCACCCTTGCGCCGGGAAACAGCATCGGCGTGATCAACACGGGTGATCTGACCCTTGGAGCAACCGGCACTCTCGACATCGAACTCGGGCGCGATGGCACCACGCCGGTCGGCGACCGCGCCAACGTGACCGGCTCGGTTTCGTTGCTTTCCGGGGCGAACCTTGAGCTGACGCTTTTCAGCGGGCTCTCAACTCCGGCTATTGGCGACATCTTTTTCCTTGTCTCAAACGACGGAGCCGATCCGGTGAGCGGCGTCTTCACCCACCTCAATTCCGCGGCAACACCGCTCAATGAAGGCAACGAGTTTTCCTGGAATTTCCAAGAGTGGAAAATTACCTACCTGGCCGACTTTGAGGGATTGTCCTTTTCGGGTGGCAAGGACATTGCACTCCAGGTGGTCCCCGAGCCGGCAACCGCAGCCCTTGCCTTCTTCGGACTCTCGGCCTTGCTCCTCGGGCGCAGGCGCAGGGAAGCTTAGAGCGGTTTCCGTTTTACTGTAGCCAAGGCGCTCCGTCGCCGTGCGGTGTGCAAGCCGCTTCCGGGCAGGGTGTCTGTGTCCTCTGAAGCTACAATATTATTCAAATCACCTAAGATGAGGTTTCCAAAGTGGGCAGTTTCATCGAAACATGCCCTACCAAATGGACGAGCTGGCGCAGGCCCGGCTGGCCCGCTTGCTGTCAGCGTTGCATCTGGTTGTTACGGCTTTGCAGTTTTGATTCCGAGGCTGGATAAGAGTGCGGTTTCGCGCCAGAGGATGACTGCTACGTTGACCGCGAGGTAATCGTTGTTGAAGAGGTCGCGAAAGGTTTGCTGGCGTGCGTCGAGGGCTTCGCGTCCGCGGCCCTCGCCCACAGCGGCGTAGAAGGTGCGTTGAGCCTCGGCATAATCGAGTCCGCGGGAAACGAAGGCGATCCGCGCGAGGATCTCTTCGCGACCGGCGGCTTTTTCTTTGGCGGCAGCCAGGAGGGAACGAAGGTGGTCAATTGTCGCGGGTGAGTAGGCTTTGCACATTTCCGTGATTTGGCGGTCCAAGGCAAAGCGGGCTGTATTGAGTTCTTCCTCCTCGCGCAGGGCGGACTCGACGGCTGCCGCCACGGCGCCGGCCACTTGTTCAGAAATGGACTCGATTTCGGAGTAATAGCTTTGCATCTCCGATGCGGCGGGACCAAAGCCTGAGCGGCAATAATCCCCGACGATGGCTTCGGTATCCGCAAACGGATTCCAAAGCAGCTTCGCCAGCACATAGTAGTTGAGTCCCTGCGTGCTCCAATGGTGCATCACAGAATCGAAGTCGGCACCTATCATGCCGGTGCGGTAGCAATGGGCGAGGTCCTTTCCGAGACGGGTTGTGAACACGGCGGGGAACCCGTGTCCCGTGTGAAGAGTGTTGGGGCGCAGCAGGATCTTGTTTGCCGCCCGGGACCACTTGTCCCAGCCCGCGAGGTCGGTGAAGTGACGCGAATGGTCGAGGTAGGAAAAACCGACGAAAGAAATCACCAGTGCCGGGTGGAGAGCCGTCTGGAGTGGCGGGGTGCGGTAGTAGCTGTAGGCCTGAGCACCGACGAGGGCCTCCGGCTTTTGGGCGGTCACTCCCGCCGCAACGGCATTGTAATAGTCCACGATGCGGTCGGTCATCGCGACGTAGGGAGCGCTGAAATCCTTGCCATCGAGAGTGAAGCGGAACGAAATCCTGGGGCCGTCGGGCGGGTCTTGACGCCGACAGTCTTCGCACATGCAGAAGGCGTTTTGCCCGCCGTCGTTGAGCGAGGCCGACCATCCGTCGATGGTGGGATTGGCCTTCATTTCCGCGAGGGCCTGGCGGGCGGCGGCAGCGCGGAAGCCGGAGTTGGATGTGCACATGGTCTCACGCACGGGGACCTGGTTTCGAGTTCCGTCGGGCTGAAGGGCGAACCAGTCCGGGTGGTCTTTGTGGTGTTTTTCATACCATCCATGAAAGGCATGGCCGGCGTTGACGCGCAGGTGCATCCCGAGACGCATCATGTCAAACCACGGGAGAACCTCTCCGTGGCGGCGTGAAAAATCTTTGAAGGGCACGCCAAGAAGGTCGAGTCCATCGGCCATCCGGCGGGTAAACCCCGTGAGTTGCTCGCGATCCGGGTAGCGGGCAAGTTCCTCCATGTTTCCCCGCAGGGAGTCGAGTTGGTAGGCGGCTCCCGACCCGCCAAGGTTCCGCAGTTTTCGAATCGAGAGGGCGGGAGAATCGGAGACCGCCAGCGGCGCGGCAACCAGATCTTTGTGAGCGGGAAGAACAGTTCCGGTCTTACCCGGCCAAAGCCAGCGGGCTCCTGTTTGTGCTTCAAGAAAATCGATAATTCCAAAGCGGGTACCGAAGGTTTCCAGACCCTTCGGGTTGGAATCGCGTCCGACAAAAACAAGCGCATTGCCGCGCGTCTCAAAGCGAAATCCCTCCTCGGGCAAATCCGAGGCGGTGATTCCGATTTGGCGGGAAATCTCCGATTCGCCCACCACAATTGCCGAGATTTTGTCGGGCAGTTCGGCACACACCACGCGTCCGCCATCCCCGATGACCACTGAAGAGGCCGCCACGACGGGGAAATCCGCGCCGGTGATTGTTTGGAGAGTGTTCTTAAGAAACTGTGCAGCATCCCTTGTGGAGGCAGGAGCATCGTCTGCCACCACGAGGAAGGCCATTGCTATCCCACCCTGCGCAAGCACGACCTGCTCGCCAGGCGGTCGGGATTCACTCCGACGCCGGGCATCGGGGTCCGGGCGCTCCTGCCTGGTGATTTCCGGAAAGGGACGGCTCTCGCCAAGCGGGATCAACCCCCAGCCATTGGGACCTTCCTTCGGATACGCGGACGTGGGTGAGGACGCGGGGGTTACCGGCAGATCGCGCCCGATCATGCGCATCAAAACCCGGGCAAAAGCCTCCTTATCCGCTGATGGCGCGCCTGAGCGGTGCAGTCGGTAGGGAGAAATTCCTACCCAGTAAACTTTTCCGTCGCCATGCCCGGCGACCGTGATGAATGGCACGTCATTCCCTCCATCATCCTTTGCCGTTGCAAGAACCTTGGCGGTTGTGGCTCCCGAAACCGGTTTTCCATGTTCACCGCACCATTCAAAGCCATCCACCGGAATGGAAAGGCCCTCGAAGATTGGGTCGTCCGGCACCACGATTTTTACTTTTCCGCGAACCACGGACCTTGGCACTCCGGTTACCCCGATCAAATCCAAAGCCGCCCCAAGTTTGCGGATTTGTTTGGTGGAGACAGGGATCCCGGAACCGGTCAGCACGATCCGTCCTCCGGACTTCACATAATCGGTAACCTGTTCCACTGCCTCGGGGGTTTCCCACAGCACGGCAGAATCCAAGGCGTTCGGATCCTCGATTTGATCGTCCCAAATCACTGCGGAATACTGGGAGTATTCGCCCGGCAGAGGGGGTTGGGCACGCCGGTCCTCGGGAATGGCTCCTGCAGCGGGAAGCAGGGTGTTCAGAAAATATTCCCCCGTCTGGTAACCCGCAACGGCCACCGGTCGCTCGTCGGCCATCGCATTGGTAAGAGTCGGAAGAGTGGATGTCATTGTGAGAAGGAAAACAACGATGAGGTTTTTCACCGCGTCACTCTACCAAACCGGCTGCCCTTCGACCATGCAGGCAGAGGCTTAAAGCTTGGACAAAAAGGGCCCTCATTCCGGGGAAGAAGCCGGAGAATAGGCCTTTTTTCCATCAGATAGAGCCTCCGCTCGATGGGGCGGGAGGGCGTTGGCATGGTAGGGTCAGAAAATGTTGGAAGAGGCATTTGATTGCGTGGTTTACGGGGACGGCGTGCGGGCGTTCGGTGCGGCGGTTGCGCAGGGGGAGATGGGGCGCTCGGTTCTGCTGGTCTCTCCCAATTTCACATTTCTGAGAGAATGTTCCTGGTCGTTCCTGCAATCCGCTTCGGGTGGAGAGAGTCCCGAGTGGCTGCGATTCCGCGCTTTGCTTGCAGAGCGCGGGGCATGGCGTGAGGACCATGTGGATGGGGCGTGCGCGGAGGTTGTCGCAGGAGAATTCGCACGCACCCTTGGCATCCGGTTCCTCCTTTGTGCGACTCCCTGCTTCTGGGAGTCTGCGGAAAACCTCGTGGCGGCAGTCGGGTTTTTTACCAAAAGCGGTGCCCGCCGGGTTGTCGGCAACCGTTGGCTGGACGCCTCGAGCGGGGCAAATCTTGCAAAGATGGTGCGGCCCGGCCTTCCGGAGATTTGCCCGCAGACCCACGAACACGCCATTTTTTTCAAACATCCCTCGGAAAGAAATGAGCCATCCGTATTGGTGGAATGCCCGCTTGAGGGAGTCACCGCCGCGCGTTTTGGATCGACGCTGTGGGAGGACGAGACATCGCTGCGTTTCCAAACCAAAGAGCCGGGGGCATTGGGCCGCATGCTCGAGGTGCTTGCTTTTGCCAGGAGTTCGCTGCCTTTGGAGGGGGCGGTGGTAAGTCACGCCTCCGTGGTCTCAATCCCCCTCGGCGGCAAGCCTGTGGACGCGGAGTCGCTCCCCGGAAATTTGCAGGTTGCCGGCGGGAATTTGGGCGATGTGGGCGGGCTCTTTGATCTGGGAGTACGGGCTGCGCACGCCGGGTTGGAGTTTTGTTTGTCCGACTCAGGAGACAGGCATGAGTCCCCGACGGAAAAAAGTATCACGTGCGATGTGGCCGTGGCAGGCCTCGGAACCGGTGGGGCAATTGCGGCTCTTGCTGCCGCACGGGAAGGCGCAAGGGTTTTTGCTTTCGACATGATGCCGCTTCCGGGCGGAATCGGAACCCTTGGCGGCATCCACCTCTATTACTTTGGAGTTCAGGGCGGCCTTCAAAGCGAGGTGGATAAGCGCATCTCGGAGGTGATGCCGCTCTTTGGTGCCCGCAAACAGATCGCGGGTTTCCACCCCTTGGCGAAAGCCGTGATGCTTGGCAGTCTCCTTGAAGGGGCGGGGGTCACAACATCCTGCGAAACCCTGCTCGGGAATGTGTCCTCTCCGGGAAATTCCCTCACGCCAGGACGTGCGGAAATATTCACACCGCAACACCATTTGGGATTGGAAGCCAAGGCATGGGTGGACGCCACGGGAGACGGAGACCTTGCCGTTCGTGCCGGAGCCTCATGGAATTCCAGCAGCCGCCTCGACGGGGTGAGCTCGGCTTTCTCGCAGGCTTCCGGCCGCTTCAGTCGGCGTTCCGGGGAACTCTTTCTTCGAATTGTGAATTTTGATGCCGGCTATGCCGATGCGACCGATGCGGAGGACCTGACCCGCGCGCGTCTGCTGGGTTTGAAGCATTATGAATCGGAGGTTTTTACCGCCGGGCAACATCCGACCTCCATCGCTCCCCTGGTCGGCACAAGGCAGTCCCGGCATATTGAAACCGAATACGTCCTCACTGTTGCGGATCTCGTGCGGCGGACTCGATTTGAAGATTCGGTGGGTCGCACCGCCTGCCACCTTGATACTCATGCG
>Ga0247837_1007602_pt1 | contig 14269 bp, 13 predicted proteins | sample LaCtaG_2_FD_187115 | JGI IMG/M metagenome (GOLD analysis project Ga0247837, IMG submission 187115) | Freshwater microbial communities from meromictic Lake La Cruz, Castile-La Mancha, Spain - LaCruzMarch2015_14.5m | ecosystem: Environmental > Aquatic > Freshwater > Lake | place: Spain: Castile-La...
ACACCAGTCTCTGTGTATTGTGTCTCAGTATTTTCTCAGTGTTTGGACCCAGTCGTTCCAATAAAGCATTATTAGTAATCAGTAGGTGTAAAGGCAGTTGGTTTTCTATGAAGCCTTCATACGCCCTGTCCCAGGCCCCTACATGCAGACCATGGTCAGAGGCAATCATCACTGCAATGTCCTCATCAGGGCTTGTTTCTGTAAATAGTCTTTGCAGTAAATGCAACAAGTCATCATCAGCTGTCTGTATCACTGTCCCAGTGGGTTCATGTCCTGTCGATATGTGAATATACCCAAACCTATTGTACTCCCTGTAGTTTCGATGGAACTCCGCTATATAGTTCAATGAGTAATAATGTGAGTTCCTACAGCCAATACAGTGCTGTGCAGATGCAAACTCGTCATAGTTCACAATTCTCCTAGCTGCATGATAGAAGTTGGATATCAAATGGTCCGTATCAATAACTCTGCCCGTATAATAGCTCAAATAGTCCCATACAGTATCAAACCCAAACAACGTCACAAACCCTCTCCTTTCCATCTCCTTCCACATCGCCATTTTTTGCTTTTCTATGAACTTAAACTCGTGCTCACGACTAGTATGTTTGTACCCCTTTAAATACTCCTTGATGTCCTCAAGTTCCAACCCGTATAGCATCGAAATCATATTCGGAGCAGTGTTTTCGCCCTGTGCATTGTTCACTTGGAAGTCGAAAAAGGAGTAGTTGGCAGTCGTAGAGTTCAAATAGGAGTTCACATATGCGACAGAGTGAGGGAAATTGCGGTAAAAATGCAGGCGAGAAACAGAGTCAAACACAAGAAGATAAACCCCCAAAGGCCTCACTTTCGCCTCAGCTCCTAGCGATTTCCGCAACTCTTCTGTGCTATTTCTAGCACGAGTCGCTGCAGTTTGGTTAAACTTATTTTGGAGAATCGCTTCTTTGTTCCACATGTCACAGCGACCAAATGCGTATTCGCTGTCCCCCATTTGCTTGGATGTAGCGCCGTAGGTCCAGTCCACGTTGTAGTAAACGTCTCCCAAACGTTCATCCCTGCGTGGCTTTCCGACCATAATGTCGCTAAAGTGGGAAGTGCACGCTAGGCTGACTGTATTATTCTCCAGTGAAAGGTAACTATGTGGGGAGACACAGCAGCCAAGGTAAGGTCTCTGTGCCACGAAAGTCTGAGTCGCCTGCCAAGGACTGAAGCCGAAAACAGTGGGGCGGCAGCTCAAAGTCTCCTTATCCAGGAAGTCTACATCCGCTGCCAGTGGGAAATAGTGGGTCGATGGAAAGGAAGGAAGGGAAATATCGATATCGTTCCAGGGCTGAATAGAACCCGCCAGACTGGGCTCTAGTGAATTCGCTCTTTCTGAGAAGTTTGACTTGGGCCACTCCTCCCACACCTCCGCACTGCCTTCATTGGTGGAGTTGTCCTGGGGTACGGCTTCTTGCGGAGAATGCTCACTGGCGTTATTAGAGGAGTCAGCCTGCAGGGCTCTTGACAGAGTCTGATAAATGCCCACTGATGTATTGGGACTTCGAGATGGGTATTGATCAGAAGCGTCGTCTCTTGCAGGGACCTCTGCTATTTCTATATGCGAATCAGTCCTTTGTGCTGCAATTCCATTTCCCTTGCTTCTTGTCTGCTTTGAGAAATCTGACTGTGTCCTTCCTTCCCTTTCTAAAGCGAAATCGGCATATCCTCTCTGTTTCCTTATATTTACCTTAGAACCAGTTTTCCCCCTAGACTCCGCTTCATTACTCTTTTTTCCTTTTCTTCTCATTTTCCCCTCTAAGTCTTTATCTTTTTCTAGAAATGCAGAGGCAGAATTGAAATTTTCTTGCTGAATGTTGATAAAAGGCACTGTTGCTGACCTCGCAACTTCGACATCTCCCGAACTTAGTCCCTCTGACCCAGTTTCACACGTGTTATTGCACCTTTCACTGTCAGACTTAGACAAAGCTCCCTGTTGAAGCCCTTCCAAGGCAGTCAGTTTAGGACTCATCCAAGTCGAACTAAGCACGGTATACAGCCCTGCGCATACACTGAAAGCGCCCAGTCCCAGCATCAGAAGTCTAAGAACTCGGAAGACAGCTTTCCTCGCCATATACAATAGCAACGAAGACTGAGCCAGAAGGATTAGGCTAATAGCAGGCACAGAACTGACGCGTAGGTCCAGACTTGTCCGCACAAGTAGTGTCTTTTCCCCAGTCGCCGAGCAGTACGTCCCAGGTGTTTCCAGGCATTTCGCGCATTTTCAGTCCCGCGCCTTCCCTTCGCCACTCCTGGATATTCAACTCCGCAATAGTCACTTCCTTGTTCTCCTTCAGAAGCCGGATTTTGCGAGTAGGTTGCGCCCGCCAAGTCTCTAACAGCACTCTTTTGTCGTTCAAAATGGGCAGCGCCCACTCACTACAGCCCTTGCCAATGACAGTGCAGGCCGTAGAGCAGGGCACCGCTCTGTTCGGTACAATGAATGTGAGCGGTTCTAGCAGTGTCTCCAGTGTCTGTGTGAAGGCGGGAGTGCTGAGGGAAGCGTCTGAGAAGGGGAATTGGCAGAGACACAGGGAAGGCTTGGTGTGGAAGGCTTTGGCCAGGTGCTCGCAGGGACCAGCGTATTCGTCAGCTCGAACCACTTCTAGTAACTGCAGTTTCAGCCCAGTTTCTAGTGTCCTTACTGGGTGGAATGGGTCGTTTTCAGGAATATGGGAGGAAGCGAAATTTGCCTTGGTGGATTGAAAGCCTATTAGGTCGAATTTCGCTTTGGAGCTTTCATTGGTAGTAAAGCGGATTTTGTAATTAGTGGAATTCGAGTCGATTTGCTGCTCCAATATTTTCGATATTTCTTTGAGAGTCGGAAATGGACACAAAAATTCAACTTTGGTTTGCTTGATTTCCAGTCGAATGGAGTGCAGAGCCAGGGATACTAGCTCGGGCACCGGGGAAAATACAGGAGCCGTGGGTAGTTCAGAAAAAGAAAGACAGGAGCAGTAGTGTAGGGGAATGTGCACATCTGCACAGGTGCGACTATCAGGGATTTCCTCAAGTAGGAGACTGACTGCGTGAGGGGTTTCGCTCTTTCGCTTCCAAGTCTCATACAGGTCAGAGTCAGGGAGTAGGCGACCGTACGGGACAGTGGAGAGGTGTTGGAAGGTGAGGTGCCAGTCCCAGCGAGACACCAGTCTCTGTGTATTGTGTCTCAGTATTTTCTCAGTGTTTGGACCCAGTCGTTCCAATAAAGCATTATTAGTAATCAGTAGGTGTAAAGGCAGTTGGTTTTCTATGAAGCCTTCATACGCCCTATCCCAGGCCCCTACATGCAGACCATGGTCAGAGGCAATCATCACTGCAATGTCCTCATCAGGACTTGTTTCTGTAAATAGTCTTTGCAGTAAATGCAACAAGTCATCATCAGCTGTCTGTATCACTGTCCCAGTGTGTTCATGTCCTGTCGATATGTGTATATACCCAAACCTGTTGTACTCCCTGTAGTTTCGATGGAACTCCGTTATATAGTTCAAAGGGTAAGAGTGCGCATTAAAGCAGCCTAAACACCTCTGTTTTAGCGAAAACTCATTATACCCAAACACTCTCCTGGCTGCATGATAGAAGTTGGATATCATATGGTCCGTATCAATAACTCTGCCCGTATAATGACTCAAATAGTCCCATACAGTATCAAACCCAAACAACGTCACAAACCCTCTCCTTTCCATCTCCTTCCACATCGCATACTTCTGTGTCTCTAATAACTCCTTCGTCTGGTCAGATCTTTGATGGCTTAAACCCTTCAAAACTGCTCTTTTTAGGTGATCCAGCTTCATTCCATACAGCATCGATATCATATTGGGAGCCGTATTTTCCCCCTCTGCATTGTTAATAAGGAAGTCGAAGACTGAATACTGCCCATTGCCTTGCTTCGTGCCTTCCTGGTTGAGGTACTTAACTGTATGGGGGAAGTTGCGGTAGAAGTGGAGTCGCGACACAGAGTCAAAGACGAGTAAATAGACAGAAAGCGGCCGCAGCTGGCTGGTTAAATTGAATACATGACTGAGGGATCTGAGGATATTTTGAGCTGTGGAGTTCGCTCTGAGAGCCACTGTGCGATTAAATCGATTCGTAAGGACTGCTTCCTTAACGGAAAAACCACATCTCGCAAACATATATTCCGACGTAGGAACCTTTATAGGGCTGGTGCCTCTCCGCCACTGGACCCTGTAAGGCACATCTCCCAGCCTTTCCTCCCTGCGGCCTTCCCCAAGGAAGTACTCGCTGGACGTCCCTGAACACTTGATAGTCATGGACCTAGGTAAATCTCACCCATTCGTGTAGTGCAGGAAGTTGTGGGGCTTCGCACAACAGCTGGTGAAAGGCGCTTTTGGGATAAAGGTAGCGGCGGCTTGGACCTCACTAAGTCCGAATTTAGTGGGTTTGCAGGCTAGGTCACTGTCAGAAGATAGGGAAATGTTCATATGCAGGGACCAGTCCTGGTCAGTCCAATTCAAAGGCTCAAAGTTCACTAGGTCCCAGGGCACTACTGACCCTTCCATATTGGCCTCAGGGACCGCCAGCTTTGCTAGGAAACTCTCGTAGTCCTCATCTCTCCTCCCACTGACATCTATAGGCTCCACTATGTCTTCAGCCTCTGCTTCATTCCCTAGGTCGTCTGGAGTCGGGGATAGGGTGGAGTTAGTGGGACTGGGAGGGGAAATTAGGCCTGGCAGTGGTTCCAAGGGAGTAACAGTAGGCAGGAACTCTTGCTTAGGCGAGGGAATCGGACTAACATCCGAATTCCGCACAGGGAATAAGACAGGACCAGACGGCTCCGTCTCTCGCAGCATCAGAAAGAGAGTAGCAGCTGCGAAGACTCCCACTGTAACCACTAAAGCCAAGGTCTTTCGTACAGCCATATACCACTATTTCTCCTAGCTGCAGCTCTATTACTCGATCTAGAGTGGATTTTGCCCTTTAGAGGCTATTCGCTAGGATAGGAAGCTTGAAGAATGGACTATGGGAAGGAATTCAGAGTGCTTTGGAGGGAAAAAACGCAAAGAAGAGGAATTTTGCAGTTTTTTAACCACAAAAAGGCTCTTTTAGCAGAGAAATCGGCAAAAAACGCTAAAAACTCTCTTTTAAGCCTGGTTTTCAGTCATTTCGCCAATTCAAAGAGTCAACCTGCGTTGATAACTGGCTTCTAGGCAGATTGTTGCAAATTAACGCTATTATCCCAGTTCTCAGCTCCATCTCTTGCGCTGGATCGGCTCAAACTCTCTTTGAAATGAGGCTTCAGAGTGCAAATCTGTGAGATTGGGCTGAAAATAGCTGATTTGTCGAAAGCGACAGCAGCCCTCGTGTCCAGCAATTTGCCACAACGGCAGGGCAGCCTCACAGCCCATTTCCCTGTACCTGCACCCAAGCACCAGCCCTCTATGTCCTTCCGCCATCGTCTGAATAGCCTGCACCAGCGCCTGCGAATCAGAAACCGTCAACGCACAAGACCCACTGCAATTCGGACATATCTGACTAAAGGTGGATTTCCTCCCAAACACACACACTCTGCAGTACTTCGATCCACACAGACTGCAGGCTAGGAAGTCTGGACTGCAGACTAGGCGACAGAAGAGGCATAGGAACTGCTCTGCTTGGGACTGGTCTTGGAAGCGCAGGAGGGGGTAGCCAACGCGAGGTTCTTCCTCTTCGTGGTGTGTTTCGGGGACGGTGTCGAGGCGGGGTACTGTGGCGTCTTGGGTGGGGGTGTGGAATGGGGAGAGGGGCTGCTGGATGGGCAGAGTGATGGGGTGCGCCTTGCGAAGAGGCAGGTTCTGGGGAGGGAAGTGAATAGGTCTGAAGCCGGAGTGAGGCAGGGGGACAAAACGCCTCTCCACAGCCCTGCTTTGCTCCACTTTCGGGGTGGCTAGTGAACAGAACTCCCCCCAGCTTTCCATATCTCTTTACCTACACTAGAAATGACAGCTGTACTGTTAGAGCAATACGACAAAACCCAAATTCAAGCGAATGATGCTCGCAAGGCCGTAGAAGCGCTCCTGCACCTGCTAAAAGACAGAGTCTCACATGAACTCTTCTTCTCCAAGGCAATGGAACGTCTCAGCCAATCTGATATATTGGAAGTAGGCACTCTCGGAGCTGCAGTTGCAGAACTCAGAAGCTACTGCGCCACCAGAGCCTCCCAGTCTCGCACTTTAGCAGACGATGTAACTGCCGACTTGATAGAGCCACTGCAGGGCTTTCTAGCCAAACAGAACTCGGGACATAAGAAAGCGGTGGGAGAGTGCAGGACTATATGTGAGGAAGCGAAAAGTGCGAAGGGAAGCCATGATGTGGCTTTTCAGAGGTATCGCAGGGCATGCACAGAGCTAGAGCAAGTAATGGCCCGTCTTGAGTCCCACACAGGCGACCCAGAATCCCGCTATTCCGACCTATCCCGCCTCATGTCCCTCAAGAAAGAATGCCTCGAAGCCGCCAAGCTCTACAAAGTCGCTCTCGACCAGTACCAAGCAGCCAAGCAGCGCTATGATGCACGAGTGGTAAGGCTTAGACAGCCTGTGCTGTACAGCTATTTTGAGGCTGTGGAGAAGGCTAGGAAGGCCACAGTGAAGGATACGCTGAGGAAGTATGTCGTGTATGAGATGGCTTGGCTGAGGAATTTGCAGTATGAGACGGAAAAGATGGCTGGTGTGATGGAGGGAATTGACGTAGACAGAGACATAGCAAATTTCCACCCCTCCACCAAGCCTCCCGCACTTCCCACTCTCGTATACAAGTCCTGGACCGCAGAGGAACTGAAAGGCTCCGCTCCCGAGGAAAACATCTCCATGCTGGCCAGACTGCGCAGAGCCACCGGCCGCATCTTTCAGTTCGGAACGGATGAGAAAGCTATGAAGTTCATCGAAATGCAGGTGGAAAAGGCGTGCATGGGCGAGGAAATGAAGCTGGATGAAGAATACTCCCTGCACACTTTGCTACGAGACAAGGCAGGCCGGTACTTCTGGCTCAGCCACTGTCAAAAGAAAGTCGCCCAGGGACCGATATCCCTGTCCCACGCTGCCCTGGCCCACTTATCCGTCCAAATGAAGATGATCCTGCACGAGTGTGAAAAGGCGAAAGAGGCGGACCTGCCTCTCGCCCTGCTGTGCATAGCCCAGAAAGTGACTTCCACTACTAGTTCCGAGACCTTGCATTCCTTTTTAGTGGCTCTGCCCACCTGGAAGCAGACCTGGATCTGGGAACAAGCTGCAGAGAGGCACAACCTGGGCTCTCATTTCGCACTCCAAAGCCACATGGAGGGCTTAGGACTGGACCCGGCCTTCATTCAAAACGCCTTAGGCAGATACATACGCAGACCTAGCCTTTCCGTATCAGAACGGCGGAGATCGGAAGTCTCGAAAACTCCGAAGTGGGTCGAAGACCTCGACACTCGCTCTCCTTTCAAAGTCCGGTCCACTATATCCATATCGCAGGCCATTCCTTGTGTGCAGACTGAGGAGGAGGACTTGGACCCCGAGCTGTCCACTCAGCTGGAGGAAGACTCGAGGAAGGCGGAGGAAATCAGAGTCACGGCGAGACGCAAGGGCCCGTTGGTGCAGGTGCAGAACTTGCCCCAGGACTGTGACGAAAGTGCACTCCGGGCCTTCTTCCGACCCTGCGGCGCAGTGGGCAGAGTCCTCATCTCCCCAATGGGCACAGGGAAAATTGCCCTGCTGGAGTTCCACAACAGCACAGAAGCAGCCAAGGCCGCCAGCTGGTCCGGCGCAGACCTGCAAGGCCACAGTCTGGACATCAAACTAGTGCCGCAGACTTAACTTGCTAACAGCCTTATATATCCATACTAGTCCTTCAAGGAAGACGCAGGTCTGGAGCGGATGGAAGAACTGGCAGGCCGCCAGGGTCGGTCGGACCCAGTTCTGCTGTGCTTCTTCTGAGTTGCTTTGGCCTCAGAAGCTGCAAAGGTCTGGTATATGTCCATTTTCGCCTTCGCGAAAGGCTCATATCGGTCCTGCTGGCCCTTATAAGGAGACCCTTCAGGCCGCTTGTGGAACAAAGTATCGATTTCGCCAGTCGTCCGCCGGGGGTGGTTTTCCCTGTCACTGAGTGGAGGCTTGTCTGGGGTGGACAGACGTGTGGCTTTGTCCACTCGCTGCAGCTCCTTGGCCAGACGGTCGTAGTCCTTGCGCAGTCCTTCCAGCTCCTTGTTCTTCTCTTCCAAGGCAAGTCGCAGCCGCTGGCACTCGACTTCCGCCTTCTGCAGAGTCCGCTGCTTCCGCTCTTCACCCGCCTTGCCCTCGGAAGACTTCCTCGCGTGCTTCTTGTCAGCTTCTCTCTCCAAGCTCAGTACTCGGTGATGTCCAGTCTGCTTATACTGCGCTGTGAGTCGCACTATTTCCTCCTTGTACTTCTCTTCAAGGTGTCTGAGCTTCAGTTCCAAGTCTTTCACTGGCCCGCGACTGCGCAGGTCTTCCAATTCCTTCTCTTTGGCGGAGAGCTCTTTGAGCAGCTTGGTGGAGTCGCTTTTCTTTTCCAGTTCTTCCACTCGGCTTTGGGCGGCTTCCAAATGCAGCTTTAACTGCTGTTCAACTCGAATATGATTCCTGACTTCCGACTCCAGCTTCTGCAGCATGGCTTCGAACTGCTCAGTGCGCTTGGCCAACTCACTCTTGTCCGAAGCTTTGAAGTCCCGCTTGAAGGCCAGCAGGTCCTCCACGAGGTCTTTGAAGTTCGCCAATACTTCCAGTGGGTCTAGGTCTTCAAGCGTTTCCTTCTCTTCCTGCGTCAATTCCTCCTCCTCCAAGCGGCAATTTGTCGTATACGCAGACTTGAACAGGTCTGCAAGTCCCGCTTCCAGGTCCAGAGGACTATATGGAACTTCCATACTGTTAGGCAGCCTGCAGTCAAAGAAACCAGGGAAATTGCCTATTTCCAACTGATTTCCCCAAAGAATTGAGACTAAATGAGCATTAAACCATCAAAACCGGCAATTCATAGAGAAATGCTCTTCGTAAAGGCCAATTAGTCCTGTTCCAACCACTTTCGCACATATATAAACTATCCCTCTGCTTTTACTTCGGCTCTATAGGAATATACCGGAAATGAAACTAAGTCTTGCACTGTCCACTGTGCTGTTCCTTTCTACACTGCCTGCTCTACCTTGCAGCCCTGCTTTTCCTGGGCGAAACGCTGCAGATACCGCTCAAACGACCGGGGATAGGGAAAATTGGGCCTTGGATGCAGCAAGTGCTGCAAAAGCGCCAATCGAACTGATCCTCACCGGAAATCCGTCCGAAGACCAAGTCCTCCTTCCGTTTCTCCAAGCCATCCTTAGTCTCCCCTTCTCCAAACTGCGCTTGCAGCCTGCCTACAGCCTGCCCAGCTGCAGAACCCACAACGAGACAGCAAACGCCTGTATGCAAATCTGTGTGTTCCGCCTGAGTCTCGGCCCTGGATCTGATATGCGGTTTGTGGAGTTTATGGTGGAGTGGCTTTTGGAGGGGTTTGCGCCTGTGCTGGAGGGGCGGTTTGCACGGTGTTCGGAGTTGATCAGTGGGGATTGTCTGCCTAGTGGGGACTTTAAGTCGGATTTCCTGGCTCCCGGGCTGAAAATAGCCAATAGTTACCTTTCCCCCGGGGTACCAATAGCCCAGTTCCTAGCCCTCCTCCCTACCATCGACTTCTCCGCTGCCTATTTAAGTCCAGCCAGAGAACTGGAAGAGGACTGCAGTCCTGGCTGCACCTTCTCTCTCTATGTGTCTTCTCTCTGTGCACCAGCCTGTGACGTCCCTGCCTGCAACTACCAGAACTGGACCTGCACCTGCGCTCCGCACTGCACTCCAGAGCTGCTTTCCAACACTGATTGCGACTCAATCTGCAGCTTTCCTGCTTGCAACTACGATAACTGGTACTGTCCTACCTCAACTATCCCAGCCAACTACACTCCCTTTGAAAACCCGGCACTGCGGAGTAGTTCCGAACCAGAGTGGGCGAAGTGGGTGATTGTGGCTTTGAGTTTGATAGTCCTAGGGTGAGCAGTAGACAGGATTTTCCTCGGTATTACGCTTTACTGCTACTTTAAAAGGCAGCCGAGAGGCAGAAGACATGCTCCTGCCAGGCCGGAGCACAGTAGACTCAATGCCACTACGTCTGTGGCACCTTTGACCAGTGGACAGGACTTGGACTTTGTGGCTCCGGGGAAGATTATAGAGTTGCTGGGCAGGAGAGTGTTTTCCAGGGATATTGTCATATATGGAGATGCGATTTGCGTAGTGTGTCTTTCCGAGTACCCCCTATACAGGTTTTCAGACAGTGCGGAGATCTGCAGAACAGGCTGCGGCCACCTCTTCCATAGCGCTTGCCTGGAGGAGTGGCTGCAGACCCGAGACCAGCACCCGACCTGTCCCTTGTGAGGACTAGACAGATGTGGCCGACATCCACTGGACACAAGTGCTGCGGCCTACTGTCCCACTGCCCCGACTAACCTTTAGCTTAGGCTACACAGTTAGGAGTTGCCTTCGCAGGCAATTCCCATTAATAAGGAATTACCTCAGGGAGCATAATTGAACAGGTGAAGACTCAACCCCGGAATTGGGCTTAAATCGCATAATTGCCCTATTTCTAATGATTTCCGCAATTCTATGTGTGTGAATTCCTCCTTTTCCCCACAACAATGTCCCAATCCCCGCCTAACGGTCGTATAAATGAAGCATCAGTCCCTCAGCTCAGTCCCCAGTCTGCCCACCACTGCTCTCCGCGTCAACCTCATCCCCAGACTAATGTTCGCAGGCCACAACCCCCACCTAATGCGGCTCTTACCCAAGCGCAAGGCCACTATCCGAATGAGAGCAGAGGAACGCTCTCATGTCCATGTCTCGAAAGCCTATGAAGAACTGTATGACTTATCACCGAGTAAGAAGAAGGAGAAACTACGCACTGCTAGATTGTCCTACCGGAGTCTGGCTACGCATAGGTCCAGCAGTACTTCCCGCTGCTCTGTGTTCCCTACTGAGCTGTCCAGACAGTCGTCGTTGAAGCCGGGCTTGAGACTGACGGGTAGTCGGGCGAGTCAGAGGTGTGAAGAGGTGATGCAGAGGGCGGGAAGCTTGCTTGTGCTGGAAAAGGAAAACACGCAAAGAGTGCTCAATGACTTGGAGAGGAGAGGCAAGGGAAGTCCAGGGGTAGTGAGCAGTGGACGGGCAACCGCCCGACTCTCTCGCTGTGAAGCTGGGCAGGAATTTCTGTAAGCGTAGCTCAGTCTTGCATCTTTGCCATTACTATTAGCCTATGTAACTCCCTGGGAGCAGCCAGTCCGCTACTGCTCTAATTGTCTGTATGGACAGAAACCCGCAAACTACTGTGGATATGAATGCAGCTGGACTATTTGCTTCTTTCGCCTTTAAGCCCGCACACGCATAGGCAATTAGTCCGTCCTGCCATTTGTACAGGAGCCAGGGCGCTTCCCCGTCCACCCTCTCCAATAGCCATAGGAAAGCCTGACCTAGAAGGAGGAAACAAGTCGTGCGCAGGAGATTGGAAAGGGAGTTGGCGGCCATTTGCCCCAGTTCCGCCTCTGTACTCGCTTGCTTCGTCGCCTGCTCTAGGAAGTGTAAAGACTCACTGAGCAGTCCTGAGAGCGTAGCAAAGCCTGTTAGTCCGATTATATACTTCACTGCTAGTCCTAAAGCCCGAATTCCCAAGACTTTCCCTACTTCCAGCCAACTCTGTTCCTCCAACTCCCACACTACCAAGTCCCCCAAGCTCCCCTTCTCCAACGCCCACATCCCCACTGTCATCGTTATTTCCACTGCGAGTACCATCCTATAGTCCCCTAGCTCACATATCCATAGTAGCAGTCCTAGGAGCAACACAAAAGTCTGGGTCCATTGCAGTGCTGTTTCTGGAAACACCCACATTAGCGCTGCTTCGGCGAGACGGTAGACTCCGATTGCGAAGAGAACTCGTCCCTTGCTTGCTACGATGTCGAATACGGCCAGCAGAGTGAGGAAAAGCCATAACCAGTCCATGTTGCTTTATACAGCTAGGAGAATTGGGCTGTAACCTGTGATATTCACTAGTACTTATTACTGAGTCATCTGTAAAACAGGGCATGCGAATTCCCTTGCGTAAACTGTGGCAGCTTATTAGATAGCTACTTGTGTTCTTCATAGCAAGTCGAATTGTGTATGGAGACTGACCATTGCTTGGACTTGGTGAAGCGGCAGCACTGGAATTCTACTCTGTAGTGAAGAATGCAGACATACCAAGGCTTCACAGTGAATCTCTGACGCATCTGCCCTTCATCCCCTTTACAGCATTCAGTTGTATTCAGAGAACTGTCGCCTTTGAGGAAAAAAGCATTCCTATGCAAACATCGCATTATTGTAGGCCATTTCGGCTTTTAATAAGTAAAATGCACAGGGAAGATATACAGTGTTTTCAGGTCCACTAAGCGCTGCTATCCTTTAACTCCCCCTCTCAAAGCATTTCCCCATGCGAGCTTCTCAGTCCGCTCACAAGGAAAAATAAAAATGAGACCCTGGCTCAGTGGCTGTCTCTGTCTCCGCTGGCTCAAGCACCCCATCTACCGCACTCATCCCGTAGGCATCGAAAAAGGGCGGAAAATGCGAAAAGCGTCCACTAATGCTCAGTCTATGGTAGAGGAACAGGCCAGTAGGCCGAGTCGACATACACCGATTTCCGCCAAAACGCCCGTTATGCACTCAAATCGACCATTAAGGGAGTATGTCTTCCCTCGCAAGAAGCAGAATAGCGTCGCTCCCGTTGTTCCTATAGCTTAGCATCTACTGCTAAACAATCTCTCGAATACCTCAACAATTCAGTTTCTCCCACTATCCTCAATCTCCTCCTGTATGTGTGAGGGAAAGGTCAGTCCGACCTGCTAAGGACTGGGAAGAGGTAGAAATGGAGCGGAGAGTGAATAGTGGGGATGTGAACTTTATATCGTACTTGGTGGATGTGATGTGTGAATTGGCGCAGACGAGGATGCAAATCAGCATATCAGAGTTATCCAAAGTGATGCACACTCTACCCCCTATCGATCCCCGCAACCTGTACCGCAAGCAGTACGGCAACATGGACCAATGTCTCAAGAACGGCAAAGTGGGCCACGTCTTTTGGCTGGATGCAATGATGATCAAGCCTGTGCCCCTCCCCCAGCTGGAACAAGCCCGAGACAGCGGAGTTCTCAGCCCTGCCGACTTCACCAAGCTGACATCCAAGCAGAGAGACTTGGAAGAACGGTTGCGAGCGGCGGAGGCCAGACTACGTGGAACTGCTTAGTCTAATTAGCAGCAGTAGGAGGGGACTTCCGCTGGGTATCCACCCTTGCAGTGGCGCTCAGGAACTTCTTCATCTTGAATTCAGACCTGTGAGGCTTCACGAAGGTGCGACTGGTGCGGATCGCGGTCATCATTTGACTGGCGGCCTTGGTCAGTCGGGGTCTGCCGATAGGCGGGGCGCCGGTATTGACTCGGTTGTACTCCTCGTGCTTCATTTCGCTGGCGACCCGACCGTACAGTCTGCCTATCACTCCTGCCATAGGAGTGCTCGGCTTGGACGGCATCCCAAAGGGCAGTACCGGCGCAGTGATGGACTTCGCAGCCTGTCTGCCACTCGAACCTCTCAGCCGAGCGTCTGTGACCTTGCGGAAATCGGTCTGATCGCGGGCAGTTACCTTGCCATTGCGCACACTGAGCATATTCAGGGTCTTGAAGTCTCGGTCTGGGGGGAGGTCCTTGGAGGGCTGGTGGAACTTCCAGGAACTGGTCACTTTGCCGGCGTCCTCAGGGTCATGTACGACGTCTTTGCCATAGGTGAAGTCCGGCCCAGGTAGGAATCTCGTAGTGGGCTTGGCTCTGCCCACGTCGTCTTTGACTAGCAGCACGTTGGCGGACTGCTGCAAACGCTCGTAGTAGCTGTGGCCTGTTTCAAACATATACTCTACTAGCAGCCATCCTTATGTCCCTGTGCTGTCAGCAGGTACTTAGAGGCTGTGTGGATGGAGGAAGGGTAGGGAAAGAACTGAGTGGATGAAGCTATGCATGGGAAATTCATAGTTATAAGACTTATAAGCAGGTTTATAGCGGCTTAATTGCAGGCTTTATCGAGATTTACCCTGGGAGACCTGCAAGCGAATTCGACCAATCGTGAGGATGGAGAAATGCTGCGGATATCCTGGGTCTAGGAAACCAACTAAGTCTATTACTAGAGAGGTAAAACTGCTGCTATTTCCTGGTTATCG
>Ga0247837_1007603_pt1 | contig 14268 bp, 14 predicted proteins | sample LaCtaG_2_FD_187115 | JGI IMG/M metagenome (GOLD analysis project Ga0247837, IMG submission 187115) | Freshwater microbial communities from meromictic Lake La Cruz, Castile-La Mancha, Spain - LaCruzMarch2015_14.5m | ecosystem: Environmental > Aquatic > Freshwater > Lake | place: Spain: Castile-La...
TAATTCGTAATTTGTAATTCGTAATTGAAAGAAGATGCTTCCAGCATGACGTTTGTTAGTGTTTTTTTGCCAATTGCTTATTGCTTATTGCCAATTATCCAAGTTGGTTTTTTATCAAGGGAGATGCTTACAGCATGACGTTTGTTAGTGTTTTTTTGCCAATTGCTTATTGCTTATTGCCAATTATCCAAGTTGGTTTAATATCAAGGGAGATGCTTACAGCATGACGTTTGTTTTGGGTTTTTTATTGTTCATTGCCTATTGCCCATTGCCCATTGCCATCTCAAAAATCAAAAATCAAAAATCCCAAATCAAAAATCCCAAATCATAAATCAAAAATCCTTTTTCAATTATTGAGGTAACTAAACACAAAACTTAAAAATAATTAGATGAATAGTCAATTTTTAAAATAACATTGTATTTTTGGCCATTTAAAACTTAAAACTAACGAATGCTAGGCTTACTTAAAAACTTACACCACAAATATGTTTTTCTCAGAAGAATAAACGTATTGTCAACTCAAATTGCTCAACAATTACCAAACGATATTCGTATTTTAGATATTGGCTGTGGCGATGGAACTATATCTAAAATGATTTTAGATAATAAAAAAAATGTAACCATTGAAGGAATAGATGTTTTTGCACGCGAAACTTGCGCCATTCCTTTTAAAATGTTTGATGGAAAAACCATTCCTTTTGCCAATAATGAGTATGATGCAACCATGTTTGTAGATGTTTTACACCATACCACAAATATTAAAGAATTGTTGGCAGAGGCTGCCAGAGTAAGCGGTCAGTACATTATTTTAAAAGACCATCATTATAACAATGCACTCGATTTTGGTATTTTACGTTTCATGGATTGGATAGGAAATGCGCCTCATGGAGTTAAAGTAATTTACAATTTTAAAAACCTTGATTTTTGGAAAACTACTTTTAACGAATTAGGATTCGAAATAGTGAGTTTAAACAACAGTGTTCCTATTTATCCTTTTCCGTTTAACTTAATTTTTGGACGTGATTTGCATTTTATTGCAGTGCTAAAAAAGAAATAATTAACTATAAATAATTCAATAATGTTGGATAAAAAATATACCGAATCTCGCATCAGTTTAGTTTTCATTTATCAATCGAAATACGAAACTGCCTGCAATCAAATTTTACAAAGCATTTCAAAATCAAAAACCGATTACGAAGTATTTATTGTTTGTAATGAAGCCGATGAAAAAGCCATTACAAATAAAAACCAAGAGTTAGTTACCAAAGCTAAATTAAAGTTTGTAGCCCCAACTAATAATTATATTTTGGGTGCTTTGCAATTGGTCGAAGGCGCTAATACTGTAATTTGCAATGGTGTTAATTTATTCAATTTGAATTCTACTTATGGTTGGATAAACACCAATAAAAAGAATTTACAAAGTGAAACAATTTTTGTAGCTGCAAGAAAAACCGATACAAAAAAGCTTACAATTACCGATAAATTAACCAATGCTGCTCAACGATTTTTTACTCCAACAAATATTACTGATGCAGCTTTTGGTCAAATAATTGCTGGAACAGCAACACTAATAAATGCTGTAGAAACAAACAATATTTTAGCAGGAAATGTCAATAATATTGTACTTCAATTAGAGTTAAATCAAGCCACAATTGCTGATGCAATTTTAAGTCCTGCCGATAAAGTAATCTCCTCTTCATGGGCCGATGTTTTGCTTTCGCCCATCAAATATTTTAGCTATATTTTCAATTGGTTTATTATAAATCCTATTGCTGAAATAAAAAATAAAAACATGCAATTAGGCAATGGAAACAGCGGTATTTATCGATTACTGTTTTTGTTTAGTACTTTATTTATTGGTTATTTTATGTTGAGCAAAAGTTTCGACTTTGGTTTAACTTGGGATAGTAAATTACATAATCAATATGGTTATGAAATGTTAAAGTATTTTGAAAGCGAAAGTGGTGCAAGAGATACCACTTGTTTTACATCGCACCGAGATTATCCATATTACGGTGAACATATCAATGTAATTGCATCATACATCAATAAAAACTACGAACCAAGTTGGGGCGAATATGGAACCAGGCATTTGTTAAATGCAATTTATGGTTTAATAGCCATGTTTTTTGCTGCTTTAATTGCCAGGGAATTACTTTCGTGGCGAACTGGAATCATTGCTTTTTGGGTCATTTTCTTAACACCAACTTTCTTTGCCCATAGCATGAATAATCCAACCGATATTCCGCTTGCCGCAGGATTTTCACTAGGAATATTTGGTATAATAAAAATTCTAAAACAATTGCCCAAAGTAAAATTCAATGCCATTTTATTATTTGCATTGGGTTTAGGAATTGCCATCGGATCTCGTATTGTTGGTGTATTATTAGTAGCATATTTAGGTTTATTTATGGGAATTACTTGGTTAATTATAGCCAAGAAAACCAGTTTTGCTGATGCTTTAAAATTGATTTTCCCTTACGTAAAAGTAATAGGATTGGCTTTTGTAATTGGATATTTATTAGGATTATCGCTTTGGCCTTATGGTCGTTTCCGCCCAATAGATGGTCCTTTAGAAGCATTAGCTCGTAACTCAAGCAATGCGTTTTATGCTTATAATTTAGAAATTTGGGAAGGTGTAAAAACTTACATGATTTACATGCCTTGGTACTATGTAGGTAAATTTATGGGAATTACCTTGCCATTATTTGCTTTACTTGGCGCAGCTGTATTTGTAGCAATTGCTTATTTCTATTCAAAGAAAAGAAATGCGCTTCCAATGCTTTTGGTATTGTTTACTTTCTTGTTTCCTTTGGTTTATGCCGAGTTTAAAAACATTACATATTATAACGGTTGGCGACATTATTTATTTATCTATCCTTCGTTAGTAGCCTTAATAGCTTTAGGTTACGATTATATTTTTACTTACGTAAAACCTAAATTTATTGGATATATTTTAGCTGTTATTATGCTTGGTTTGGCTGTAAAAACTACTTTATGGAGTATCAAAAATCATCCTAACGAAACAGTTTATTTTAACGAATTAATAGGTGGAACAAAAGGTGCATATGGAAATTATGAGTTAGATTATTATGCCAATAGCGCTCGCCAGGCTGCCGAGTGGATTGCAAACAATGAACCTAAAGGTAAAAAATTAGTGATTGGTACTAATAACGAACCTTTATGCGTAAGTTATTATGCAACCAAAATTAACGACAGTATTTCTACCGTTTGGATGAGAGATTACGAAGAAGAAAAACAGTTTTGGGATTACCAAGTTTTAACTTCTCGTACTTATTCTAAAACACAAATGAACAATGGTGGATATCCGCCAAAAGGAACTGTTTATACGGTAGATGTTGATGGAGTTCCAATAGCAGCAGTTGTAAAACGTGAAGTGTTTTATATGCCTTTGGGTTACCGTGCCGTAGATGCTAAACAAATTGATTCTGCCATTTATTATTTTAGTAAAGCGGTGCAATGGGATAATAAAAGTGAAGAAGCTTTTAGAATGTATGGTTTTGCGTTAATGCTTGGTGGTAGGTTTGCCGAAGCCGATAAAGCTTTTGATCAATCGTTGGTTTTATATCCTGAAAATTATTCTGCATACACCAATAAAGGTTTGATGTATTTTAACCAAAAAGAGTATCAAAAATGTATAGATGCTTGTGCAAAAGCAACTAAACTAAAAGAAAATATTACTGAAGCATATTATTACGCTGCAATGGCTTATTTGAATATGAGTAATTACGATGGAGCAATAGAAAGATTAGAAACAGCATTGAAATTCAATGGTCAATCGCCAGAGGTATTTTATTATTTAGGAAAATCGTATGAAGCTGTAAAAAACACCACCAAAGCAGCTAGTAATTTTGAGTATTGCTTAGGAATGAATCCTAAATTTAAACAAGCTTGGGGCGATTTAGCTAATCAATACAGGGCTTTAGGTAAATCGCAACAAGAAATAGATTATTGCATGCAGCAATTTAATTCGTTGCCTTAGCAATTATATATTATGAAAGATGAAAGACTTGCAGTTTTAATAGATGCCGATAATGTTCCCTATTCAAACATCAAAGAAATGTTGGAAGAGGTGGCTAAAAATGGTACGCCTACTATTAAAAGAATTTATGCCGATTGGACAAAACCAACTGTTTCGGGTTGGAAAAATGTGCTTTTGGAACATGCAATTACTCCTATTCAACAATACAGTTATACTACAGGAAAAAATTCAAGCGACAGTGCATTGATTATTGATGCAATGGATATTTTATATTCAGGGAAAGTAGATGGTTTTTGTATAGTTTCAAGCGATAGCGATTTTACAAGATTAGCCATTAGGTTAAGAGAAGCAGGAATGAAAGTTTTTGGAATTGGTGAAAAGAAAACGCCTTTGCCATTTATTACTGCTTGCGATAAATTTGTTTATATCGAAATTCTGAAATCTACTGTAAATTCAACCGAAGAAACTTCAACTAAAACCAAAGGAAAACCCAAAACAGAAACCAATCCTTTCAATAAAATTGATGTAAAACTAATTAGCTTATTGACTAAAAGTGTAGAGAGTTTAGCCGATGAAAGTGGCTGGACTTTTTTAGGTGATTTAGGGAATTTTATTCTGAAAAAGAAAGCCGATTTTGATCCAAGAAATTACGGTTTTCAAAAATTATTACCATTGATTAAAGCTACCAATAAATTTGTGGTGGATGAGCGAGATGCTGGAAATAATAACATCAGGCATATTTATTTGAAAATAAAATAAGTCAAATTTTCACCTTTAAAACAATTTTATAAAAATAATCGTTACCATTGTAAAAATATGCCAGTAGCCATTTCAAACGATGTAAAAATAAGTGTAGAAACATTTTATCAAAACGATAAGGTGAACAACACAGACGGTAATCACATGTTTGCTTACCGTGTAACCATTGAAAACAAAGGCGAATACACTTTAAAACTAATTAGCCGTCATTGGGATATTGTTGATTCGTTTTCTGGATTTAGTGAAGTTAACGGTGAAGGTGTAGTTGGACAACAACCCATATTAGAACCTAACGAAAAATATACTTACATTTCTGGTTGTGCTTTACACAGCGAATTTGGTAAAATGAGTGGTTACTACACCATGCAGCGCCAAATTGATGGTAAAGAATTTGATGTAGAAATTCCAGAATTTCAGCTAATTGTTCCTTTCAAATACAATTAAAATTGGTAAACCATCATAGTGCCAGGATTTGGCATGTAAAATTTATCGGATAACTTATTTACTTGCCAAACTCCATTTACTGATTTTACTTTTTTGAAAAAGTATTTGAAATTAGTGGCTCTTACCGTTTTTATTTTATCGGGAGAATAAGGCCTAAAAAAATCTTCCCAATGGGTAATTAACACATGTTTTGGTTTTATTTGACTTAATAAATTTTGAGGATAACAATTGGTATAATTAGCCGAAGCAATTTGCATAACAGCTAAATCAATTTCGTGATCTTTTAAAATTTCCTCGTTTATTCTGCCATTATCAACTTCACAACCTGCACCCTTAATTAAAACCCTAAACGTTATGGTATCGTTTTGTAAAATATCTAATATAAAAGCAAATGTGTGACCTTCTTTGAATTGATTGGCACTAATTTTTTGAGTTGAATTGGTAAATTTAGTAAAATAGTTAGCATCGGTATATCCTTTCATAAAATGCAGTTTCCATAAATGTGGCGCATGGCTCGATGGAATGATTAACATGCGCATTTCTCTGTTTATGTAAATCCATTTTGGAGTATATTTATGTTTAAAAACAAAACTATCAGCATTTGAAAAAGATGTTTTTTTTAAAAAGCTTCCAAGCACTGTTCTTGCCGATTCATCAGCAATTATTTTTACGTTTTTATTCAAAGAATCTTTGTCTAACAAATAAGCTAAGTCTAATAAATGGTCGTAGTGCGAATGTGATATAAAAACAGTGCTGATATCTTTAAACGAATTTCCAAACCTATTGATAAAATTACTTCCTTTTTGAAAATATATGGGATTGAATTTTATTTTCCCAAAACTTGCTTTCAAACCAGGATTATTAGAGAAAAAAGGATCCATTAGAATAACTTCATTTTTGTACTTAATAAGTAAATTGCTGCAACCTAAATATTGAATTTTTAGTTGATTGGTTGTAGATGTTTTTAAAGCTACTTTTTTTAAAGAATCTTTACTGTAAACACCTAGTTTTTCGTATTTTTTTGGGTAATGCGGTACCGCACACGAAAATGTAATAACAAATAATAGGGCAATTAGAAGGTATTTCATAAAATTTTTCGAATATAAGATTCGCACAATGAAATTTACAAATCAAATTTTATCAATACTATTATGCTCTATATTATGTGTATAAATAATAAAAGTCAATCAAATAAAATTAAACTATTTAGTAAAATTTGTTTATTTGCAACAAATAAAAATTATACAATATGAGCATTCAAACAATGATGGAAGAATTAACCAAAACAGGCGAAAAATTGGTTAAGGGTTATGAAGTATTACAAAGTATAAAAGATGTAGAAATAGGCATGACGCCTAAAGATTTAGTTTGGCAAAACGATTTAGTGAAATTATATCATTACAAACGTGAAACTCCAGCTAAAGTAAAAATTCCAGTATTGGTTTCTTTTGCAATGATGAACCGCCAAGATGTTTTGGATTTGCAGCCTGACAGAAGTTTAATGAAAAAATTATTAGACGAAGGCTTGGATATTTATATTATGGATTGGGGTTACCCAAAACAACAACATAAATACTTAACCATGGAAGATTATATCATTGAATTCATGGGTGGTGCGGTTGATTTTATTCGTAAATCGACTAAAAACAATAAAATACACAAAATGGGAATTTGCCAAGGTGGAACTTTTAGTACCATTTACGCAGCTTTATTTCCCGAAAAAATAAAGTCGTTGTCTGTTTATGTAACTCCTTACGATTTTAGTGATCAAGGTGATTGCATGTTGTACAAATGGACAAAGGATTTAGATGTAGATGCCATGGTTGATAATTTAGGAATTATTCCGGCCGATATGTTAAACGCTGGTTTTAGCTCGTTAAAACCAAGTATGGATGTTAGTAAATATTTTGGCATAATGGATATGTTAGAAGATGAAGACAAAATGCTTAATTTTTTACGCATGGAAAAATGGAAAGCTGATTGTCCGGATATAGCTGGCGAAATGTTCCGTAAGTATATCAAAGACTTATGGCAAGATAATAAATTGATAAAAGGTGAATTGGAAATTGGTGGAAGAATAGTGAATTTGAAAAATGTAACCATGCCTTTCTTAAACATTTATGCAACTGAAGATACCATTATACCTAATAATTCAACTATTCCAGTTAATGATTTAATAGGTTCAAAAGACAAAGAATTATATGCTTTCCCTGGTGGACATATTGGTGTTTTTGTTGGTGCAAAATCGCAAAAAGAATTAGCACCTAAAGTAGCTAAATGGGTTGCTGAAAAAAGCTAATCACTATTTACGGTTGCTGAGCGAAGTCGAAGCATGAATTTTGATTTATGAATAAAAAGCTGCATTGAACTTGTTGTTCAAAATCAGCTTTTTTTTTGTGAATTGTAGCTCTAGCTCGCACAATGTCATTTTGTTAAGAAAATGACTCCAACGGAGTCACATGTTTATAGAAAATAGTTACCATAAAACGTACGACCCCAGCGGGGTCGCACCCACGAAGCTATTTTGATTGTTATAATTATATGACCTTTTCAAGGTCAGAAATTCGCCTGTGTCGTGGACAAACAAAAAAATGAACTCGAAAGATGCGAAAGTTTGCAATCATCTTTCAATTTTGTGATTTACAACCTCCAATCTATAGGTGTTTTGTTATTGGCTATTAAATAATCATTGGTTTTTGAAAAAGGTTTACTACCAAAAAATCCTCGAGATGCAGATAGGGGAGAAGGGTGAACTGATTTTAAAACACAGTGTTTATTTGGATTGATAAACTCCATTTTATCTTGTGCATTTTTGCCCCAAAGTATAAAAACCACCTTTTCGTTTTGGTTCGAAATACTTTCAATTACTTTATTGGTAAACTGTTGCCAACCAATTTTACTGTGCGAATTAGCTTTGTCTTTTATAACTGTAAGGCTTGTGTTTAACAATAAAACGCCTTGCATAGCCCAGCATTGTAAATTTCCATGATTTGGTTTTTTAAATTCGGTTATATCTGATTCAAGTTCTTTGTAAATATTCCTTAAACTAGGTGGGATTTTTATTCCTTCATTTACCGAAAAACATAAACCATTGGCTTCTTCTTCGCCATGATATGGATCTTGGCCAAGCAATACTACTTTTATTTCATCAAAAGGTGTTAAATTAAAAGCTTCAAAAACAAATGATTCAGATGGAAATATATTTTCACCCTCTGCTTTTTGATCAATTAGTTTTTTTTCTATTGTTTTAAAATATGGTTTTTCTTTTTCTGAATCGAAAAGCCATAACCACGATGGATGAATGTTCTGAAAGTTCATTTGGAAGCAGTGTTGAGCCGAATTTTCAATTATTTATTGACTATATTTTTAAAACAAAAAAGCCAAAATCTTTTCAAATTTTGGCTCTTTTATAAATATTTTTGTAGAATATTATCCTTCAATAATAACTGTACGCTCAGTATTTGGCGATTTTACTTTTACTAATTGAGTATTTAACTTTATGCGTTGTACGCGTAAATGTGAACTAGTTTTATTTCTTCTGTCTTTTCTTTTTAGTCTTGTAAACATGATAGGTTTTTTTTTATTGGGCGCAAATATAATTTTATTTATGTTATTGACAATTGGTTTTGATATTTTTTTTTATTCTAATTCAAATTCTTTTACAATACTCCATTTGTTTGATTTTAAATTTAATAGACAAATTTTATTTGCTGTAAAATGAATATTGAAAGAATTTTCTTTCAAAAAATTCCAAATCTTGTTCATTTTTCTTGTCGTTTCGGGAGCAATATTTAAAAAAAGTTTTGGTTCATAAATACTATCAAATCCTTTTCCTAACGAAAGTTTTGAGTGTATTTCAATATAATATTCTAAACTTTTTTGAAATTTACATATTTGTTCCTTTTCCGAAATTTTTAACGAAATTCCGTCTTTTAACATTTCAAATCCATTGAACTCTAAATCGAAAGAAAACGAGTTTTCGGCATATTTTTTTAAATAACTAACCATTAAATATTCTTTCTTTTCGTCCCATACAAATGGTTCAATTAATATAACAAAAGGAATGAAACTATTGTTTATTTCTAATTTGTTGTTTTTTTGAATATTTGTAATTAACTCAATGATTCTGTTGTAACTATAGTCTGATGGGACTATACCAATACAATAGTTTTTTTGAATTTTTTGACTGTTCATGTTTTGTTTTTTAAACTGAAATGAGGCTGCAATATTTGTTAATTTTTTTTCCAAAATTTTTTTTTTATATCAATGGCTTTTATGCCTATTTAAGTTAATCAGTTGTGTATAAATCATTGTGAAGTTTAAATTTTTCAAATCATAAATTGCCACTTTTTAAAATACAAAAATGAACATTCACTTTATATCAATTGGTGGCGCTGTAATGCATAACATGGCCATTGCTTTGCACAAAAAAGGTTATAAAATTACTGGTAGTGATGACGAAATTTATGAACCTGCTTCTTCACGTTTAGCCAAATATGGAATTTTGCCTACTAAAATAGGTTGGGATGTAAATAATATTCACCTTGGATTGGATGCAATTATTTTAGGAATGCACGCCCGAAAAGACAATCCCGAAATGTTAAAAGCACAGGAGTTGGGAATAAAAATTTATTCGTTTCCTGAATACATGTACGAACAAACTAAAGATAAATTACGTATAATAGTTGGCGGTAGTCATGGAAAAACAACAACTACTGCCATGATATTACATGTTTTGCAAGCATGCAATATCGAATTTGATTATTTGGTTGGAAGTATGTTAGCGGGTTTTGAAACCATGGTTGGTTTAAGCCAAACTTCAAAAATTGCAGTTTTTGAAGGCGATGAATATTTGACATCAGCATTAGATTTACGCCCAAAGTTCCATGTTTATAAAGGCGATGTTGGAATAATTACTGGCATAGCTTGGGATCATATCAATGTATTTCCAACTTTTGAATTTTATATAGAACAGTTTAAAATTTTTGTTGAGGCATTGCCTCAAAATGGTAGTATAATTTATAGTGCAAACGATGAAGAAGTTTGTAAATTGATTGCAAAATCAAATATAGTTGCAACTCAAGTTCCTTACTTAACTCCTAATTTTGAAGTGAGAAATGGAGTAGTTTACGTAAAAATTAATGAGCAAGAAATTTCTTTAAAATTCTTTGGAACTCACAATTTGCAAAACATGATGGCGGCCATGTATGCTTGTGAAACTGCTGGTGTTACCAACGAAATTTTTTTTAAAGCCATTCAAACTTTTAAAGGAACTGCCAAGCGTTTAGAAACAATATTTGAGAATGAAAACTCCATGATTATTCGCGATTTTGCTCATGCACCTTCAAAGTTGAAAGCTACAGTTAATGCAGTTAGAGAGTTAAATCCTGAACGAAAATTGATTGCTGTTTATGAATTGCATACTTTTAGTAGTTTAAACAAAGATTTTTTACCTCAATACTTTAACAGCATGAAAGCTGCAGATGTAAAAGCAGTTTTATATAGTAAACACGCATTGGAAATGAAAAAAATGCCGATGCTAAATAACGAAGAAGTAGCTGCGGGTTTTGGAAATAATGTACAAGTATTTACCGATAAAAATGAGTTAAGGGGGTTTATTGAAAGCCATTTTACTCAAAACGAAAACTTACTATTAATGAGTAGTGGAACTTTTGATGGAATGGATTTAAATTTTCAATCAATAAATTAAGAGATTTTACGTTCATAACATCATGAAATTTAAAACAATTATTATAGTACTTATTTTGGTGCTTTGCAATTGCAAACTTTTTGCTCAGCAAACCTTTCCGCTTTCTGAAATTTGCAATACAATTGATAATAACAAACCAGTTCCTTGGCCATTAATGCGCGAAGGCGATGTGGAATTTAGCAAACGTGTTGTTAGAATAATTGATTTACGCGAAAAGAAAAATCAAGTGCTCATGTATCCTCGAAATGCTTTGCCAGTATTACTTTACGAAGCTATTAAAAGTAAAAAATTAGTTCCTTATAAAAACGATAGTTTAACCAGTGTTTTCTCGCCCGAGAAAGTATTGACTTTTGGAGTAGATACGCAATACATTGAAAATCCTGATCCCAATAATCCTGAAGAAACAATTTTAGATACGGTAGTTACTTCTTTTGATCCACTAACAAAAATATATAAAATTAGAATAGTTGAAGATTGGTATTACGACAAAAAACACAGCACTTATGCCATTCGTTTGTTAATGATGGCACCAGTTTATAAACTTAAAATGGCTGGTATAGATTTAGGTGACCAAGATTTATGCGTTTTTAGGTATTATTATAACAATACTTTAAAGGTTAACGATGTAAGGAATTTATTGGCTAAAAAATGTGTTTTTAACAGGCAAAATGATGCAGCAATGATGAGTTTTGATGCTTTTTTTGAAGGCAGGTATTTTTCGAGTTATGTAGTAAAAGTAAGTAACCAACGAGATTTCTTTATAAAAGAACAAGCTGAATATAAAGATAATGGAATGGATGCAATTTTAGAAAACGAGAATCAACAAGATCAGTTAATGAAACGAGAACAAGATCAATACGAGAATTGATTGATAACAATTGAACATTTTAACAATCTAACAATTCAACCAACTAACAGTAAACATGTTCAACAATAAATTTGTCTTTGTAACTTGGTAACTGTACATTCGCAAGCGTTCACCATTCAAAAAAATTTGTGCGAAGTGTAGAAATAATATCCATTGAATCTGATTTCGGTGCAGGAAAAAAAGGAGCTAAATTAGGTCCTCAAGCATTGATTAGGTTAATAAATAAACTAAATATTAAGCATCTTTCTTATGCAAACAATTTACGAATTGTAGCTGATGATTTAGAAGAAAATACTGCCCATCCATTCAACAAAAACATAGAGTCAATTTACGAAGTACAGCAATTAGCTGTTGATTCAATTGAGCAAACATTATCAAAAAATTTATTTCCTTTTATTCTAAGTGGAGACCATAGCAATGGTTGTGCTGGAATTTCGGCTGTAAAGAATTTTTATAGCGACAAAAGAATTGGTGTTATTTGGATTGATGCACATGCCGATTTACACAGCCCTTTTTCTACCCCAAGTGGAAACATGCATGGAATGCCTTTGGCTGCTGCTTTAGGAATAAATGATTTAATAGAAGAAGCCAACGAAGTTGACGAAGAGTCAATAAAAGTTTGGCAACAGCTTATGTATTTAGGGAGTAAAAAAATTAGTCCTAAAATACTACCTTCCGATTTAGTTTTTATTGACTTACGCGACACAGAAGAAGATGAGGATATTATATTAGAAAATAAAAATATTTCATTTTATACTCCTCAAAAAAGAACTGAAATTGGAATTGAACAAATTCTTGAATATACTTTGGAACAGTTAATCCATTGTGATTTTATTTATGTTTCGTTCGATGTAGATAGTTTAGATCCTAACATTTCTATAGGAACTGGAACTCCAGTTCCAAATGGAATGACAGAAAATGAAGCTGTTTTTTTACTAAAAAGTCTGATAAACAATCCTAAAACTGTTGCTTTTGAAATAACAGAAATTAATCCTTTATTGGACAGAGAAAATCCGATGGAAGATGTAGCTGCTAGGATTTTGGCGAAAGTATTTGAATAAAAATAATATATTTTTATCTAACTATTTGTTTTATAGGTAAAAATTACGACATTCGCAGCCCTTTAAAAAAAGATAAGGGATAACACATACATTTAATTTATTTAAAAACATGTCAGTAAAAATCAGATTACAGCGTCATGGACGCAAACAAGCACCTTATTACCACATAGTTGTGGCTGATGCTCGTGCACCCAGAGACGGTAAGTTTATTGAATTAATTGGTTCATATAAGCCACAAACCGTTCCTGCAACCATTGAATTAAACAACGAAAAAGCTATTAAATGGCTTGAGAACGGAGCGCAACCAACTGATACAGTTCGTGCAATTCTTTCTTACAAAGGTGTTTTATTACAACGCCACTTAGATGCTGGTATTAGAAAAGGAGCTTTAACTCAAGAACAAGCAGATGCTAAATTAGCAAAATGGTTGGAAGAGAAAAATGCTAAAGTGTTAGCCGATATTGCTAAGCAATCATCTAAAAAAACAGACACACTTTCTACTCGTTTAGCTGCTGAAGTAAAAGCAAATGCTGCTCGTGCTGCTAAAATTGCTGAAAAGCAAGCTGCTTTAGATGCTGCTGCTAATCCAGTTGCTGAAGTAGTAGAAGAAGAAGTTGCTGAAGTAGAAACAGCACCAGAAGTTGTAACAACTCCAGAAGTAGTTGAAACTCCAGTAGTAGAAGCAGCTCCAGAAGTAGAAGCAACTCCAGAAGTAGTAGCTAAAACTGAAGAAACTCCAGAAGCATAATTTTTACATGAAGTCGTTACAGTTAAAGGACTTCATTATAGTTGGTTCTGTTGGTAAAACCCACGGAACATCAGGCGAGTTAAAGCTTGAAGCTAATCAAAAATTAAAACAAAAGGAATGGGTAATGATTGAATTCAATCAGAAGCCTGTTCCTTTTTTTATGGAACAATGCAGGGAATTAGTTCCCAACGAATACTTGGCAAAATTGCGTGATTACAATACAGTAGAGGATGTTCAAACTTTTGTTGGCAGAAACATTTTTTATTATTCAACCAAGGCTGTAAAAAGCAAAAAACAAATAGACGAAAGCATAATTGGTTATGCATTAATTGATTTAACCCTTGGTTATATTGGTATATTGGAAGATATTATTGAAATGCCCGGTCAAATGATGTTTCAAACTACCAACCAATTGAACGAAGTGCTGATTCCAGCAGTGGATGATTTTATAGATGAAATAGACCACGAAAAACAAACCATTTACCTAAAACTACCAGAAGGTTTAATATAACTGAAATGTTGTTAAGCTTGTCCGATAGTTATCGGACGAAACGCGCTTTTTCGCTCTTTTTTAAACCACATAGTAATCTGAAGTTTTTCAAACTCCAACCTCAAGAAAGATAACTTTGTAAAATGCAGCGCACAAGAAACCTAAATGTAATTGGAGCAAAGACT
>Ga0247837_1007608_pt1 | contig 14257 bp, 16 predicted proteins | sample LaCtaG_2_FD_187115 | JGI IMG/M metagenome (GOLD analysis project Ga0247837, IMG submission 187115) | Freshwater microbial communities from meromictic Lake La Cruz, Castile-La Mancha, Spain - LaCruzMarch2015_14.5m | ecosystem: Environmental > Aquatic > Freshwater > Lake | place: Spain: Castile-La...
AAAACACAATCAAGGACTACAATTGGTTAAAAGACCTTGTTGAAATGCTAGAAAGTGGAGAAAATCCAGAACATTTTTTCGAATATACGAGACTACAGTTATTTCAAGATCAAGTTTTTTGTTTCACACCGAAAGGAACTTTAATTCGTTTACCCGTAAATGCTACACCAATTGATTTTGCTTATGCAGTGCACACAGAAATTGGCGATAAGTGCATTGGGTGTAAAATAAATGGAAAAGACTCACCTTTACAAAGTAGTTTGCACAATGGAGATGAAGTTCAAATTATTACATCTTCTAAACCATCGCCTTCTATGCACTGGTCGTCGATTGCAAAAACAGGAAAAGCAAGAGCTGCTGTAAGAAGATATTGGAGTTTAAGAAAAGCACAAAAGCCAACTGAAAAAGCTTATGACTCAAGTTTATGGGTTCTTTTAAGTCATAAAGCTGGAACTTTAGGTGAGGTTTGCACAATGATTGGCAGACATAAATGTAATATTACCAATGTAGAATTGGTAGATAAAAAAAATGATTATATAAGCTTTATTTTTGATTTAGAAATTAAAAATTTAAAAGATTTTACCAATTTAATTTCAGAAATTAAAAATCAAAATATAAATTTTAAAATTATTAGAAATAGAAAAGTAAATGTTGAGCGAAAAAAAAACTAAAGAAATTTTTTTAAAAACGAAAGCTTTATTACATGGTCATTTTATTTTATCCTCAGGTTTAAGAAGTCCACAATATTTACAATGTGCAAAATTATTAATGCACCCAAAAAAATCTGAATTAATCTGTAAATCACTTTCGCAAAAAATTAAAAAAGTTTTTAAAAAAATAGATTTAGTTGTAGCGCCAGCTATGGGGGGAATAATTGTAGGATATGAGGTGGCAAGACATTTAAAAGTTCCGTCAATTTTTACTGAACGAGTTTCAGGGAAATTCGAATTAAGACGTGGCTTTCATATTACGCCAGGCGCAAGGGTATTAATCGTCGAAGATGTTATAACCACTGGCAAATCTAGTATGGAATGCGCCAAAGTTGTAACTAAGAATAAAGGTAAAGTTATTGGATTTGCATGCATTGTTGATCGTTCAAATAATCAAAGCTCCATTAATTTAAAAATAATTTCTCAAATTGCTTTTAATATTCCCACTTATAAAGAGGACAAACTACCAGGACATTTAAAATCTATTCCAGCCGTTAAACCCGGTAGTCGAAATTTAACTTAAAATGAGAAAAAAAATTAGATTAGGATTTAATATTGATCATGTTGCAACAGTAAGAAATGCAAGAGGGGATGATTATCCATCACCCATAAAAGCTGCAATTATAGCGCAAAATAATGGTGCAGACTCGATAACAGTTCATTTAAGAGAAGATCGCAGACATATCCGAGATTACGACCTAATAGATTTAAAAAATAAAATTAAAATTCCAATAAATTTAGAAATGGCCCTAACCCCCGAGATGCTGAAAATCGCTTTAAAGCTTAAACCTAAATATGTGTGCATTGTTCCTGAAAAAAGAAAAGAGGTGACCACAGAAGGAGGCTTAAATTTAAATTATAAAAAAAATTATTTAAAAAAAGTTATTCATTTATTAAAAAAGAAAAATATTACAGTTTCGTTATTTATAGATCCTGATTTAAAAACAGTTCATTTGGCAAAAAAATTAGGGTCAGACAATATTGAGCTTCATACTGGAAAATATTGTAAATTTTTTAGAGAAAAAAATTACTTAAGCATTAAGAAAGAATTTTTAAAAATTAAAAATTCGGCAAAACTTGGTAATGTATTAAATTTAGGGGTTCATGCCGGACACGGCCTAAATTACCAAACTGCTAAAAAAATATCACAGATTAATGAGATTACAGAATTGAATATTGGTCATTTTTTTATATCAGAGTCGATTTTTTTTGGTATAGCTAATGTCCTTAAAAAATTTAATAAAATTTTAAATCGATGAATGTAATTGGGCTAGGCACAGATATTGTAAATATGAATAGAGTAAAAAAAATTTATTCTAAATATGGTAATCAATTTTTAAATAAAATCTTAACTGAAACCGAAAAAAAAACTCCACAATTAAAAAATATTGCTTCAATTGCAAAAAGATTTGCTGCAAAAGAGGCAATTTCTAAAGCAATTGGATATGGGTTTTCAAAAGGTGTGCATTTCAAAAATATTGAAATATATAATGATAAGAGAGGTAAGCCCTATGCCCAGTTAAATGGCAAAGCTAAAGCCATACTCAACAAAATATCAAAAAAATATAATATTTTTTTGTCTCTATCTGACGACAAACCTTGGGCTGTTGCAACGGCTCTAATTACTTCTGAATGAAAAAAATAATTATTGAAAATGCAAAAACACTTTTTTTTGCTTTTTTGATTGCCTTATTCATTAGAACTTTTTTTTTTCAGCCTTTTTATATCCCGTCATCATCCATGGAAGAGAGTTTGTTAGTAGGAGATAGATTATTTGTTACCAAATTTACCTACGGATACAGCAAACATTCCCTACCTTTTAGTCCGAATATTTCTGATAAAAGAATTTTATTTTCTTCGCCTGAAAGAGGAGATGTAATTGTTTTTAAAACACCAGAGGACAACGACACAGATTACATTAAACGGTTGATAGGACTTCCTGGTGATAAAATTCAAATGGTTAATGGTCTACTTTATATTAACAATAAGCCTATAAAGAGAGAATTTGTTAAAAATGACTTTGTATTATGTGGTGGTAATAGAATTAAATCAAATTTTTATCTCGAAACTTTGCCCAATGGAAAAATTTATTTAGCTGTTTACTCTGAAAAAAATTCATCAAAAGATACTGACATTTATTTGATACCTCAGAATAAATTTTTTTTTATGGGAGATAATAGAGATTGTTCTCAAGATAGCAGATATCTTTCTAGTGTTGGTTATGTAGATAAAATTAATTTAGTTGGTAAGGCGCAAATTTTATTTTTTTCAAATAATGAAGAAATAGGAAATTTATTCACCTTTTGGAAATGGCATAAATCAATAAGATTTAATAGAATCTTAAAATTTATTAAATGATTTCTGAAAACAAGATCAGCGAAGTAGAGAGTATAATTGGTGTTAAATTTTTAAATAAAAAATTTTTATCACAAGCTCTAGTCCATAAAAGTTTTTCCAATGATAACTCACCTAATAATGAAATTTTAGAATTTTTAGGAGATCGAGTTTTAGGATTAGTGCTTGCTAAAAAATTAATTAATTTATACCCAAATGATAAAGAAGGTCAGCTTGATAAAAGACTAGCCTCCTTAATTAATAAAAAAGTTTGCGCAAAAGTTATAGAAAAATATGACTTGTTAAAATTCATATCAACAAGTAAAGCGCAAAAAAAAATTAAAACAGGAAATGTAAAAATTTTTGGAGACTTATGTGAGTCTTTAATAGGAGCAATTTATATCGATAGAGGATTTGAAGCTGCAGAAAATTTTATTTTTGAATTATGGAAAGATCAATTAAAACAATCGGGTGAGATTAAAATTGATGCAAAAACAAAGCTGCAAGAATTATCTTTAAAACTTTATAAGGAACTACCTAAATATAAAGATCTATCAACATCGGGTCCTGCACATAAACCTAATTTTAAGGTTTCAGTCAGTATTAAAAAGTCTAAATCATTTAACGGCGAAGGATCTTCAAAAAGAAATGCTGAACAAAAAGCAGCCCAGTCACTATTAGATAGTTTAGAGAATGAGTAAAAAAAGAATAGGTTACGTATGTTTAATTGGCCCAACTAATGCTGGAAAATCAACTTTATTAAATACGATTTTTAAAAAAAAAATATCCATAGTTTCCCACAAGGTTCAAACAACAAATTTTGCAATAGAAGTTGTTAAATATCATAAAGATAATAAGATTATTTTTGTAGATACCCCAGGGCTTTATAATAAGAAAAATAATACAAATTTTTTAAATGACGTTAATGTTGAAGTTAAGAGATCAGATGTAGTTGTTATCATTTTAGATATTTCAATTCATTTATTTTATGAGGAAATTCTTGAAAAAATTTTAAAAAATACAAAAAAACCTAAAATTTTAGTGTTTAATAAAATTGATAAAGTTTCACAAAACTTTGCCATTGAACAAATTAATAAATCAAATTTTGTTAAAAATTTTGATGATATTTATTATGTTTCAGCGTTAAAAAACAAAAATATAAGTACTTTGTTGGATGGAATTGTTGCAAAGCTTCCAGAGGGCAATTTCGATAATTCCATCATCTTTGAAACCAACATTTCTAAGGATGTTTTTTTCTCTGAACTTACCCGTGAGGCGGTATTTAAGTATTTAAATCAAGAATTGCCATACCAAATTTATGTTAAAACTTACAAATTTGAGAAAGAGAATAGAAATTATAAAATTTATCAAAACATTTATGTAAAAAATAATAATCATAAAAAAATTGTTTTAGGGAAAAACGGGAGTGTAATTAAAAAAATTGGAACTGCAGCTAGAAAAGAAATCGAAAAATTATTTAAACACAAAGTTAGTTTATTTTTAGACGTACAAACATCTAAGCAATGACCTGGAGTGATGAAGGATACATATTAGGTGTAAATATATACGGCGAAAACTCCTCTATTATAAGTATCCTTTCCAAAGATCATGGACATCATAAGGGGATAATTTATGGAGGAACTTCCTCAAAATTAAAAAAATTAATTCATATTGGTAATAAAATCAAAGTTACCTGGAAGTCCAAATCGGAAGATGCAATTGGTTACTATAATTTTGAATTAATTGATGCCATAGCTCCAAAATTTTTTGATAATAATAAAAAATTAACAGCAATATTATCTGCAACAAGTATTTGTCTTAAAATATTACCTGAAAGAAATACATATTTAACTGTTTATAATACTTTTGAAGATTTATTTAATTCTTTAAACTCTAATGACTTTTTTAAAAAATATGTCTTATGGGAGAGATTTCTATTATCTGAATTAGGTTTCAATCTTGATTTAGAAAATAAAGACTCTTTAAAATTAATTAATAAAAATATAAGTTATCCACAATATTTTTATGACAATTTAGCAGCCTTTACTGATAATGACATTTACAATGGTTTATTAATTAATAAGCAGCAACTATTAAATTATATTTTTGAACCGAATAAAGTTAAATTTCCTTTTTATAGATTAAAACTAGAGAATTTTTTTAATGAAAAATAAAGATAATATTTTAAACGCATCTTTAGCAACTGAGTTTAGTCAAAAGTATTTAGCTTATGCATTGTCAACCATTACGCATAGAGCGTTGCCCGATGTTAGAGATGGTTTAAAACCAGTTCATCGACGATTGCTTTACGCTATGTATCTTTTAAATTTAGGTTCAAAATTACAACCTAAGAAATCTGCACGAGTAGTGGGTGATGTTATAGGTAAATTTCACCCTCATGGAGATCAGTCAGTTTATGATGCGCTAGTGAGACTGGCTCAAGATTTCTCAATTCGTTATCCATTAGTAAATGGTCAGGGAAATTTTGGAAATATTGATGGAGATAATGCTGCTGCGATGAGGTACACGGAGGCAAAACTCACGGAAATTTCTGAGCTTTTGCTTGAAAATATTGATGAAGAAACAGTAGATTTTAAAAGCACTTATGATGGCGATTTACAAGAGCCATTGGTATTTCCAGCTAAATTTCCAAACTTATTGGCAAATGGAGCATCCGGCATTGCGGTTGGAATGGCGACAAGCATTCCACCACATAATATTGTAGAAATTTGTCAGGGATTAAAAATCGTCAATCAAGACAAAAATGTCTCAATTAAAGAATTATTAAAAGTTCTTCCAGCGCCTGATTTTCCAACTGGCGGTATTTTAAATAATAATAAGTCTGAAATATTAAAAGCTTACACAAGCGGGAGAGGTTTCTTTGAACTTAGGTCCTCTTATAAAATTGAAGATTTGGGCAGGGGTCAATATCAAATTTCTATAAATGAAATTCCCTATCAAGTAAGCAAATCAACTTTAATAGAAAAAATTGCAGATCTAATTATAAGTAAAAAAAATAAATTAATTGATAACGTTATAGATGAATCAGATCAGCTAGTTCGTATAGTTATTCGTCCAAAAAATAGAAATGTTAAACCAGAAGTATTAATGGAAAGTTTGTTTAGACAGACTGATTTACAGGTTAGAATTTCCTTAAATATGAACGTTTTAAATTCAAAACTTCAGCCAAAAGTAATGTCGATAAAAGAAGTTTTGGTAAATTTTTTATCCCATCGTTACGAAGTTTTAATAAGAAAATCAGAATTTAGGTTAAAGAATATCAAAAACAGAATAGAAATTTTAATAGGATTTATAAAAGTTTATCACAATTTAGATAAAATTATTAAAATTATAAGAAATGCAGATGATCCAAAACTACAACTAATAAAAAAATTTAAATTTACGCAAAATCAAGTTAACGCAATTTTAGATATGCGTTTAAGAAATCTTAGAAAACTAGAAGAAAAAGAAATTAAGCAAGAGTATAAAGATTTATTATCTGAAAAAAACTTTTTATCAAAACTACTTTCTTCTAAATCTTTGCAAAAAAAAGAAATAGATACTGAAATAGATTTTTTAATTAAAAAATTTACAGATAATCCGCAGTTAGGCAAAAGAAGAACCAAATTAGATAAATTTGGCAGCGTAAATGAAGAAACCTTTGATAATGAAATTAAATCTGACGATCCTCTTACAATTACTATTCTTAAAAATGGCTTCATCAAATCTCAAAAATCTTTCGTTAAAAATTTGGAAGAACAAATTGGAAATGAAAGTAGTTCTTTATTATTGCACGCTCGCTCTAATGATAAAATTATATTTGCATCAAGTTTTGGTAAATTTTATACAATTGAAGCTGATAATATTTTAACAGGGTCTTCAACTGGAAGACCAATCTCGTCTTATTTATCTCTTGCTGATAATGAAAAAATTATTGATGGTTTTAAATTGGATAGTGAAGGTGAAATTTTTATTTATACTAAAAGCGGATATGGCTTTCTTGTTTTAGAAAAAACGCTTGAAACTAATAAAAAGACTGGAAAAAAAGTGATGAATGTTAAGGGCGATGATATGGTCATTGGGGTCTCCAAAGTCATAAAAGATTCAGATTCAGTTGCAATTATCTGCGAAGCAGACAAAAAAAATAAGATGCTTGCATTTAATATTAATGAACTTCCAAAATTGGACAAGGGTAGAGGAGTTATTTTAGTAAAAGGTAAATCCTTAAAAGTTGTTAATGCTACGGTATTTAATTCAAAGTCAGTTATTAAAGATCAAATCGACAAAACTCTGTTTGATAAATCTACAATAGCGGATAATTACGGAAAGAGAGCTCAATCAGGAAAAGTAATTAAGAATTATAAAAATCAAATTATGAATAGAAATTTTGAAAATAATATTAGATGTAATTTATAATAAGATGGATATTTCAAAATATAAAAAAGTTTTATCAAAATACGCAACTGGAATAACAGTTGTGACAAAAAAAAATAAAAATAGTTTAATTACAGGAATTACTGTTAATTCTTTTGTCTCAATATCCTTAAAACCTGCTTATATTTCTTGGAGTTTGGATAAAACTGCTTCTAGTTATAAAAAATTTAACAATTTAAAATTTTTTAATATTCATATTTTATCGGCAAAACAAACTAATGTTTCAAATTATTTTTCATCAAAAAATGAAGCAAAAAAAAATTCGATTATTATGAAAAATTTATTAAAATATAATCTTGCAGAGCTTAATTGCAAAACGATAAAAAAAATAAATATAGGTGATCATTTATTTTTTGTGGCAAAAGTTTTAAATTTCAAATTGAAAAACGAAAAAAAACCGTTAATTTATTTTGCGAGTAAATATAAAAAATTAGTTTGATAAATATTTCTCTATTACCTCGTTAGCAAAGTAAGAAACAATTGCATTAGCGCCAGCTCTCTTAAAACTATAAATTACTTCAAGAATAATATCTTCTTTTGCAAGGGATGATCTAATACCATTTTTGATTAAGCTGTATTCCCCTGAAACATTATATGCAAAAACAGGTACATTAAATTTTTGTTTAATTTTATAAATAATATCAAGATATGCTAAAGCCGGCTTAACCATTACAAAATCGGCTCCTTCATCTAAGTCTAATTTAACTTCTAATAGAGCCTCTTCTGAATTTTTATAATCCATTTGGTAGGTTTTTTTGTCAGTTTTAAGAGTTGAAGAAGTACCAACGGCATCTCTAAAAGGTGAATAAAAATTAGAAGCGTACTTAACTGCATAGGATAATATTTGAACATTATAAAATTTATTTTTCTCTAAAGCGTTTCTTATTAATCCAACTCTTCCATCCATCATGTCTGATGGAGCAATAATATCGCAACCAGCTTCAGCTTGAACTAAAGCTTGTTTAATTAAAATTTTATTTGTTTCATCGTTATCAATTTCATTATTTATAATAAGTCCGTCGTGACCATGGGAGGTGTAAGGGTCAAGAGCTACATCGCACATTACCCCAATATTCTTATTTAATTTCTTAACTTTGGATATTGCATTGCAAACCACATTGTTTTTATTTAATGCCTCACTTCCTTTATTATTTTTTTTAGAACTCTCTATGAGTGGAAAAAGAGCAATAGCAGGTATTTCATTTTGTGAAGCTCTTGAAATAATTTCATCTAATCTATCTACTGAATATCTAAAAATTCCAGGCATAGATTTAATTTCTTGTTTCATATTTTTGCCCTCGCAAACAAAAATAGGTAATATAAAATCAGATTTATCAAGATAAGTGTCATTTATGAGTCGTCTAGACCATTCTGACTTTCTATTTCTTCTTAATCTAGTACCAGGGAATTTCATTAGAATTTTATATTTAATGCGACAATACAGTAAAAGTTTATATTTGAAAAAAGTATTTTCTATAGGGTAATATTAACTATGAGCATAAATTACGATCTTATTTTTAACAATGCGTTAAAAGATTTAAGACAAGAAGGTCGCTATAGAGTTTTTAATAATATTACGCGAAAAAAAGGCGAATTTCCAAAGGCGGTTTATAATGATCAATACGGAATTAAATCAGATGTAACTATCTGGTGTAGTAATGATTATTTAGGAATGGGACAAAACCCACTGGTTGTTGATGCATTTGTAAATGCAGTAAATTTAGTTGGTGCTGGCGCTGGTGGAACAAGAAATATTTCTGGCACTTCAAATTACCATGTTGAATTAGAAAGAGAGCTTGCAAAATTTCATAATAAAGACGGTGCATTAATTTTTACTTCCGGTTACATAGCTAATGAATGCGCCTTAAGCACTTTGGCTAAATTTTTAAAAAATTGTATAATTTTCTCTGACGAAAATAATCATGCCTCAATGATAGAGGGTATTAGAAAAGGAAATTCTGAAAAATCTATTTGGAAACACAATGATGTTGAGCATCTTGAGCATTTATTAAAAAATTCAAACCCTGAGGTTCCAAAAATTGTAGCATTTGAATCTGTATACTCAATGGATGGTGATTTTGCACCCATAGAAGAAATAATTAAAGTTTCAAAAAAATATAATGCACTTACGTATTTAGATGAAGTTCATGGAGTTGGATTATACGGTAAAAATGGCGGGGGACTATCAGAGCATTTAGGCTTAACATCTCAAATTGATATAATTGAGGGTACACTTGCAAAAGGTTTTGGCTTGATGGGTGGTTATATAACAGCCAAATATAATATTATTGATGTGATAAGATCTTTTGCACCAGGTTTTATTTTTACTACTTCATTACCTCCAAGTTTAGCTGCCGCTGCAATAGCAAGTGTTCGACATGTTAAAAATAATCATAGTTTAAGAGAAGCACTTTATAATAGAGCGGAAAAATTAAAAAAATTAATGATTGAGCGAAATCTCCCAATAATTAAAAATAACAGTCATATAGTTCCTTTGTTAGTTAAGGATCCTGTAATTTGTAAGGAAATTTCTGATATTTTACTTAATGAATACTCAATTTATGTTCAGCCTATAAATTATCCAACGGTTCCAAGGGGCCTAGAAAGACTTAGATTTACGCCAACCCCTTTGCACGATGACTTAAAATTAGAAACTCTTGTAAATGCCCTTGATAAAATATGGAAAGAGTTAAAACTTGCAAGAGCTGCATAAAATAAAAAATCTTAATTTTAATATACAAATTAATTTGATGTTGGTAATTGTAAGTAGTGTCAAGATTATCAACTAAATCTATCGCTTTAGCCTCGGATCATGCAGGCTTTATTCTTAAAGAAAAAATTTTATTCTATCTAAAAAAATTAAAAATTAAGACTTTTGACCTTGGTACTTTTTCTGAAGATAGAGTTGATTATCCTGATAATGCTAAAAAACTTGCATTGTTCTTGAAAAAAAAGAAGTCTTTAACGGGAATACTTATTTGTGGTTCTGGAATTGGCGTTTCTATTGCCGCTAATAGATTTAAAGGGATTAGAGCAGCAATTTGTAATGACAAAAAATCTGCATTTCTTGCAAGAAAACACAATAATGCAAACATTTTATGTATGGGGGCTCGATTAATTAATTTGAAAAATGCCCAAAAAGTTGTAAATATATTTATCGGTACTTCCTTTGAAGGGGGCAGACATTTAAAAAGAATAAAAAAACTAGATATATAACATTATGAACGTAGCTAATAAATTTGATAAAAAACAAATCGAAAATTTTTTTAATGATGATTTAAAAAGTTCTGATCCTGAAATTTTTAGCTCGATACAAAAAGAATTTAATCGTCAGCAGCATCATATTGAACTTATCGCATCCGAAAACATAGTCTCAAAAGCAGTCTTAGAAGCTCAGGGTAGTGTATTAACAAATAAATATGCAGAAGGTTATCCTGGCAAAAGATACTATGGAGGTTGTGAGTTTGTTGATATTGCCGAAGATCTTGCAATCGAAAGAGCAAAAAAACTTTTCAAATGTAATTTTGCAAACGTTCAACCACACTCTGGTGCCCAGGCAAATGCCGCTGTTTTTTTAGCTTTAATTAAACCAGGCGATACTATTTTAGGAATGGGCATAGATCAGGGTGGTCACTTAACACACGGCGCTGCTCCTGCGATGTCTGGAAAATGGTTTAATGCTTTTGCTTACGGAGTAAGAAAAGATAATGGTCTTATTGATTATGACTCTGTGAGAGAATTAGCTTTAAAGCATAAGCCTAAGTTATTAATCGCAGGTGGAAGTGCATATTCAAGAATTATAGATTTTAAAATTTTTAGAGAAATCGCTAATGAAGTTGGAGCTTTCTTACTTGTTGATATGGCCCATTTTTCCGGTTTAGTTGCTGGAGGTGCTTATCCAAATCCAGTTGATTATGCAGACGTTGTAACATCAACAACTCACAAAGTTTTAAGAGGCCCAAGAGGGGGAATAATCCTTACTAATAATGAAGAGCTTGCAAAAAAATTTAATTCAGCTGTATTTCCAGGAACTCAAGGCGGTCCGCTTATGCATGTTATTGCTGCAAAAGCCGTTTCCTTTAAAGAAGCACTTACTGAAGACTTTAGATCATACACAAGAGCTGTTGTGGATAATGCAAAAATTTTATCTGAAACATTAAAAAATTTAGGTTACACAATTTTCTCTGGTGGTACGGATACGCATTTAATTCTTCTCGACTTGAGACCTTTTAAGTTAACAGGAAAAGATGCATCTGACTCATTAGGTAGAGCTAACATAACTTGTAACAAAAATGGAATTCCATATGACGACCAAAAACCATGGATTACTTCTGGAATAAGATTAGGTACTCCAGCATGTACAACGAGAGGTTTTTCTTTAAATGAATTTAAAACTGTTGCACACTTAATTGATGAGGTTCTAAAAAGCTTAGTGAGCAAAAATAATGATACTGTTGAAAAAGAAGTTCAGGAAAAAGTAAAAAAACTATGTGCTGCTTTTCCAGTGTACAATCATTAGCTAAGTGATTTGCCCCTTTTGCAAAGAAAAAGAAACCTCAGTAATTGACTCAAGGCCAACTGAAGACGGTACCGTCATTAGACGTAGAAGAGAATGTAATTGCAAGCAAAGATTTACAACTTTTGAAAGGGTTCAGCTTAGAGAGTTAATTGTTGTAAAAAAAAATGGAAGAAAATCTACTTTTGAAAGAGAAAAATTAGCAAAATCAATTAACATAGCACTTAGAAAAAGACCCGTAGATAGTGATACAATTGAAAAATTTATTTCTAAAATTTATAGAAATTTAGAGGATCTAGGGCAGGCTGAAATATTATCTAGCACAATTGGAAAATATGTTATGGAAGGTCTAAAAGAACTTGATCCTGTTGCCTATGTTCGTTTCGCCTCTGTTTACACAAATTTTAAAGAGGCAAAAGATTTTGAGCAATTTGTAGATCAACTTAATGTTCCTTCAAAAAAATAATACTAAGTTTGTTAAGTCCTATTTTATGAATTTGGCTTTTAATTTAGCCAATATTCATCATAACATGACTGGAGTTAATCCCTCTGTTGGTTGTTTAGTTTGTAAAAAAGATAAAATATTATCTTATGGAGTAACAGGCATCGGTGGAGGTCCTCACGCAGAGTATTCCGCTTTAATTAATTTAAAAAAAAATAACAATTCAGATTGTTACGTTTCATTAGAACCTTGCCACCATCAAGGAAAAAACCCACCTTGTACAAAGGCTATAATTAATAAAAAAATAAAGAGACTTTATTACTCAGAAACAGATGACGATGCTAGAGTTCAGGGTAAAGGTCTTGAATTTTTACAAAATAACAAAATAAAGATAAATAAAATTAAAAATATTTATAAAGACTATTTTTACAAAAATTATAATGATTTTAACAAAAATTTTTTACCAAAAGTTTATGCAAAAATTGCAACATCAAAAAATTATTACTCTTTTATAAAAGACAGAGCGCAGATAACAAATATTTATTCAAAAAAATTAACTCATATTTTGCGGTCAGAAATTAATGCTATTTTAATAGGGGTTAATACACATAATAAAGATAATCCAATATTAAATTGTCGTATAAGCGGACTAGAACAATTGAGTCCAGCTCGTTTTATAATTGATCCAAATCTTAAAATTAAAAAAAATTCTAAATTAATTTCATCTGCAAAAAAAATTAAGACATATATTTTTTATGCAAATAAAAATAAAAACAAAATTAACTATCTTAAAAAGAAAAATATTTACTTAATTTATTTACCTTTTAATAAAAAAAATGAAGTAGATTGTAAAGAAATCCTAGTTACCATCGGTCTATTGGGTTACAAGAATGTACTAATAGAAGGAGGTTATAGTACTATTAAGAAATTTATTGATCATAAATTGATAGATATTTTTTATTTTTTCAAAAATAATGAAACTGTAAATAAAAATATGTCTCACTCATTTAAAAATATTTATATGACTTTAATTAAAAATTTTAAAAATATAAAAAAATTTCAACAAGTTTATTTAAAGGATAATATTTTAACCGTATTTGAAAAATAATAGTATGTTTACTGGAATAATAAAAAATACTGGGGTTATTAAAGAATTAAAAAAGAAAAATAATGGTTATTTTTTATCTATTATTTCAAACCTGAATTTTACTAATAAGGACATTGGCACCTCTATTTCTTGTTCAGGTGTTTGTTTAACTTTAACAAAAATTCAAAAGATTAAAAAAAAAAATGAGTTATTTTTTTATTTATCAAAACATACAGTTGTAACGTCTGCATTTAAGCACTTAAAGCCCGGGGCCATAATAAATTTAGAAAAATCAATGAAATATGGAGATGAGATTGCCGGTCATTTTGTTCAAGGGCACGTAGACACCACAATAAAAGTTTTAAATATTAATGTTAGTAATAGCAAAAGTTGGACGATTTTTTTCAATATACCAAAAAAATTTAGAAAGTTTTTGATTGAAAAGGGGTCTATATCCATTAATGGGATATCTTTAACTATTGCTAAGATTTTTTCTAATAAATTTAAAGTCGTCATTATCCCGCATACACTTCAAAATACAAATTTGTTAAAATTGCAGAAAAATAATTACGTTAATGTTGAGATTGATTTAATAGCTAAAACCTTATTAAAAAAATAAATATGTTTTCATCTGTAAAAAAAATTATTCAAGATGCCAAAAAAGGAAAAATTTTTATTTTAGTAGATGATAAAAATAGAGAAAACGAAGGTGATCTTGTCATTCCAGCTTCAAA
>Ga0247837_1007609_pt1 | contig 14255 bp, 14 predicted proteins | sample LaCtaG_2_FD_187115 | JGI IMG/M metagenome (GOLD analysis project Ga0247837, IMG submission 187115) | Freshwater microbial communities from meromictic Lake La Cruz, Castile-La Mancha, Spain - LaCruzMarch2015_14.5m | ecosystem: Environmental > Aquatic > Freshwater > Lake | place: Spain: Castile-La...
CCGTCCCCGCAAAGCGAAATCTTGCTGCCAATCAACAATCCCACTACAACAACAACCAAGTCCTCGGAGGCCCTGCCAAAGCTAACTTAAAATCGGCTCGCTCTGGCTCCACTTTCCGCGCCACCTCTTTGGGGAGATGGCGCAGTCGGCGGAACTGAAACCAGCACCGCGCTAAATGGTCACGCGAAACCGCAAAGAGGGTCAAATCATGCTTAAGGCTTCGCGTGAGTCGTCGAGAGAGGGAATGAGAATGGTGGCTGGAGAGGGAATCGAACCCCCGACACGAGGATTTTCAGTCCTCTGCTCTACCAACTGAGCTATCCAGCCGGAAAAATTGCGAAGGGGGAGAATCGGTCACCCGGGCTCGCTTTGCAATCGCAAACTCTAAAACGCAATCGCAAACGCTAAACCGATCCAGCTTCCGCCAAACCGGTGTCCCGAAGCCAGCGCCTCGCAATCAAAAGATGACCGGCCGACGAGGGATGCACGCCGTCCGGCGCCCACGCAATCTCCGGACGCTGCGCCCGCGCAGTTTCAAATGCCTCGTGCAAACTGACCAGCGACGCTCCAAATTTCCCCGCCAAACCCTGCACCGCAAGCACGTATGTTTTAACAATATCGTTGCCCTCGGCAGGCTGCGGCGCCCAGATCACCGACGGTTCGCAGAGCACCAACTGACACTCCGGCAACTCCGCACGCACAACGGTCAGCAATTCATCGTAAATCGACTCGAACTCAGAAATAGACACTCCGGCATTTCGCCCGCCCAATCCATGCCACACGTCGTTGATGCCGACCTTGACCGACAGCACGTTCGGGGCATGGGCGATGACGTCGGCCTGCCAACGATCCTTAAGGTTCGTGACTTTGTTTCCGCTGATGCCAACATTGATGAATGTCGCAGGGGCCTCAGCGGGATGGTCCACAAGCAGCAGGTCGCGGATGAGGCGGACGTAGCCGTTCCCAAGGCCCTCCGGATCCTCGCGGCGACCGCAATCCGTAATGCTGTCCCCGATAAACAGGACTTTCGAACTCTGTTGGAGGCGGACCGGCATCGGAACGGAACGTTCGGAACGCTGAAGGGTAAATTACCGCTTGGATTACCGCTTGGAGAACTGGAAGCGCTTGCGAGCGCCGGGCTGGCCGGGCTTCTTGCGCTCTTTCATGCGCGGATCGCGCGTGAGGAAACCTTCCTTCTTCAGCGAAGGGCGAAGTTCTCCGTCGTTCTGAACCAGCGCCCGGGCGATCGCCAAACGAACGGCACCCGCCTGGCCTGCCACCCCGCCACCGTTCGTGCGGACGTCGAGGTCCCACTGATGGAGGCTGTTGGCCACTTCGAGAGGACGCAGGATCGCGTTCTGCAAGGAGAGGGAGGGAAAGTATTCGGTAAATTCGCGGCCGTTGATGCGGATCGTGCCGGTGCCCGGCTTGATATGGAGTCGCGCCACTGCGGTTTTACGGCGACCGGTGACGGTGATGGTATTCGGCATGGGAATGAAGAATTAAAGCGTGACCGGAACGGGATTCTGCGAGGTATGCGGATGCTCGGAACCGCTGTAAACCTTGAGTTTGCGATAAACCGCACGACCGAGGCGGTTGTGGGGAATCATTCCGCGCACCGCGCTCTCAATGAGCAGCTCGGGATGGCGGGCGCGACGGGCTTTGAAAGTCTCGGATTTGTGCCCACCCACATAGCCGGAAAAGCTCATGTAGGTCTTCTGCACTTCTTTTTTGCCGCCGATTTGAACGTCGCCTGCGTTGATCACGATGACGAAATCACCGGTATCCACGTGCGGGGTAAAAATTGGCTTTTCCTTCCCGCGTAGAAGGTTGGCGACTTTGACGGCCACGTGGCCAAGATGCTGGTCTTTGGCGTCCACGAGCCACCATGCACGTGTCACCTCTTCACCTTTTGCGGAAAATGTCTTTCTCATTACGACGGTCGTTTTATCCCTGCGGGAGGGGAGACATTAGAGAGAGTCACGGAGGTGTCAAGGAGAACCATGGAGAAAAGATGGGAGCACGGGCTTTCGTGCCCGTGTCGGTTGGAACAAAAACGGACTGGAAAGTCCGTTCTCCTTTCAGGCATGCCCACCCCGCCCCGCGAGCAGGCGCTCCCTCCACATAAATCCACCCACCGCGACCACCGGCAGAAAAAGCATCGGCCAATACGCAAGAAGCGGCGGAGCCGGGGGCTCCACGCGGACCGGGAATTCCACGATTGCGGACTCCTCCCCGCGCCGAATGGACACCGTAACCGTCCATTCACCCGAATGCCCGAAGACGATCGGCGCCCGATAAAACAACCGGTTGCCACCACCGGAGCGCGACGCCGCCTGCGCGCCGGATCCCACTTTCATGCGACAGCACGGGGGGATCCACTCCGAACCGGACTCCGGCACTGCTGCCTGCACGTGGACCATGACGTCCGCATCCAAAACGGGCTCGCGTCCCCCACGGTTCTGGAGAAAGACACTCAATTCATTTGGCCCCGCCCGCAGGGTTCCCGGATGGGAGTAAAGGAAAACGTCCCAGCCCGCCACGCTCCGCTGACCCTGCACGGCCCCGCCATCGGCGCGGAGGCTCGACGCAATCGAACCAATCGCCAGGAACGCCGCAAGCACGATCGCGAGGCAGTTCGGACGCGGCAATGTTCGGCTCATTCCAGCACCATAGCGCGCCCGTTCCAGCCGTCCACGGGACAATTCCTCGCCTTCGCACCCGCTCATGGACTCAGCGTTCCCCGCATCTCCATCGGTTGAAACACGATCCAAACCCCGCACCCAAAGAGGATCAGCGCCAGCGCCGCCCACGGCAAAAAACACGCCGCACTGCGGGTTGGCGCCAGTTTGTGCGCAAGCCGCCACGCCGCCCAAAGGCTGACGAGCAGACCCACATCCAAGAGCAGCAATTCGAGCGCCGGGAGATTCGGGAACGCCCACGAGCCGATTTCCCATGCGGGCGAACCCCACCCTTTGATCCCCCACTCCCCCGCCAGACGCTGGATCACAGGAACGGGCGTCAGCGCACCCGTGAAAAAATGAAACACAAAGTGCGCCAGCCACATGCCAAAACCCAGCGGCGCAAGGATCATCGCAAATGCGTTGGCCGTAGGTAGCAGGCCCCCGGGCGGGTCGATGAAGCGCCGACTCCACCCCGCGCACGCCGCCACGAGCACGAGAGGCAGGACGACGACAGTCAACGCGAGAAACGCGGTGGTCCAAAAAACGTGCGAATCGATCCCCGTCGCGGCACGGAGGGTGGTTTCCCACTCGATCACCGGCCGCACCATCCCCGCCGCATTGGCAAATGCTCCGAAAACAAAAATCAAAACGAGCGCGGCGAGGTCGGTCCGCTCGCGGTAATCCCCCACCGACGATCGCGGACCCACTTTGGTCAGATCTTTCGCCGGGGCGGTGGCGAGGAGACCGATGTTGTCGTGCGGACACGCCCGCACGCAATCGAGGCAGAAGGTGCAGTCCATGTTGCCGGATTTTCGCGGCACAAAGAGCTCCAGTTCGCAGCCCCGCTGGGTGGCATTGCCCGCGATGCAGTCCCGGGTGCGGCACGACGCGCAGGTATCCGGTTCCCTCACCCGGACTTCAAGCGGCGATGCCAGCGATTGGACGAAGTGAAACTGGCCAATCGGACAGACGTATTTGCAAAACGATGCGCCACGGAAAAGGCCGTCGACCATCAGTGCGCCGACGAAGTACGCGACGATGATCCCCGCCGTCCACGCCGGGCGGTCCCACAGGGCGAACGCCTCATAGGCCCAAAGGTAGGCAACCACGAGCGCGCACGAGAGCCACTTCGTGCGCAGCCACTTCGGCCAGGACCGGTTGGCAGGCAAAAAACGCCGACCGAGATCACGCACGAACGTGAACGGACACGTCATGCAGAAAAAGTTCCCCGCCACGAGGAGGGCGACCACGCTGAAAGCGCGCCAATGCGTCCAGGGCAGTACGCCGGCAAGGTTCATGGGGCTTGCCTCCGGCCCGAGGAACCCGTCGATCACCACGAGCGCCGCGAGGGAAAACATCACGGTCTGCATGGTTCGCCGGAAGCCGATCGAGCGCAGAACCGGACCAATCCGCGTCGCGAGCAGGTCGAATTCCTTCGGCTCCCTCACCCGGGGCCGGACCTGCCTGCGCGGCGGGATCTTCTTCTGCGAGGGTCGCACCCCGCGGCTGGAGAGATATCCGATGAGCACGACGCCGGCGGGGATCAGATAACCCAGGGAGCCCAGGACCCACATGATCGACCCAGCGGCGACCTGGTCCTCGAGCGCGGTCATCGATCCAAGCCGCGGAATGGACTCGTACGTGGGATAGACGACGCGGTTGTAAAAGGAGAGGAATCCGGCCAGCGCGGTGTTGATGAGGTCGGCGAGAAGCAGATACGGAATGATCGCCCAGCGGGGCCAGTGGGGTCGGCTCGGCCACGGTTGCATGACCGGCCACCAGAACAGGATGCTCGTCCACAAAAACGAGAGATGCTCCACCTGATGCCAGACCCGCGAGCGCAGGGCCAGTTCGTAGAACACCGGGACGTGCCAGAATAGGAGCGCAAACACGAAGGCGCTCCACGTAAAGAGGGGGTGCGTCAGGGTCCGCCCCGCGCGGCGCAACTGCGGGGACGAAAGAAACGGCGCAACCACCTCCCGCCGCACCGCACGCGGCAATCCCCGCAGGATGGGAAGGAAGGGATTCCCGCACAACAGAAGGGGTGGCGCGACCATGGTGAGCAGCAGATGCTGGACCATGTGAACACTGAGGAAGAATCCCGCGAACGCATCGAGCGGAGAAAACATCGCGACCGCCAGAGCGAGGAGTCCGGCGTAGTAAGCGCAGAGTCGTGCGACGGAAAACCTTAAGGGCGCCGCGTCCCGCAATACTAGCCAACCTCGAGCATACAGAATGCCCGCGACGACCAGCAACAGGAGCGGCAGCGGATCGAACGTCCAGGATGCAACGGTCGCTTGGTCAATGGTCTCCATGCATGCCGACACACACTAAGGACCCATCGAGCAATAGCCAACAAACCAGTGCCAGCAGTAAAAAATACCCCTCTCTCAAAGTCTTCGGGCCTTCGCGCATTCGCGCCTACGCGTGACCCCTAGAAATCCCCTAACCGTGGTCATTCGCCGCGGCATCCGCGGCGGTCGTGGTCGTCTTCACCTCGGAACCCGGCACCGCAGGCTTCGCGGAATCGCGCGCCGGCGGCACACCCTCAGGTCGCAACGTCACCATGTAGGCCACGAGCGCCTCCACTTGCGCGGGATCGAGATTTTTCCCGTAGGCCGGCATATTGCCGCCGCCTTGGATAATTTGACGCGTGAGCTGCGGCGCGGTGAGACGCGTGCCCACATCGGCAAGATCCGGCCCGCGCTCTCCCCCAATGCCGTCGATGGCATGGCAGTTGCGGCATTGCTTCTGTTGAAGAACCAAGGCGCCCTGAAGTTCGAGAGGCGTCCGACCCTTGATATACTGCGGTTCCGACGCGGCGGAGGTCCAGCCGTCCATCACAGGCGACCACGGGGACGTCTGACCGAGGTAGGTTAATACTCCGAGCGCAAGGACGATAAAGGTTAACGCGACAACGGACACCGGACGCCGACGCCAACTCTTCTCCCCTTCGCCGCACAGGAATGGCAGAGCGAGCAGGAAACCGATGCCCACAGGCGCGGCGGTTAGGAGCAGGAATGTTTCCATCCAATCCGGCAGCAGAGCGGCGACCGCAAAGATCCACAGGAAGTAAAAATCCGGCCGCGGGAGCGTGTCGATCTGGGTTGGGTCCGGCGGGCCCGTGGGTCCCTTCGGTCCGAACACAATCGACGCCAGCATGATGCCGCTGATGACGATGAAGGCGAACACGAGATCCTTGCCAATGCCATCCGGGAAGAATGGGATGCCGTGCTTCTTGATGTGATTCTCGTACTGGGCGTCGTACGTGTTGCGGTCGACCAGCGCACCGGGCACGGGATATTCATTGACCCCCTTGGCGAGCACCAACCGCAGGTGCATCGCGATGAGGCCGATGATGATGCCGGGCATCACGAAAACATGAAGCGTGAAAAAGCGGGAGAGTGTTTCGCCGGCGATGATCGGGCCGCCGAGCATGAGATTGACCAGTTGGTCGCCCATGATCGGCACGCGCCCCATGATCGCCGCACCAATGCCGAGGCCCCAGTAAGAATCTTCGTCGAAGCGCAGCACCTGTCCGGTGAACGCCATGCCGAGCACGAGGATCAGCAGGAAGCAGCCGGAGATCCAGGTGAGTTCGCGGGGATACTTGAAGGCTCCCCACAGGAAGACTTGCATCATGTGGATGAGCATGATGCCCACCATGAAGTTGGAGCCCCAATAGTGCATCGCGCGGAGGAACCAACCGAGGTCCTGCTCGTACGTGAGGTATTGGAGGGTCGTGTAGGCCTCGGCCCCGGAAGGGATGTAGACCAGCGCGAGACAGATACCTGTCACGAGCTGGATCATGAAGCAAAGGAGCGTTGCGCTGCCGAACACGTACGCCCAGCTCGCGGAGCTTGGCGGAATGTGGTGGCCGGCGGTATGCGACCACAGATTCGTCAAATTCAGACGCCGATCGAGCCACGTCCACGTGTTCGTCAGAGGTTGGAGAAGCGCCTGCGGGATCATAGTTGGATCGGGTGGGTCAGACTGGATTTGCCAAGGTGGGCATCACGCCCACGCTGACCATCAGTTGACCGTTTTCCACTTTATACGAGTACTCGAAAAGACCGCGCGGCGGGGGTCCGGAAGCGCGCGAACCGTCCTGATAATAAACCCCGCCGTGGCAGGGGCACATGAAGAGCTTAGATTCGGAAAACCAGCGAACCGGGCAGCCGAGGTGCGCGCAGTTGATGGCGAAGACCTGGAACTTATCGCCCTCGATGCGACGCACGTAGCACGGGAGATTCGCCGTTTCACCGTCCCAGGAACGCTTGTAGGGATTTTCGAACGTCGCGAGCTGCGTTTCCCCCTCGGTAAATGCGTTGACCTCACCGAGGGTGATCCACTTTAGCGGGGGACTCTTCTTGAACGAGGAAAGGGCATAGCCGATGACGGGGATGCCGACCATCGCGCCGGCGACGACATTCAAACCGAGCCCGAGCTTAAACAGGAAATCCCGGCGGGAAGGTGGCTTTTGGCACCCTTCGCAACCGACTGGGGCAACCTGCGGTGTTTCGTCTTTGGGATCCATGGGAGTTTCTTCACTCATTAACGTACCGCCGGAGGTGGAGGTTGCGGGGAAAAGCGTTGCGAAGCGAGCCAGGCGACCACATTCGAGATATCTTCATTGGTCATCGGCGTGGGAGCGCCCGTGCCTTGGAAACTGGGCATTCCCAACTCCGGTCGGCCCGCGATGATGATCGTGCGGAGATACTGATCACTCACCAACGCGAGATACCAGGGATCGACCACCGATCCCTCCACGGTACCGCCTTTGCCATCGGCACCGTGGCAACTGGCGCAATGAACACCGAACACCTGAAGCCCGAGCGCGGCGTCGCCGAGCGGCGCGGCGTAAGGGGGAAGTCCGGCCGCGACGGTCGCGGGTTTTTTTGCAAGAATTCCTGCCACAAGGATGTCCACCTGCGCATCGGTGAGGTCACCCCCTGCTGCCTGGCTGAAGCCCGGCATGGCGGTGCCGGGAACACCCTCCGCAATCACCTTGCGCAGCTCAGCCTCAGGGATAACCGAAAGATAGAGAGGGTCGGCCATCGAAAGGGAAGCTCCCACGGTTTCCCCGCTGCTGTGGCACGCGACGCAGTTTTGATTGAAGAGTGTCTGGAAGTCAGCGACGGCCGACGCTGGCGCCCATTTATCTGCCAACTTGGGCTTCCCGGGCATCCAGTCGCATCCACCCACCGCCAGAAGCGAGGCGCACGAAAATGCAAGCAGGGCTCTGCTCAAAAGGCGGGGGGTCATTCTTTTTCCTCCGGCAGGACTTCGACCCCGAGCTTCGCCGCGAGGGGCCAGGACTGCATGGTCTCCACTTTTTCGGACTTAAACACGACGTATCCGCCCACCACTCCGAATGCCACTTGGCAGATCAAGAATGCCGTCCAGTCGATGTATTCCTTGAGCAGCGGGTTGAGGATGCCGATGGTCGCCCAAATCAAGCCCGTCCAGATGATGGGGGTCATGATGCCACCCCAGAACCATTCGTACCTCTGGGGAAGCATGGGCAGGATAACAGTGTACAGCAGGCCGACGATGATCGACCCAACGACGTGGATCACCACCGCGAGCAGGAAGGCGACCAAGTTGAACTGCATGAGCGTCTGCACGCCGCCCTCCGAGAGCGAAGGAAGACCCGCAGCGGCGAGGAGGTTGATGGGATACCAAATGCTGCCCTTCCAGATGAGTCCGTAGAGTAACGCAAGGATCGCCATGGCTGCGCCACCGGCAAGTCCACCAAGGACGCCGGCCGAATAGCTGTTCACCTCCACCGGGATGCGAACGCGGTGGCCGCCATGACCAATTTTGAGGTGCGCAACTTTCTGCGTGGAAACCTTGATCGGCGCGGGTTGCTTATCCAGCGGGTTGAGCGGCACGTACTCATGTTGCGGGTGCGGGAAGACGTCGAAAAACCAACCCACCGCCGCGATCAACGCTGCCACAAACCCGACCGCGCAAACAAAGAAGCTCGTCACGAGCCCCGCAAACATCAGCCCGATTCCGAACGCCGCGACCATGGGCCACGCCGTACCAGTGGGCAGCGGAATCGTGTTCTCGTCGTGTGAGGAATGCGTGCTCATGAAACTCCGGGAGGCAGCGGGGCGTGAACGCTCAGGATGTAGACGACCAGAAGGACAACAATCCAAATGGCGTCCACAAAGTGCCAGTACCACGAGATCATCTCCACATGCTCCGTATGATCCTCATGCAACTTCCCGCGCAGGCTGCTGATCGCCACGCAGGAGAGCAGGATGAGTCCGACGATGACGTGCGACGCGTGGAGTCCCACTAGGGCGTAAAACGTTGAACCGAACAGGTTCGTGCTCACGGTGAGATTGTCGTGGAAGATCAAATGGTACCACTCGATCCCGGTGTAAATGATGAAGATCGCTCCCAGCGCGATCGTGGCCAGCCAGAATCCGTGAAAGGCCGCACGATTTTTGCGATGCAGCGCCTTTTCCGCCATGACGATCGTCGCGCTGCTGCCGAACAGGCAGATGCTAGCGAGCCAGGGAATTTCCAGTACATCCTTCGGAAAGGGGCCGTTCAGGCTCTTGCCGATGTAGAAAACGTAGGCCACGACGAAGATCGAGAAGAGCGTCGATTCCGTGAGAATCAGCGTGATCATCCCCACCTTCCGGGGCGACGGAAGTTTCCACTCCGTCGAAATCTGTGCGGTCGTGGTCTCCATTATTCGAATCTCCAATCCGGATCTTCGGGATGCTTGGCGTCCCAGAGCGGCCGCGCGCTGCGAACTTCCGGCAGTTTTTCAAAGTTGTAATCGGCAGGAGGTGAAGTCGTTGCCCATTCCAACGTCCACGCATCCCAAGGATCATCCCCAGCCTTGCGACCCTTCCAAAGCGACCACAGGATATTGACGACAAAGAATAGGATTCCAATTCCCTGGAGAAGAACGCCAACGGAGGAAATCATGTTCCAAAGCTCCCAACCGCGTCCTGCATCGTAGGTGAAAATGCGCCTCGGCATCCCGAGAATGCCGGAGATGTGCTGCGGGAAAAACGTGACGTGGAACCCGACTAGGAAGATCCAGAAATGCGCAAGGCCGAGCTTTTTATCCATCATCCGTCCCGTGGCCTTCGGGAACCAGTAGTAGATCCCGCCGAAAATCGTGAAGAGCAACCCGCCGATGAGCACATAGTGAAAGTGAGCCACGACGAAGTACGAATCGCTGAGCTGCCAGTCAAACGGCGCGACCGCCAGCATGATACCGGTCAGCCCCGCGATCAGAAATTGGAAAAGAAACGCGATACAAAACAGCATCGGCAATTCCATCCGGATCTTGCCTCCGTACATCGTACCCAGCCAGTTGAAGATCTTAATGCCCGTCGGCACCGCAACCAACATCGTTGAGAGAACGAAAAACGTGTTCCCGAGCGACGTCATGCCCACGCAAAACATGTGGTGAGCCCAGACGCCCAAGCTGATGAACGCGATCATCACCGTCGCCGCGACCATGATCGGATAACCAAAGATCGGCTTGCGGGAGAACACCGGGATGATCTCCGACGCCATCGCGAAGCCTGGCAGAATCAGGATGTAAACCTCCGGGTGTCCGAAAATCCAGAAGAAGTGCTGCCACAGCACCGCATCGCCACCTCCCTGGGTGTCAAAAAACTTTGCCCCAAGAAAACGATCCAGCGTCAACATCACCTGGCAAGCGGTGAGAGGCGGAATCGCGATCACCACCAGGAAAGCAGTGACAAAAAGGATCCACACAAAAAGCGGCATGCGCATCAGGGTCATGCCCTTGCAGCGCATACAAATGATCGTGACGATGATGTTCAGGGACGTCGCCACGCTCCCGATCCCGGTCATCAACAGACTCAGTGTCCAGAAATCTGTACTGCTCCCGCGAGAGAAAGCCTTGGCAGTCAGCGGACTGTAGGCAAACCATCCCACATCCGGAGCCGACCCCGCCGCGTACAGTCCCGGGCCGACCAGGTAGCTGGAGTACAGGAGGATGCCGCTGAAGAGGAAGAGCCAAAAACCGAACGCATTCAGACGGGGGAATGCCATATCCCGGGCGCCGATCATGAGCGGCACGAGGTAGTTCCCAGCGCCCAAAAGAATCGGCATTCCGACGTAAAACACCATCGCGGTGCCGTGCATCGTGAAGAAGCGGTTGAACGTGTCCGGATCCAGGAAGTCATTTCGGGGCACCGCCAGCTGGATGCGAATCGCCGTGGCCATCAGGCCCGCGACAACGAAAAAGAACAAGCCCGAGCAGATGTACATCAGCCCGAGCTTCTTGTGGTCGACGGTAAACAGGAGGTCCTGGATCCAACCCGTGAGCGCACCCTTTTCCTGCCCCGGACGCGCCGTCGGAGTATTGAGCTCCGGCAGGTCCTGCAGATCCTTGTCTATCCTGATGGTTACGTTTGCCATGGGTCCGTTCGATCAATGCAGCGTCTGGAGGTAACCGACGATTTCGTCCACCTCATTATCAAGAAGTTGAAGATTGGGCATCAAGCATCCCACCTTCAGCACCTGGGGGTCCCTCACCCATTGGTGCAAATTCTCGGGCGTGTTGGCGGCAACGCCAGCTCCGATCGTGCGACGCGTCATGAGATGAGTGAGGTCAGGCCCGAATACTCCCTCGGCGATGGATCCGTCGATGCGATGGCAGTTGACGCAGTTGAGAGAAGCAAAAAGTTCACGGCCTTTTTGAGCGGACGCCACCTGCATCGCAGGAGCCTGCTGGCTTTGCACCCATTTCTCGAACTCCGCAGGATCATGGACCACCACGCGAAGCAGCATGTTCGCATGTTGAGTTCCGCAATACTCCGCGCAGTTGCCAAGATAGACACCGGTCTGCTCGGGTTCGAGCCACATGCGATTCGTCCGGTTCGGGATGACATCCGTCTTCCCATTGAGCTGCGGCACCCAAAAGCTGTGGATGACATCCGCAGATTCCAACTGCAATTCTGTGATCACCGGACGATCTTTCGTGCTGAGCGGGATGTGGATCTCGTTCGCCGTTACAAAACCGTACTGCGGATAATGCGCCTCCCACCACCACTGGTGGCCGATGACTCGAATCGTGAGGGCGCTTTCCGGAATCTTGCGATTCTGAATTTCGGCAATCGTTCGGGCCGTCACAAGAACCAGAACGACGGTGATGAGAACAGGGAGGACGGTCCAAGCCAGTTCAATCTGGGTGCTCCCATAGATCTGGGGAGGCTCGGCGTCGTCATCGCCTACCTTGCGGCGGAACTTGATCACCGTGAACACGAGCAACCCCGCGACCACGATGAAAATGCCGAGGCAGATCAGACTCGCGAAGATCCCAATATCGCTGATCGCCCGCGCAGGAACCGAAAGAGGATCAAAAATATTGCCAATGGGCCGGAGCGGAACGGTGTCCTGTTGCGCTGCGACAGGAGCCGTAGAGGCCCAAAAGAGGAGCGCCGGGATGCAAATCGAAGCAATGCCGCGAAAACGCCGGAAACTCCTCCTCACCTCCAACGCAACCAAATGGAACATGTAAGATGCCTTTTCGATGCAAGCTGGATACGCAACCTGCGGAGGTAAGACAACCCCTTTCGTGAACGTCACGAAATTGTCACAAGTCGCTGCAAGTGGTTCGGCTATGCAGGTTTGGGTGAAACAACGTCCACGCTGCGTCGCGGGAAACCGAGGACATAGGTTACACAAAAGCCGAGGACATGGGTAACACGATAAGCTGCCAGAGGCTGCAGAAGCACGGTTGTTACCGGCGATACCGGGGGGTGGGGCCTGCGACGCACACCCTTTGCCAGTGATGACAAAGGATACGAACTTTTTGCCACCGCCACCCATCACGAAGCCCTCCGCCTCCTGGACACCACCGCCGCCCTGCGCGGCGTCATGATGCTCATGGGCACCCCCGGCACCGGCAAAAGCACGCTGATCAAGTCCTGCTTGGCCGGGCTCGAACCCAAGCGGTTCCTGCCCCTGCTCATTACCCAGTCCTCCCTCTCGGCCACCGGCGTCCTCGAATTCCTCCTGGCCAAACTAGGCGACCGCGCCCGCTTCAAACGCTCCACCAACCTCCTGCTCTTAGAAAAACACCTCGTCGATCTCGAACCCATCACCCTCGTGCTCGGCCTCGACGACGCCCAGAACTATCCCGGCCCGGCGCTGGAGGAACTGCGCCTGCTGCTCGGCCTTGGTGGCCGCCAACGTAGTGCCTTTGCCCTCGTCCTTCTCGGCGACGATTACCTCCTGGGCAGCCTGCGCTTGAGCGTCCAGCTCGCCCTGTTCTCGCGCATCAGTGCCGCCACTTCCCTGGCTCCACTGCCCCGTGAAGATATCGCCGCCTACCTCGATTGGCACGTCGCCCGCGCCGGACTTGACCGAGACATCTTCGCTCCCGCCGCCATCGATCTGCTGGCCGAAGCCAGCGAAGGCAACCCCCGAACCTTAGGCCTCCTGGCTCAAGCCGCCTGGATTTGCGCCGCACGCCAAGACGCCCTTACCATCCAAGCCGACCACGTCCACATCGCCCTGCGCCAAGTCCCCGCTGCCAACGCGAAAATCTCCCAACCTTAAAACCCCAAGCGGCTCCGTCAGAGGCCTCCCGGCCTCCAGCCGAGCCCGTCTACTTGCCCTCAACCTCCGCTCATAGATCGAAAAAGCCCGTTCCCATCGCGGAAAATCACCCCTCATCCTCACACTTTATCTCGCCCAAATCCCCCGCAATTATCGTGACAGGCTACACAACTGCGACTTAAAGTCGGCCATGGGAAAGAAGCCATCCCCTCGCAGCCAGTCTGACTTGAAAAAGCATCTCACCCAACACATGCGAATGCTCAGCAAATGCCCGCACCGAGCGCCCTCTTACTTCAAGGCTAAGCCAATTCGCTACGCAGCAGCGGCATGAAGAAGATCACTACATTGACGCGCCGGGTTAATAGTAATCCCTTCTAAAGTGTTATGATAAAGTTAAACGGAGTAATAGAAACCGCACTCTATACGGCTGAACTTCAGCGTAGCAGAAAGTTTTATGAGAATGTGCTCGGTTTAGAGCTGTTAGGTGGGGACGAACGTTTTCTCGCGTTTAATGTAGCGCAAAGTCACGTTTTGCTTATTTTTCTTAAAGGCGCGTCTAACACACCTACGCAGCTACCAGGCGGAATAATCCCAGCTCACGACGGTGATGGACCGGTTCATCTTGGATTTTCTATCAGCAGCAATTCTATAAAAGCTTGGGAGGACCATCTTGCAGCTAACGGGGTAGTAGTAGAGGGTCGGACCACATGGGAGCGTGGCGGCAAAAGCATCTATTTCCGTGATCCCGATGGGCATTTGCTTGAACTCCTAACACCGGGTGTCTGGGAAATGTATTGACCATATGTGGTGTTTTTCTCCAAGCCTACCCAATCACCGCACGCCGGAGAAAAGGGTTAAGTGCGAATGGCGTTAAGTTAGAGCTAGTCCGGGTGAAGCGGAACAAGGATTTAAGGGGATGTGGGGCTGAAAAGGAACGGGCATGAGCAGCGGAAAACGCTGTCATGCCCGAAATTGGATGGTTATAATTTTGTCGCTAAACTC
>Ga0247837_1007612_pt1 | contig 14250 bp, 3 predicted proteins | sample LaCtaG_2_FD_187115 | JGI IMG/M metagenome (GOLD analysis project Ga0247837, IMG submission 187115) | Freshwater microbial communities from meromictic Lake La Cruz, Castile-La Mancha, Spain - LaCruzMarch2015_14.5m | ecosystem: Environmental > Aquatic > Freshwater > Lake | place: Spain: Castile-La...
TCCATTATTCCCTATATCATCAGTATTATTTCTAGGTAACTTTGCGTACAATAGAAATAGCTATACTAAAATAGGGACTATTTGAGCCAACAGTCCAGCCTTTTCCTATAATCTCCACTTTTAGGTATACTAATTCCGGCGAAGTGGCGGTTTTCCACTAACTGTCTGATATCTGAAACAGATGGTGACATTAATCGATAGCATAGGAAGACGAAGGGTTGGATGTTTATGATGGATAGCCGAGGACGAAGACGCCCAGTCCCCCGCCGAAAAGGTCAAACGCAGCTTCAAGGACTGCCTGTCCTACCCAGCCTCTAATCAATGCCTTAATTTCTCTTGTGTAAATGTTGAGTGCGTGGCTTTTCTGTGTGCACTTGGCGGCTTCTTGCGATGTTACCCTCTACGCCGAGTCAACTCCTATCAATATTTGGAACTACTTGTTTCTCATGGACCTGCAGTCTCCTTTTGTTCTATGTCTCGCCGGGTCTGACTCGACTCATTTCTTCACTCTAGACGACACGTCTTCCGGGTTCTTCCGGCAATCTCACGACCTGACAATCAAGTAACTGCTAGACAGGAGCGCCTGCAACCCCGACTCATGCGAAAGGCAGCACCTGTGGCTACAGGGGCGACAACCTTGCTACGTGGATGCTCGGCTGGCCTTTGAAAGCGTGGTTCTCTCAGGCAGACATCACTTCAGGTCAGACTGCGAGGAAGACTGGTGTACACATTGTCTTGACGTCGGCCTTCTGGTGGCCTCCGAAGATGGGTCCTATAGGACTGTCATTGACCGTCATATAGTCGACACTAGCGATCCAGAGTATGGGGAATGGCAAGCCAAGTGTGGCACGCTTTCCGGCACTGCCGTCTTCCAAGTGTCTCCGGGGGCTGAGCTGGTCTTCAAAGACTGTGAACTTCTGGACATCCGCTACAGACCCTTCACCTTCGTCTGGCTTTCAGGCTCCTCCTTGGTGCTCACAAACACCACTATCAAGCGCATAAACGCAGATCATAACTTCCTTCTCGTGGAAGAAAACTCCCTCAACTCCGTGACCATTGCCTCCTGCTACGTAACTGGATTCAACCGAGACCACGCCTACACTCCTGGCTTCACCATGGACACTTCGTTCCTCGTTTCCTTCTGGTGGGGTCAAATCAGCTTGACCATCTCGAACTCAACTTTCGAAAACAACTTGGTTCACCACATCATTGGAATGAACCAAGGGTTCCTCGATGTCTATGTTCTCGATCTGCAGCTCACAGACAGTGTCTTCCTCCGAAACACAGGAATCCTTCTCTTCTTTTGCATGGAGACTCAACAGAGACTTATCAGCAATGTCACCTTCCAAGCTCATTTCTCAATAATCAACGTGCTTAGTGTGCTTGCGGGAGGACCATTCGGTGTAACCCTGACTTCATGCAGCTTTATCGACAACCACAGTCACCTTTCAATCGTTGAGGGGCCTTTGATTCAGGATAAGATGCTTTATCGCAATAACCGCATCCTGCAAAACTATCAGAGTGCTATCTTTACGTTCATTGAGTTTTTTGAACAAATCACGAACAGCGTGTTCGACAATAACGGGAATGTGGATAGGACTTTCCAAGCTTATTGGGCTAACTTCTATCTGGACCAAGGACTGCTTAACGAAGAGGGACTAAGGGAGGAGACAGAGGCCCAGTTCCTGTTAAGTAACGGCTGCTTGGCCACCTTGCACATCACTGCAGCCTACTCTCCCAAACTTACCAACGTGACCCTGGTGGAAGACCGAGTTACTGCCTGCGCCTCCTCCTTGCTCCTATCAATGCTTTTCCCAGACGACGGAGGGCTAGTCGCTGAATTGCAAGGAATTTGGATCAACACTCGAGCGGCTAGTGCCCTGAATGCGCAAGTCCAGGGCACCATTGTGCTGGAGAACTCGGTGTTGGAGCACGGGGGAAGACTGCTCGTGCTTGAGGCCGCTTCTCCTTCCACTTTACTTCTGGCTAGCAATGTGACCTTCCAGTATGCAAGTGGAATCAAGGCCCGCAAGGCCTCTGTTTCCTTGATACTCGCTTCAGGGAACTTCGAGCGGTGCAAATGGAGACACAATGAAGGGTACGACTCAGGGGCGCTTGCAGTGTACGAAGGCAACTTGATAGTGCAGGACTCACTGTTTCTCAACAACTCCTGCAGGCTCGGAGCAGGGGATGTGCTGTTCGCAGCAGGCCAAAGCGGTACAGTCACTTTGAATCTGTCGAGTTCTACCTTCACCCAGTCCCGATCGTCTCTGGGAGCGGCTTGCCTCCTTGTCACAGGCGACCTCTCAGCTGGAGCCCAGATTGTCAGTTCGGTCTTCCGCAGTTCCGTTTCCTACTCAGGGGCGGTGCTGCAGCTGACCCACTACGCTGGCCAGCTACTGCTCATAGATCTAACGATGCTCGAAATCAACTCCCTCTCTACCTCACTTGTTCTAGTCATGACATCTAGCTCTGCAAGCACCTTCATTGAGAGATGGAAAGTCCTCAACTGCTTGTTTCACAAGGGCCTGGTAGTGCTAGCAGATGGCAGCTGGCCTCAAGTGAGTTGTCACTGGAATGAATTCGTGGGCAACAATGGGACTGCAGTGTGGGTGAGTGCGGGGAATTACAGTGACAGGGGTTCAGAGTACAAAGCGAACACAGGGCTTCTGCCTCTGTATTACCAGGGAGGTGGCTCCACTGGACTCCTGCAAGCTGTGCTGTTCAGTAACAATAGTCCTTCAGAAACTATGGGCCTTGTCTTTCTCGAAGGCCGCAATTCAGCTCTGAGTCTGCTCAACTGCACTTTTCGCTCCAATTCCGCGCCCAGAGCCATTGCCTTGCTAGAGCTGCAACAGGATACAAATGCAGCAATAGTGAACTGTTCTTTTCAGGACAATCGTGTATTTGGAGCGGTTATCTTCGCTGAACTCCTCTCCTTTGCTATCCACAACTCCTCGTTCACCAACCACTCCTCTGTGCTGCAGCTGGAAGAAGCCCACGCTTTGATCACTTTGTCCACCATATCCGGAGCTCAGTCCCTCTCCTCTTTAATTCAGAGCAGTCTCACCATGCAAAGTTCCGCAGTGAGAGAACTGACCGGCGCTAAAAACTGCCTACTGTCAGGTTTCACTTCCAATGTATCTCTAGTAGACGTGGTCATAGAAAGAGTGCATTGCGATGGCGAAGTAGTGACGATAATTGTGGGATCCCGCCTGCTGCTAGAACGAACGCAGGTCAGATTTGTGGAGAGCGGAACCAGCGTGTTCGTTGTCAAGGTCGGGGCTGTGATTTTGACCCAGACGTCTCTGAGGCAGGTGGTGAGCCGGCGAGAGTTGATTAGTCTGACCAACTCCTCTCTGACTATGAGTGACACCACAGTCACTGAGAGCCCTTCGTCAGTGCTGCAAGCTTCAGAGTCCTCACTGCTTCTGGAGCGTTGCCACTTCGCTGATATCCACACCGTGCAACAGGTGGGCGTACTAGCGTGCTCCGCTTGCTTCAACCTCACAGTCTCTGCGTGCACGATGGAAGAGATCTCAGCCAAGTCAGTAGCTGGGATTCTAGCGGACACAAGAGCGTTGCAGGTGATGGACTCAGTGTTTCACTCGCTGCAAGGTGCAGACTCAGGGGCGCTGCAAGTGCACGCTGACCACGCTGTAGTGTCTGCTTGCTCCTTCCTCGCCAACTCAGCATCTGCTTCCGACTCCAGTGGGGGCGCACTCAGACTCAATGCCACCACAGCGCTCATCAGCACGACACTCTTTCGTAACAACTCTGCTGCCAGTGGAGGCGCAGTTCATTGGATTGCTGGCAATGCAGTGTGGCAACGAAACACGCTGCAGGAGAACACCGCCCTGTACGGCCCAGATATCGCCTCGTTTCCTACACATCTGCGGGCAGATCAAGATCCAATTGTCATTAGCAGCGGATACCCGTTTGAGTCAGCGCTAGTTGTGCGCCTTCTGGACCACTTTGAGCAAGTGGTGACGCTAGATGACTGGACTACGGCTGAGCTGAACAGCAGCGAGGCTGTAAGTGAGAGTGTGCAGGTGAAAGCTGTGGCAGGTCTGTTGATCTTCACTGGCTTCACTTTCACTGCACCTCCTGGAAGCCGCTCCCGTCTCAATGTCACCACTGCTCACCTCACCCTGTCCCTCACTCTGGCCTTCCGCACCTGCCAAATAGGAGAAGCAGAAACAGAGCGCATGTGTGTGAGGTGCTCAACGGGCACCTATTCCCTGAGGCTCAACTCCACTGAGTGTAAGCTCTGCTTGGAAAACGCGCACTGCCTCGGGGGTTCCAAAATATACCCAGAGGCTGGCGGCTGGAGGCCAGATGAGCTGTTCGAGGAAGTGCTTCGATGTCCGCGAGCCGAGGCTTGCTTGGGACATGTGAACTTCGGCAGTGAAGTGGGCTATTGTGGGGAGCTGTACACCGGGAATTTGTGCCAGTCCTGTGCCGAAGGAGCGGGAAGAGTGGGCCGAGACGGCTGTACCTCCTGCCTGAGTAGTTCTGCACAAGAGGGACAGGCTGCAGGCCTGAGTGTGTGGGTATTGGGACTGTGGCTGTTTGTAAGCGCCAATCACTCTCCTGAGAAACTCAGTCTGCTGCGCATAGCTGTGCACTACCTACAGTTCCTGACCTTGGTGACTGACTTCGACCTGAACTGGCCCGACTCACTGCAAGACTTCTACTACCTGCACCGCTACTTGGGCAACGCAGTTCAGCACTTGGTGTCTATGCAGTGCCTCACTTCAGAGGCTTTTTTCGTGAGCACCCTGGCTGCTGCGCTGGCCCCGCTTGCCCTCCTATTTCTCTTTGCGGGTGTCTGGGCTCTTGTCTGGGTAGTCAGCGCTCTTTTTAAGTCTTCTATTACCATTTCCAAACTGTACGCAAGTTCGGTGCTTGTGGGTTTTATGTATATGCACTGCTTTATTGTGCGAATCGCGCTAGCGGCATTTCACTGCATCACAATAAAGACAGGAGAAAGGTGGCTACGAGCAGAGTTGACCGTTAGGTGCTGGGACAAGCGACATTTGGCGTACGCTCTTGCCGTTTCTCTGCCCACTGTTTTGCTGTGGGGTCTGGGCGTTCCTGGACTTCTTCTGCTGCTGCAAATCAGACAGCACAAGCAAGGGAGTGCCTCGCCTATGTCTTTTCTCTCTCAAGGCTTCAAACAGCACGTTTTCTACTGGGAACTGGTGGTGCTGGGCCTGAAGACCTGTGTGGTGGTGCTGTACATCGGCATGGCGAACCTGCTGCCCTCCACCCAAGCCCTCAGTCTGGTGTTGTTGCTCTGCGCTGCTCTGGTTCTGCAGTTCAAAGTGGCACCGTGGCAGACTACGGCCCTCAACCGCTCCCAACTCGCCAGTCTCAGTGTGGCGCTGGCCACTGCCTACTCAGGCCTCTATTTCACCTCTGATGAACCCAGTCCAGTGCTCGTCACGATTGTGCTGTTTCTGCACTGCAGCTTCGTACTGTATTGGGGTCGGGCCTACTGCGGAGCTAAGTTGAAGATCCGGGCTCTCCGTTGGCTCAACAGAGGCTAGTTTAGCTAGTTAGCTTCAAAGCTTGAAGTTCAAGTCGATCTAGATAAGCGTGCATACGCCTTTTTGTTAGCGGATGCAAGGGCATCGAGGAGGCCGTATTTCTGAATCGTGAGCGCAACCGTCGTACCAAAGGTCTAAAGATACGTTTGCTGACATACAGGACATAGCAGCAGTGGGTCAAAATGACGAGCACCAGGAGGGCGATTTGAGTAGCGGGCGATAGCGAGCTGAGGCTGAAATACAGGCCTGCGTAGGCAGTGACCAGCACTACGAGTAGACTGCAGTACTCAGCTCGGTTGAGAACTTCGTAGGCGAAAGGAGCGAAGGTCCGCTGCAGGTGGACTGTGACGAAGACCAGCAGGACCAGAGTCAGACCCTGCGTGGACGGAGCGAAGCCGGACATGAAGGCTTGCAAGGTCGCGAGGCAGACTTTCCGGTAAATGATGCAGATTTCCCAGAAGAAGAAGTGCTGCTTGTAGCCCACACACAGGAACCCCGTCATCTCTCGTGCCCTGCCTTGCGCAAGCTGCTTGCGATTCCTCACTAGGAGGAGCAGAGCCAGTGCGGGGATGCCTGCGCTCCACAGCAACACTGCTGGCAGGGCAGCAGCCAAGGTGTAGGTCAGGTGCAGTTTCGCCCAACACTTGTTGGCCGTTTCCACTCGCAGCCAAGTGTCTTCTGGCGGAATGGCGATACAGTTGAAGGAAGATAACGCAGTACGCGTAATATAAAGGTGGAAATAAAACAGGGAGACAATAGTCGAGCAGACCAACTTCTCCTGCAAGCGGACAGCCTTTCCCCTGAGTCTCAAGAAGATCCAAATGAAGCCCCAAAACAGCAGGTTGACCCCGATTAGTACCAGCGGCAGCAAAGCTATGCCCAGAGTCTTGTCGAAGAAAGGATGCGGCAGCAGGCAGTCCAACGACAAGTACTGTTCGCCTGAGTTGCCTACATACTGGTGAGAGCCGAAGACTTGCTGCAGTGCTTTTGGCCAGAGCAGGTGGGTGTCAGCTACCAGCACCGTCATCTGCACGTAGTTCAGGAAGATCTTCAACAGTGCCCCAGTCTGATTCGCTCGCTTCTTGGCACTACGGAGTGCCGACCGAGTCAGCACACCTATCAGAACGAACACCCCACACCCTACTCCCACAATGAAGACTATGTTTGTTGTAGTTTCCGGACACTTGGTGCACTTGTCAGGCTGACTGCGACTAGTGCCAGCCATGCAGCTCTGACACAGGAAGTTTTCGTACAGATCTGCACAGACTCCGAACTGAGTGAGGTAGTTGTTGTGTCCAACACAGGCATCTGGGTTCGGGCACTCCAGCAGTCCGTTGTACGACTGGAAAGGCCGCCAATACCCTGTGTTGGGGTAGAGATGTCCATCTCCTGGACAGCTGCCTCCAGACGGACACAATTGACAGTTACTGTGGTTAGCGTCCACTGAATACGTTGAGGGCGGACATATGACGCAGGCTTGGCCGAAGTAGATTTCCCCGAGAAGACAGCTTCTTATTCGTATAATCAGCTGAATAGGCTCTAGAACGTTATGCACGACTGTGAGAGTGACGAGCTGTGCTGGGTGGTTAGTCACTGTGAAGTTAGTAAAGCGATACACTCCGCCCTGTGCAGTGGCCGAAAGCCTTCCACTAAGTCCGCTTCCAACTAGCCGCGCATCACTGGGAACCTGAGTTGTCACTAACTGATTGCGGTTGTCCAGCATGCCCACAACAATGATTCCCGTAAAGGCCTGTCCGCTCGCCACTTCGATAGAGGAATGGTTGAAGAGATGTAGTCGGTCTGCGAAGGAGGCCAGGGCGGGGCCGTACAGAGCTTGGTTTGCAAAGAAGGTAGTATTGGAAAGTGTTGGAGGCTTGGAAAGGTAGTAAATTGCAGCGCCACTGCGGGCGACGTTAAAGGCAAAGGTGCAATTGCGAATTGCAGAGAAGTTCGCAAGCAGCCTCAAAGCTCCACTGACAGAGTTCTTGTCGCTTGCTCGGTTGTGCTGAAAGACCGAGTCAGCCACCTCGAGTTCCGAACTCTCCACCCACACTGCACCCTCCACCTGTCCGCGCACTCGCCGAAACACACAGTTCTGCATCTGAACCTGCTCTGCCTGCAGTCGCACTCCCCTGCTTCCTGTCACATTGCTCACTCTCACCCCCACTAGCCGCACAGACTGTGCACTACATTGCAGCACTGTCGTCTCAGTCCACACATCACTCATTTCACTTGCCTCCAGTGCGAACAGTTCGCCCGCTTTGGCCTGAATTCCTCCGCCTTTCAACCGTCTCCATTCTGAAAATCCTATTGAGACATTTGTGTGCAGAGTGGAGAGAAAAGCTTGCTCTGTAGTAATATCCGAGATTTGGAAAAAGTAAGCACGAAGCAAGCCATCTTCCACTCGAATAACGCTCTGTTTGGTAGAAACTAAGTGAGTGAAGGTACTGTGTGATATGGCGAGGGTGGAATTGGAGGTGAGGTCCAGGATGTTCTCAATGCAAGTGATTTGGGTGACATCGCTGGCTGTGAGGCTGACTGAGCTGGAAGAACTGGCGTGGATCAAACAGCCTCTGAGACCAGTTTGTCTGGCGAAAGAGACTTGGCTTGCCAGCAGGGAGCTGCGCACCATGACAACTCCTGCAGTTTCCTGTCCTCTGTTGTCCTGCAGGGAGGAGCGCTCGAGGGTAAGCGCAGCGTTCGACAGCACGATCACACCATTGCCTTCATTTCCCTGCAGCACGCAACTCGCCAAGCGCACAGACACATGCACATTGACAAGCAGCAGGACAGAAGCGCGGGGTGCAGAGTTGCCGATGAAGCGAGAGGCAGTGATTTCCACAGTCGGCGACTGCTCAATCCGCATGACTCCAGCAGAGAAGTTGGCCTGATTGTCCTGAAACAGGCAGTCCACGAAGACACTGGAGGAGTCCAGTCCTCGGAGATACATGCAACTCCCGGAGTTCGCAGCGTTGCGCAAAAACTGAGAGCCTTGGAAGTGGGCAATGGAGCGCTGGGCCTGAAAGTAGCAGGTGTAGTCCTCAGCGGTGTTGTCCTCCACAACTGACTGCACGTCGTTCCAGACACTGCCTTCGCTCATTACCACTACTCCGTGGTTGCCTGCGAAACGACACAGATAGCTATTCAGCCAAGTCAGCCAGTACTGGCCTTTCAGCAACACTGCGGCCTTGTAGGTGCAGTTCAGCACAGACACTCTGGTGAGGTTCGTTAATGTTTGGAGATCAATCGAAGGTATACTGGGGGAAATCACCTTAAGAAGGTAGGCCTTAGGAGTGTACACTGAGGTGAATAGGACGTCATTCAGGCTCAGTGTGCCTTTCATATGTTCCGTCGATAGTACCCCCGTCTCCAAATCCACTTCTCCTTCTTCGAATCTGCAGAACTCGATCACCGCCTTCTTGAACTGGAGTTTATCAATGTACATTGACCCTCCAGACGTTGCGTAGAAATGCGTAAAGTTGCAGGCGCGAAGGACAACGTCCAGTAAGATGACATAGTTGTTTGAACGAATGCCGACATCCGCAGCCCATTGCTGGCCTCTGTTGCTGACAAAGGTAGAGTTCTCTATACACAGCGTTACTTCTGGCTGGGCTGCCTCGGAGTCAAGGGCGGTGTAGTCCACCGCTCCGCCCACACTAGAAACACCGGTAAAGCTCGAGTCCCGCACTTCTAGCCGAGTCCCGAGGAAGGCTATTCCACTACCTGTGAAGTCACAGTCCTCCACGAGGAGTTCGGTAGTTGACCCAATCGTGCCGCTCAGAGACAGGGCAGTCCCCGACACCGCTTCAAACCTACTGCTTGTAATACGTCCGTGGAAAACTTCACTCGTAATGAAATTGCTCTTCACGCCTCCGGCTACTCTCGCCACGACCATCTGCGTCACGTTTAGCTGAAAAACGGCGTGCATACTGCTGAACATCATGATTACAGCATCGCAGACACTGTCTGTCAAAGACACATTCTGGAGATTGATGATACTGCAATGCATAAAAAAGAGAAAAGCATAGCAGGGCGAGGGAGGTCTCTCCACTAATTCCGTGTAGACATCGGGAGAGTCGTTGATCAGTCCTTTGGAAACCCAGCTGCCGACTAAATTCGGCTGATTTCCAGTGCTCATCTGAAAGGCGTTGTTTTTCAAGATAACAATCTCCACAATAATGATAAGGGGGACAACGGGGTTCGGATTTTGCGTATTAAGCGGAAAATATGCGACGATATTGACGAATGTCGTCCCACTGATCTCCAGCACGCTTGAGTCAGCGGGCAGCTGAAAACGGAAAACAGTGGGGCCTTGAGTTGTAATGTTTCTGAACACGCTGTCTGCAATTCGCACTTCTCCCGCCAGCCGAGACTCTACATCAATATACCCAAGCTTATTCAGACTCAAGTCTTCTTCAAACAGGCAATTCAGAATCTGTATCGAGAAATTGAAAGTTATGACGTTTGTCATACAGAAGGTGTGCATGGAGCTTCGAAACACACATGCTTCAAATATCAGCAATTTGAATTCGCGGATATCCACGAAGGCGATTTGGAAACCTTTCGGGTACAATTTAAGGTTGTGTTCGAACAGACTGCTGGCCAGTGTGAAGTGGTTGCATGATAAGAGCTGGATAAAGCCTGAATCCTGCACGGAGCCGGACACGGAGTCGGGCACGTATGCATGACCTCGGTTGAATTCGGCGACATACAGACCACTAAGGCTCACTTTCTCTGGGAGCCCGTAGATGAAATAACGGGTAAAGTCCATTCGAACGATGCTTGTGTTGGTGATAATGAGGGAAGAAGCTCCGTACAGGTTAATGAAGCTTTGAGCGCGGATGCGAACGTTGTCAATCATGCAATTTTCGATGACCATCATAGAGTCAAGAAGAGAGAAAAAGCTGAAAACACCATCTAGGCACAGAGAAGCTTCGTAGTAGGGGTCTGAGGGACTGGCTGCCGGGTGGTGGTCAATGACGGTGAAGTCCACCCAGCCCGGCCAAAGATAGGGAGGAGCTAGGCAGTGTGTGCACCACTCCTCCTCACACTCTTCCCAAATCAAACGCTGACCTGTAATGCGCACATTGCGGAAGGTCAAGACGCCCAGCACCGGCCAAGTGAAGTGGCCGCGCAGCCACAGAGTCTCCGGAACGCAGGGAGAGGAGAGACACTCACTTCTGTGTGAAAGGTACTGAATGGTGATGTTGGCGTAGATAGGCGGAGTGGCGACTTCCAAGCTGAATGCCCCTCCAGAAAGAGAACTGGTGAGACAAAGAGTGTATGTGGAAGTGGAGGGTGCGAGGTCGTACACCGTTTGCGATACATCGGTGTAGGGTGTAGTAGGAAGGATCGACACGTCGCAAGCTAAGGCCAGGGCCAGAAGAACAGAGACGCTAAACATTATTAATGCACTCAGTCGAGTGGTTCATTGACTGTGCAGGGTCGGGTATGTGCTGCGTAAATCGAAGTACAGCAGCCATTCTTAAGCCTGCATTCGGAAAGTTCGACGCTCAGCCGTTTACAGCTGGGGTGTCGTAGCGAAACGTGTTTGGATGGTAGGCTTGAGCCACAGCGGAACAAGCCGCTGGCAGCAAGTAGGAAATCGGAAGGCTACCTGGAAGTTCGATGCTGATGACTCCTTGGACAGACTACTAGGTGGTCAGCGGGATTTAGAGATCAGGGTCTGTCTTTACGCTAGGCTCACTAATAGTCAGTTCTGTGTTCGCTTGCTACGTCTTCTCATCCACTCTCTGTCTGAGCTCTGGCATCCTAGTGTGGATAGGCTTCACATTGGTGGCGGAACTGCGCAGACTATTGGATGTTCTGGTTCAAGTCTGGAGCAGGGGAAGCCTTTTCGTGTCGTTCGCTATGGCAAACAATAGTGCCATATGGCTGTGGCAGGCGCGCTTCTACCCGTGTATTGTATTGGGCATTGCGACGCAGTAGCTGGAAGTACGGACTGGAAGGCTCTTCTGCTGAATTACACATTTGTATCTATTGCATTGCGCCCTAGCGAATGCACAAATGGAGAGCGCCTTTACCACAATGGGGCTTGCGCTCGCGTGAGGGCGAAATCAAGATTCGTGGCAGCTACCGTGCTTCGGGGTACTGTCCGTTGCTAGTACTGTATCGCCTCATCCGATTCTTCAGTACTAAAGCTGCTTGGCAACTGCAAGCCAGAGTCTTTCACAGAGAGTTCTCCCTCCGTTCATACCGGAAGGTATCGAGGTGGATTAGGTAGGGGTAGTAAATGGACACTCGGCCTTGCAGACAAAACAGCTTGGCACAGAGAGTACTTCATGGGATTGTCTCCGAGGAAGTGTATTGAAGCGAGAGACATCACACACAGGCCGTCGTCACTAAGGTAGGCCAAATAAGGCAGTTCAGTCCGGTAGTCCCCAATCTCGCGCAGGATATTAAGGGTAAGTGCGCGGTTCACCCCGAGATTGAGGCTTCGTTGTGACTGCAGGTGCATACTGCATGAACTTAGGACTATGGCCTCTAGCAAGCAGGAGTGGTCCGGTCAAACTATACTTCAGCTATGCATCCTTGAGAGCGTGTGCTACGTACAGGTCGTAAGCAAGGACTTCTTGTAACATTGGGAGTTACGCTTTGTTAATGCTGTGGACTTCTCTACAAGACTAGGAAAGGGTCTATGCCTTTACAGGCAGCCTTGTAAGTCTCTTTGGTAACGTCCCTTGGGACTATGAAGTCTCTAGTGACTTGGACCATTCATAATGGCTGCTGTCCTGGTCGCCTGTTTCTCGCTGTCTCTGGTACTGACCCAGGGACAGTCCAACCCCTTCTCCTATTCGTCCAATGGGGCGGATTGGACCGGCGTCTGCTCTTCTGCCAAAGAGCAGTCTCCAATCGACTTGAGTTCCTATGACGAAGTGGACAGCAGCGACGTAGGCTATACACCTCTCGAGTTAGCTTTCGCTCCTATCACTACTTTCCAGTGGGAGCACGAATGGAGACACTACCAATTCTTAGGAAGTCACGGAAACATGAAAATGAACAACATCACTATGGAATGTGTAGAGTTCCATTTCCACGCCCCAAGCGATCACCACCTGCACGGAACGCAGTACCCACTGGAACTCCACATTGGCTTCCTCATGCCCGGGGCTGCTACTTATGGGGGACTCGCTGTGTTTTTCGAAGAAGGAGCCGAACACCCCGGTCTCACTCCGCTTTTAGTGGCAACCCCTACCGTTGCAGACCTATCGCTCTTCTTCCCGAGTACCAAAATCGACGATTACTACAGTTATCACGGCTCCTTTACCAATCCGCCTTGCACTGAGATCCTGCAGTGGTACGTTAGCGGCCAAGTCCTGCAGGCGTCCAGCGCGCAAATCGAGTTTTTCAGGGCGAGGTGGGAAAAGGACCCTTCGTTTGCTAGTGGAAAGGGGAACAACCGCACTCCCCAGCCACTGAATGGACGGAAGGTCATTCACTACAGCGACTTCGCTTTCCTTCTCGCTCCAGCCTTCGGCCTGCTCGCGCTACTTAGCTAAGCTTAGGCTGACGGATGGGATCCCTGCACTCAGGTAGGCGGCCTTGATGCTAATGATCCCATATATGGAGTTGAAGTCTGGCTGTCGCATGCCTCAAGTGGCTACCTGGCAAGTCTCTCAAGGACCAGTGTTTCCGCAGGCCTACAGAGCAGGGTGCAGACACGTCTACTACTATGTATGGCAATGAGCAAATCCTGGGCCAAGCCAGCAAGTCGCTGACTCTGAGATGAGCGCAGGTGCAATTAATGCATGTGAGCAGATGTTGGCCGGGCTGCAAATGAACTCCTTAGACCTGCTGCTAATTGATTTGCCAAGCAGGGACAGGCAAAGTCAGGTATTTGGGAGTGAGTAACTTCCTGGCACCTCCGTACTGCTAGCTTAGCTCCACTTCTGAGGCATTATCTTTCCCTTGAAACTGTTCTCAGGCATGTGTGCAGTTCACCCTAATCATGCTCTCCTTGCAAGTTGCTTTCCACTTCATTTCGCATAATTGCGAGTCTCTTGGTTAAATTCATGCAACTAGTTCTACGCTCATCCAACTATTCCTTATATAGCTCATTCAGGTCAGCCCCACCACTCGTTATGATAAGGTCACTATATCGCGCACAGTCCATCGACTCACCATATGCCTCCTTGGAAGCACATAGAACCTTCTTCTGATACTCATTAAAAACATGATGAGTGAAGTCCCATAACTAAGCACTTCCGTGACATCAGTGGCCACTCTCCCATCTCTGTCGGATTACCACCCGCTCTGCCAGGGCGAAGCTTTGCTACCGAGCAAAAGCCTCGTAGTCGAGGCCGCCTGTCCACCCGAACTGCTGCCAGTCAAGCGAGTTGTTGAAGACGGCCGCTAGTTCTTGCCAGGAGGCCTGGCTGGAGGGATTGAACTGAAGGATCAGAAGTCCCAGCACTGCCTTGAGCCGAGACTCTTCTGCTTCAGTAGCGGAGGCAGGGAAAAGAGCTCACTGAACCAGTAGCCTACCCTTGGCCATTGGACTTTCAGGGGTTCGCAGCATTTCCTTGACTCGTTCTCTCAGAAAGACCCTGGAAGGAGGCAGATCTGCCACTGTATGTCCAGCATATTTGCACCACAAGGGGCTTTTTCAAGCTTTCGAAGAGCGACTTCCAACTGCTTGGTGTTTCAGAGAGTATTTCTCCACAGCGTTGAGTTCCGA
>Ga0247837_1007622_pt1 | contig 14228 bp, 22 predicted proteins | sample LaCtaG_2_FD_187115 | JGI IMG/M metagenome (GOLD analysis project Ga0247837, IMG submission 187115) | Freshwater microbial communities from meromictic Lake La Cruz, Castile-La Mancha, Spain - LaCruzMarch2015_14.5m | ecosystem: Environmental > Aquatic > Freshwater > Lake | place: Spain: Castile-La...
TATATTGTGGCTGACACATTCTACAAGCCGATTGGCATTCATTATCAAAGGTTACTGAAATAAACATTGGCTTCTGTTTAGGAGTAAGATTGATACTTTGCATTCTACTCCATGCCGGACTTTGTTCAAGACTTTCATTAAACCACTGACCTTGATGTACTCCGGCTTGTATATTAAATCGTTCACGGAAACTAATAATATTTTTACTTTCGGCATCATAACATCGGCGACAACTATCTACTGGATTTCCTTGTTGCATAGCCGTGCGTACCTGGGTCGGAATGTCGCCTGATTGAAACCAAGTATCGTATTGATCCACTGAAAATTGGTCTTGGAACGGGTCGCAAGGAGCTGCTTTACCTGAGGACCAAATACAAATATTATACCACGGAGACATGCAAGTAACATCATTATTGGAGAATATTTTTGACATTGTTATATTATATATAGATTATTTTGGTAGGTATAAATTAATTAACCCATATATGCCGTTTTACCCAGGAATCCCAAATAATCACGTTGCCCCAGCCGTGTGACCAAGTTACTATAAAAAGACTTAACGTATTATGATCAAAAATATGCATACGATTGTCGGCGACTCTGGCCGCAATGCTACGACTGGTCAAGGTCCATTTGGTCAATCGGTCGCGGGCGTTAGGATCTCGGTGTATAACTGTAAAAAGTGGATCTGTAGTACGGTAATTAGATAGGCTCATTTAATGTAGAAGTTGGTCATCGGGCCTTGGCTCGTTGATTTGCTCTACATATTTAACAAAATCTTCGTCTAATACCAATCTCTCATCGTCATGGCGCGAAGCAGTATCATTTGATACCCCTAATATTCGCATAACACCGCCTATATGAATTTCAGTAATGCCGCAATCGTATAATACCATCATAAGATTAAGCACAGCCATGCGTATGGATTGGTCTACTTCAAGATCTTCTAACATACAAATACTTATTACCGGCGGTAACGAACTTCGATTTCTGCTACAGTTGATGGTGTAACAGTAGTGTTGGTTACTTGGAATTGACTTTGAGGAACTTCATCTTGACACACTGCTTGGTCTTTAAACATCCTACTAACACGGCAATCCTGACCGTTAACGGCGCTTACTGTATGATCTGTAATGCTTTTACCTGTGGTTTCGCTTACTGCTACACCACCTACACTAAATCCTGTAAGTACCAACGGAGTGGCACATCCAGATAATACAATAGGAATTACAAGAGATATTAGTTTTGTTGTCTGCACTGTTTGCCTAACTCACCAGCTTTACTCGAGTTTACTGGAATGGTTGTTTCGGTTACATAACGCATGATCAAGCCTCTGAACTTACAAACAACAAAATTAATACCAAAGGACTTACGGCTTGCGCCTGCCTCCGGAGATTACGCTACTACTTTAGTGTCTGCCTTGACAGCGGACTTAACTGAAGCGGATTTGACCTTTACTTCGCCTTTCTTGGCGAGCTTGGTCTTTTCAGCCAATTTGCTGGCTACAGCATAACCTGCATCACCTGTAACGCCGGACTCTGTCAAATACTGGAGAGCTTGGAGTTTGGTCATTGCTTGTGGCAATTCCATTAGGTTGATATCAGTACAACCAGCTTTGTTCAAAATCTTGATACGAGCTACCAAGTCGTTTGCAAAACGTGCCTTAACGGTTCCGTCTGCGTTGGTTGCTGTACCTGCTACTGTAAATAATTTGTCTTGTGACATTATGTTGCCTTTCTAAGTTGCCTTACTAAGTTGATTTAAACTACTACTCACTACAATAACTATTATACTTGAAATCAAATACAATGTCAACCATAATAGCTATATTTGGTTCTCCAAAAGGGCCTTATTTGGCGGCCTCTCTGGATACTTCTTGTACCTTGCTTACCCCATTGTCCAAAATCTTAGCGATTCCGGATAGACCAACGGTGCAAATCAAAATACCAAACACTGTACCTAAGATAAAACCTTTCATGCTGTTTCTCCTACAACCTTGACTCGATTAAGTTGGGTAGCACGGTCTACGAGTCTTTTAACTGTGCCACGAATGTTTATTACTGAATTTGACTTTAGCGATTCGCGATATGCAAAAAATACCGCATGGTTGTCTAGGGTAATGCCGCTAACAAACCAAGTATCAAATTTTGTGCTGTAATTATTTCGAACAACTTCTACGGTCAGTTCAACCTTGTTACCAAGTTGGCCTACATGGGTATCTTCGCAACGAGCCAATCTAGCACTAATCTCTTCTTTGGCCAGATGCTGAGCATAACTATGCGGCATCGCGGCTATTACCGCTAGGTCATAGCTGGTATTGATTTCATCTTGCTCGCATACACGGGCAACGACTTTATCCCATTCTTGTAGCTGAATTTTAAGAGCCTTCATAGTAACCGATGACGCCATGTGCTTACGACATTGTTCTGCCTGCTCACGGTCCGCATCAGTAATCAACGAATGATCATATAATGCAATCTTAACAATCTCGCGGTTGGTAGGTCGAATAACTTGGTCACCAATCATTTCTGGTTGTTTAAGGTAACCGTTGTTCAAGCGATACGCTGTGCAAGCCGCCGACCAAAGTAGGTCTGCGTCTATAGCATCAATCGTGTCATGGTTCTTTTTCAATTAAGCTCCGTAAAAACTAGTTTCAAACTTCAAGGTTGTATGTACTACCTCTCGGACTGCGGTATCTGTGGCTTCCCCTGCGGTCTTAGGATGGGCTTTTGATAACAGCTCAAGGTGTCTAAATGTCTTGGGCCAATCCCACCCTGACCTCCGGGCCTCTGCTACTACACGACCTACCAGGGCATTACCTTCTTGCGTAAACATACCGTATTCCATATTAGTCTGACCTCGAACAAGCATAGGCCTTCAATCCTGCCTTTTGCAATACCTCAGCAAAGGCCTGAGCACCAGCTTCTTTGATATCCATGCTTTGAGTATAACTACCACCTGGATTCCAAACAGTCAAGCATTTTGGTTTGTAATCTTTCTTAAAACCATTGGCCAATAATTCTTTGGCTTGTTTAGAGTTGGTGCGATCAACATACACTTCGACCCAACCAAAACCACAGTAGCCAGGTTCACCGTGTTGGGCAAGATAGTCAGCTTCGGCTTGTCTTGCGGCTGTAAATGCTTTATTAACAATTTGACTTAACATATTAAACTCCACAAGCGTCTAAAAATTTTGATTGGTCAAATCTTGGATTAGTACTTGCCGCTACTTTACAGAAAGCGATAGCTACCGTTAAACGATCTGCCATATTAGGCATTTGACTAATCTCTTTTGCCATTGCGATGAAATGTTTTTTTGTCATTTTCTGCTCCTTTATTTTCACTATACATATATTATAGCAAAAGGAGCATTTTGGGTCAACCTTTTGGTAAATCCATAAAAAAAGCCCCTTTTACGGGGCTAAAAAGTGTTGCGGTTTTACAACAGTTGCTGATTAACCAGCGTTTTTTAGTTGCTCTGCAGGTGATGGAGCTTTGTCTGAAGTACTTTTTGCGCCACATGCACCCAATGACAATGCAAATGATACTGCCAATACTGCTACCAATAATGATTTTTTCATGATATTTCCCTTTATATAAAATGTATATTGCTATACAGATATATTTAGCTAGTCAATTGTGACAATCAGGTTCTCCTGGAATATATTCCAACAGTTACGCCAACACCAAGCTTCACTGGACTCTTTTACAGCATCTCTATCCAGGGTTAAACATAATTCCACAGCGTGTTTTAAATTCCAATCCATAAACCCGTTTAATCCAGGGTCAACGACATCTATAGGGCCTTGCACTGGAAATGCCGCTACTGGCGTGCCTTGGGCCATGGCCTCGATCATAACCAAGCCGAATGTATCTGTACCACTTGGAAACACAAATACATCAGCATTATGATACCAATCCACTAACTCCTGTCCTTGTTTGTAGCCAAAAAAGTAGGCATAAGGTAATAAGCGCCGAGCTTCCTTCATATAAGGACCGTCACCAATGATAACCAGGGTGTAGTCATCCTGGAGTGGTACTAATTTATCTAATCCTTTTTCGGCACTAACACGGCCAACATTAAGTAACATTGGGCGAACACGATCTTCTCTTGGCGCCGGAGTTAGGCTACGATCAACACCGCGAGTCCACACAACCATACGCTCAAATCCGTGCGCCTCTAAATCTTTACGAATAGTTTCTGTAGTCACTAGCACACGATGGCTGTTCTTATGGAACCAGCGTAGATACCAATATGTCCACGATGTCGGAATACTGTATATGGTTTTCAGGAACTTTGGAAAGTCTGTGTGATAGCTGGTATTGTACGGAATGCAATTGCGTTCGCACCACCAACGAGCAAATAGGCCTACTGGTCCCTCCGTGGATATGTGAATATAATCCGGCTGTATCGCCTTAATCTTCTTTGAAATGCCGTGTGGCCAGGAGATTTTAACTTCAGGATAACCAGGGCAAGCAATATGAGGGAACTGCCCGGCGTCAATATAAACAATACGATACCCGTCACGACTAGCGTGATCTTCCAAGTTTTTGAAAGTTGTTTGAACTCCATTGACTTGATTGGGAACATTATCTGTGACTACTAAGATTGTTGTTTTTGACATTGTGTTTGTACTCGGAAGCCCTCAAATTTAAACCAGTATTTAACTGAAACACGAGCTGACTCACAAGCCTGCTCTGAGGCAAACTCAATGCTAACTCGTCCTGGCACGTCTTGGGGATTGTTTATGTTTACCGCTAGTATTATCAGCAACCACATCATTGTATTATTTAATATCCGTCCAATATACGATTTCCCACTGCCCATCCCAGTGTTCTACAAGTGCCGAACAATTTTCCACATAATCCCCATCATTCATGTATATAATGCCATCTACGGTTTTAATAACAGGAGCATGTGTATGTCCGCAAATAACTCCGTCAAAGCCACGCTTGCGGGTATAAGCTATAATGTTTAGTTCAAATTGGAACATAAAATCAACAGCACTTTTGACTCGATGTTTGAGATACTTACTCAATGACCAGTAACCAAATCCCATACGATGGCGTATCCAATTAAACTTTGAATTAAGAGCCAACACAAAATCATAGGCCTTGTCACCTAAAAAAGCCAACCAGGGTGCTAATTTAGTAATGCCATCAAACAAGTCACCGTGGGTTACCAAGTAACGCAGGCCGTCAACACCTATATGTTCTGTTTGATTTACTATTTCAATTTGTCCAAATCCTAAACCATAAGGAATAAGAGGACGAAGGAATTCATCGTGATTACCAGCTACATATATGACACGAGTGCCTCTTTTGGCGTGTCCCAGGATTCGCCGAATAGCATTAGTATGGCTCTGTTGCCACCGCCATTTATTTTGCTGAATACGCCAGCCATCCAATATATCTCCTACAAGATATAGTGTTTCGCAGGTGTTATGTTTGAGAAAGTTATTTAGTTGGTCGGCTTTACAGTCACGGGTACCAAAATGGATATCTGAAATTGATATAGTGCGATAAGTTTTCCCTGACATGCACTATTTAATGCAATGCCAGAGAAAAAGATATTACATATTTGTTACACCCTAACTACATGCCATTTAGTATCAAATGCCTTGCCTTCGGCCTTGTGTTTAAAGATTTTAGCAAACTCTTTTTTACGGAGTTCCTCAACCTTATCGGTATCGTGGGCGATGCAAGCCTGATACAATTTACTGATTAATTTCTTTTGTTTCATAGCCAATCCTCCTTATGTAATAAAACTGTAACACAAGTATATATCAAAAGTCAACTAGAAAATTGTGACAAAGAAAAAAGGACCGAAGTCCTTTTTGGTTCTGGTTACGAGCTCCAGAGACAATCAAGCCAGTCATGCCAAGAAGCTACTTGCATTCACTTGCGACCCCATTTGATACCGGCCCAAAGTCTATCGTACAAGTAGTATGATGTCATCCAGACACAGTTTATAATGATGGTAGGAACAAGGGCCTGTGCCAAACTTTGACCTGTGACCAACAACATCACGTAGGTGCTAAGGATCACCCAGCACCTATAGATCAAGGTTTTAACTAAGGCCCTTGTCCTGGTTTCCAAGATTAGGAGTTGGCCTTGTGGGCTTCTAGTGTCTTGGTAAACTTGTTGGCATGACTGCGTTCTGCTTTGGCCAATGTTTCAAACCAATCAGCTACTTCGTCAAATCCTTCGTCACGTGCTACCTTAGCCATATGGGGGTACATGTCGGTATATTCATGAGTTTCACCGTGAATAGCACTTTCTAATGCTTGTGCCACAGTCTTAGCTGGCATACCTGTGCCTGGCTCGCCTGCACCACCTTCGATCAAATACTCCATGTGACCGTGTGCGTGACCTGTTTCGCCTTCGGCTGTGGAGCGAAATACCGCAGCCACATCACCTGCACCAGCGATATCGCACATGTTTGCAAAATACAAATAGCGACGGTTGGCTTGGCTTTCACCAGCAAATGCTTCTTTCAAACTTTCTTCGGTACGAGTACCTTTGATACTTTTTGCCATTTGATTCTCCTTGATTAAAAATAACGCATCAGTGTTTGTACTGATAATTGATTATACATTAATTTATCCTATTAATCTACAGATTTAATAGGTTTTTTCAGAATATTTTTTAATAACGCTTATAGGTTTTTTTAATAACAAAAACGGGCATCAAGCCCATTTTCTATCGTATGCTTCTAATGCTCGCTTTCGGGCAAGTACCAATCGGATCTTTATATTGTCTGAGAGGTCATCATGGACCTCGGCGGTTTGATCGACTAATTCTGGGCGACGATAACCTACCTGGAACTCTGGTAGCTCGTCGTAATAGTCAGTATCGTCATCATTAGCTGATAGCTGAATTACAGGTCGTTGTGTTTTAGCTAGGTGTAGTTTTACTTTGGGTTTTGTGATGATGACACGGGCCCGTGCGCCGGCTGTCACAGTTTGGGCAACCCATTCTGAGCGATTGCTGTCCAAGACTTGCACCGACTGTGACTGGCTTTGCTGGCTTATCAAACCCAAAGTTGCGAGTATTAATATTTGTAACAGTTTGTTCATACATAAATGCCTCCTAAGCATACTATATTAACGCCTAGGAGGTTGATTAAGTTGACAGGATATTGTTCAAAATCCACCATTTGGCAATCTTTTTGTGCCCTTCTATGCTAGGGTGGCGATTAACTGTATATAAATGTTCATGTTCTGGGAGAACCGTTACCTCTTGGTGTGCAAAGGAATGGGCAACCCCCGCACCCCAGGTATCGTTGAGTATGTCAATCAGCGTATTGCCGGCAACATCATATCCTACAAAGTCCTTGACCTTACAAATATGTTTAATGTCATCTGTGGCAAGATCTAATGCATTATCAAACAGGTTAAATTTGATTATTTTGACATTAAACTGCTCACTTAGGCGATCAAGTATCGTAAGGAGATAATAAAAATCAAGTTCAAGTATGCGTTGACGATCAGCACTCTTAGACAGTAAATCTCGATCTATCAAGCAAGGCCCCCATTTATCGCTGGTCGACTTTTCAAAATCAGTCAAGGCGAATCGATCTCTAATAGTGGTTGTCAATCCAAACAGTACAATATCACCCGGAGTAATTGTGCCATTGGTTAAATTTAACCATAATCGATCCAGTTGTGGGTAATTTCCACTGCCTCGCTCAGCATAATTGTTTAGATCATATCCGTAGTGGTCAGCAAGGATAGCAACGAAACTCACAGTATATTTTAAATAGTGTAGTCGCTGATCCCACTCCATACCATGTGTGGGCACAACCTTGGGATGATGAAAGTGCAAAAAATCATCTTGATCGGCTACAATAAAACTATCACCAAATGCGTGTAGGGTTTTAGTCAAATTTTAGCTCCTTGATATAAGTTTTAATAAAATTTCTTTCAAACTCTGTCAAGTACGGATTCATATCGCTGAGTCCTGGCACTGTTGTACTTACTTGTAGAGTATTGGAATTGATAACCATATCGCCAAACAATACATTGTTACCTTGTTTGTTATGTAAATTATTAATTTTCTGTTTTAATTGATCAGGGGTCCAATTAATAATTTCGTCTTGAGAATTTAAAAAATACGTGCGACGATCTATATGAAGTTTGTGCGTGGCATACAGCAATGGGATATCCACAAGACCATGTTCATCCCGTAATGCTCTTTTTCCATTTCCACCGTCGTGATGGTAAGGAAGAATTATGGTAGGAATCTTTAAAACATGGGCCAAGTGACACATGCCACCTTCATAGCCAATAACACACTCACACAATTCATTTAATAGGAATATTTTATGTTCTAAATCAACGGATCCACTATTAAGAGTAACAACATCATATCCACTGTCTGTAATTAAACGAAAGATACTGGAATATACTTCCTGAGAATAGTATCTGTTATATGGATGCTCGTTGTTGGTGTTAGCCTTGGGAATACTACCGGCATACATCGCCAGGCCAATACAGGGTTTTGAAGATTTTTGTGTTGGCAATGTGTGTCCAAATACCTGCACACTATCAACATTAAAATACGGACTAAAATATTTTCCCTGGTCGCTTAATTTTCCACTTATATCCTCGGCACAAGAGTCGTCGGTTGAAATAATTAACTGTGCGTCTGGAATATTTAAAAAAGACTTTAAGCCATGTACAAGTTGATTTTGATTGGCATACAATTTTACAGGATGACCAGCGGATAGTAACATAGACAGTGTGCCAATTACTGTTCCAAGTCCTGCGTGAGTTAATTTATATTCAAGGGTCATGATTTTTTGAATATGTATATACCTTCGGATTTGTAGGCCTTTTCTAATTTGTTATTGCCAACTCCGGGTCGAACATTTAAAATCATATCTAACTGCTCTTGGTATTTAAACCCAACTTGCTCACTTAGTTCTCGCCAGCGACCCACAATGGCAAACTGCTCTTTACCGTTTTTGTAGTCGGCGATGTTTACAGCGTAGATTCCGTCACTGGCTAGAGCCTTGTGTACCATTTGCAAGGTGGGAGCCACATAGCCATCAAACCATGCAGATAGCGTGGTATAGCGATTCATACACTGGGTAGGTTCGTCTGTGTATGTTTCAAGATTAAAGTAAGGAGGGCTCGAAAATGCCGCATCATAAAACCCAGGCTCTGGATCAAACTCCTCGGAGGGCATACAATTCATACTGTAACCGCTACCCAAGTTCTGTTCTGTAAGCAATTCTCCTAAGGCCTCAAGTCCTTGGAAGGTACGGGTGTTAGGATCAATGCCGGTGTAGTTGTAGCGTAGGTTACTGGTCATTGCACCTAGCATACGACCGCCATAGCCCGAACTGAAGTCTAGTACATTACCACGAAACACAGGGCAGATATGTTCCCATACAGCACGGGCATTCATTGGTTTAAAGTTTTGGATGGTGCCGCCGTTGACTAACTCTAGGGCTCTGCGAATGTTCTTGGGTATCGCAGTGTCTTCACCTTCGTCACGATGTACATAGGCCAACTTGATTGCTCGCTTGAGTTTATTGTCGTGATTGAAGCGGGCACGAATACTAACTGTGGCATTGTCATTCCATCTGGCCTCCTGCATATTTGGGAAAAAATATCGACCAAACGCCAGTCCTTCGTTATTGCCTACACCAAGTTGATGATTCTTAACTGACTTGGTCTTGGTTGCTAGTTCGTTGACTTGCTGTCTACATCCATCTAGGCTGTAGTAGGTAATCGGGACTATGTTGATACTACGATAGATGTCAAACACTTCATCTTGTATTGCTTGCTTGCCGGCATCATCTGCTCGGTTCCATGCATCTTTGCCCAAGGCACGAAGTTTAGGCATAACTGATTCATAGCCCGTGCATACATCAGCAGTGGGGGTGTAACCCCACTCGTTACACAGTTGTTGGTAGTATTGGTTGAGCATTTGCTATCGGTTTGTTGATTTTTTCTTTGAGTTTTCTACATTAAATATACGTTCAAAATCTTTCTTTTTTTCTAATGTTTTTTTTATTTTTTTTGTTTTGCGTCTTAATTTATTTTCTCGTAGTTGACGAGTTGTAGACATTGGCTCAAATTGATAACTAAATTTTGTTGAGTCGGCTTGGTATATATTTTGTTCAACAATGTGCCTTAGATCCTCCCTACCGCAAAGTAATCGTTCGCGGCATAGATCCACATTGTCAATCATTAAATCAACACCATATATAGTAGATAGCGCCTGCTCAAATGTTGAACCTTGTTCCATTTTACGTATTAATACCTCACTAAGAAAATTTCCATCACCACAACTAGGTTCTAAAAATGTCTTAGTTGGATCTTTAAAAAATGCAGGATCATATGATTCTAAATCATTTAATTTTTTTGTAATAACATCTAACGGAGTAAACACTTCTCCAGTAGCTTTTACCCGTATGACTTCTCTGTCAATTGCTGACAAATAGTTTCTTGATCTAGTGTGGGCAATTACATCATCCAAAATCATGAGAATTTAATATAATCAGTACTATTTTTATAGATATCCCTGCACCATTTTTTTTCATCTGGGGTTAACCCAATGATCTTTTCAGCTTCTTTAAAATCTTTTACAGTAGTAAATGATGGCACACTTCTCATGTTACGACCGCTTAAAAGATTCATATCTAATTTATAAATATGTAATGCAAGTATAGCAAGTGGTGTTTTTAAATACTCAAAAGCTGCATCTGCTAACTCTCGAGTAGCATAATATGCCGCATGATCTTCTTTATAATCCGACGATGCCATTACCTCGGCACGGTCCGGCAGGAATCGATAACGTTGAAGCTTTGGAATAGGAACACAAAAATCTCCAGTACTGTCAACGTCATCAAAGATATTTCTTTTTTCTGCTGCCGCAAGTATCTTTGTTTTAATACTATGAAACATATTGTTACTGGCAAAATTATTAATCTTTTCAATGCTGTCATAATTTACAGTTTTCTGTAAATTATTATATTCAACATTGTAGTCAGTTACTGTTGCATTTTTATCTACAATAATAGCGGCTACACCAGTGTTTAATTGTGCGTTATCAAACACATCTTTGGTGTACAATGTAACATTAACTAAATGATCTTTAATTAAATTACGAGCATCTTGGTAGTACTTATTTTCTTTCTTTTGATCTACTAGGTATGTACTTGGTTGTACAAATAATACATATCTGTTGCTTAGTTTATATGCAAGAGACAAAAATTGTAAATGAAGTGGATTTCCCTTTCCAAAAAATGGTGGATTGGTTAATACACAATCAAATTTTGGTAATGTTTTATTTTTCATAATTTTACTTTCTAAGTCTTTGATATTCGAATATAATATACTTATAATTTTAATACTTGGATTGTGCTTTTTAATTCGACTCGCAGTGGTATGCAAGTTGATAAGAGAGCTGTCACAAATAGTAATGCTGTTAACTGAATGTGTCTTCAAAAAAGAAATAATAATTTGGCCATCTCCAACTGAAAAGTCAATTAGATCATTGGGAGTTGTAATTTTTTGAGTTTCTTTATCAGCCATCCACTCTGGTACATTAACGTCTCCATTATTAGGATTACTGAATTGTGAAAAATCAAAATTAGATTGTTGCATTTTTTTAGATGCAATTTGTAACTGTTCGTTAATACGCTCTTCAACAAATAGTTGTTTGATCAAACGTTTATTTTCATTCATACTTAACTTTTAATTTAGAGTTTTTATATTGTACACTCATTTTGACTTACTATCAAGGCACTTATCATTAAGCCAAGAATCAAACACATCGTCTGGGATGTTTTCTAATAATTCGTCAATTTCAGTGTATTTGTAGTCGGTGACTTCTAACAGTAATGGTAACATACCTGAAATAGTCATACCTTTTTTAATCAACTCTTCCATTGGATCTTTTTCGCCTTTACCTAATCCACTTGATTTGGCACTTGTTCCGGCTTTGCCTTCTCGATCGTCTTTACCTGTTTTAGTTGAAGTACTAGATTTAGCCACAGTTTCTAACATTGCCTGTGCATTTACAAGTCCATTGCGATCTAATAAGTTTCGACGCTTCATACCTTCGACTACATTGCCTGCAAAGTAATCTTCTTGAATATCATCCCAAGTAGTTTCTACTGTGTCAAACTCTCCTTTGCGATACATTGGAATTAAACTGTGCAAGTTACGTCCCATACTATCAATCTTGCCACCATTTGTGCGACTGCGAATAAGATCATATTGCATAACACTAGCACGGAACATATTGGCATCGTACACATCAAACCAATCTTCGGTTGTATTCTGACCCCGAAGTTCTAATTGTAATCCGATCTTAAAATCACTGTATGCATCGTAACGAATAACGGCACTCCACGGTGCTTTGGCACCACGCAACATACGACCAACTGTTAGGAAGATAGTTTTCTTACCTACCATTGCATCATTAACTTGTTTTTCAATTCGGTTAGCACTAGCAAAGGTATTTGCAGTAAGTGGTACATGGTTGCAATCGATATCTTTGTCCAATATGTGATTGTACAATGCAAAACAGCTTGCTACGCTAGGCATACAACAAAAAATATGTTTATGATCTTCTGGAGCCCGGTGACCTTTGTTATTTTCCCAAAAATAAATCATATTCCAAAGTCGATTCGCTTCACCAAACTTAACAAATTGTATTTTATTTCCATTACTATCAACAAAGCGACCGGATACTCGATCAAATTTCCATTTGCCTAATTTAGTAGTTTCAAATACTGCTACTAGTTTGCGAGTAATTTCTTGTTCGTCCATTGTAGCTGGATTAAGGTCTTCTAATGGAAGATCCTTGGCTCGTAAACTGTGCTTACGCATTTTAGGCATCTTAATGACGACATTGTTAATATCTCTAACTTCGTCAAAGATATCATACAAGAAATGATTGCCAGGGCGAACTTCGTGCCGTAATGCATAAAGGTCTGTACCACTCATCCAGATACGTCGAGCATAACCAAACAATGTTAGCGCATCTTTGCTACGCTTTGTTCTCATGCCGTGGTCGCTTTCGTCAATCACACACAGATCTGCTGTATTCTTTTTAAAGTAATCGCACTTTACAGACTCAAAAGTAATTTCTGCACCTTCGCGATCATCGTCATTGTTGTATTCTTCTGCGATACTCATGTCAATACTTTGCATACTTGCAAATCGGAATATAGCATCAACGTCAGAATCATTTAACAACATATCTAATTTTTCTTGCCAGTTTTCTTCGCTAGTATCTACACCAGCAAGTGTAACGCCCTTAATATAGAAGTAGTTAGAAAGATCTTTCTTAGCACCTTCAAACGCACTAGGCCAGAGACTAATAAAGTCAATGATGATTTTCTTTGTAGGTTGATTACGTTCTTTTAATTCATTGATATATTTTGCAATGCCAAAGAACATAGTAGTGTTCTTACCTGCACGTGGTTTCATAAGCAAATAAAAGTCGTACATATCATTGCCAGCAAGCAACCACTCAACCATTATATCACTGCCTTTAACTTGACTATTTTCTCGGGCTATATTAGCAAAATTAGAAACATTGACATTTTTCTGAGTAGTTACTTCTGAGACAACGTTTGAGAATACCTTGACGCGATAATCCCAAATATTGCTAAAATCAAAATTCTCAGTACCCCCGGCTGACCCTTCACTATTAATTGCTGGGGCTTTCCATCGAGAATCTACAATTTCAAACGCCGATTCAATAGCACCATGAACTCCTTCGGTCTTACCAAAATATCGATGTAATGCATCTTCTAATGTAAGAGCGGCCTCCTCGCTAATACAAGGAATAAACACTTCTGTTTCTAAGGGATTTTCTGTTGCACTTAAATGATCTCGAGTACAAATAGACCGACCATTATAAAAATAAACAACGCCTTTACCAATTTTTACACGAGTAGATTGATTTAATTCATGACGTAAATAAACACCATACACTTTTTCATTGTGGTCATTATCACAATATTGTTTAACATCTGTATAGTTACGAAGTGATTGATGTAGTGTTTCTTTAAGATTTTCCGCAAACCAACTACGGCTACCTTTTTTAAAATTACGGTCAGACAATCTATTCATAATCATTCCTGAAAGTACACTGTAAAAGCACGAGCATTGTGCTTAAGGCTATCACCTCGAGGGCCATGGGGGCCACGATAACGAATCCGAGCAGTGTAGCCTAGGCGTTGAAGGCCATATCGAACA
>Ga0247837_1007625_pt1 | contig 14223 bp, 13 predicted proteins | sample LaCtaG_2_FD_187115 | JGI IMG/M metagenome (GOLD analysis project Ga0247837, IMG submission 187115) | Freshwater microbial communities from meromictic Lake La Cruz, Castile-La Mancha, Spain - LaCruzMarch2015_14.5m | ecosystem: Environmental > Aquatic > Freshwater > Lake | place: Spain: Castile-La...
ACCCTAAGAAACGTTGGGTAGAAACGAAAAACGCCGGGCGTCGATCTCTCGTCGTCCGGCGTTAACTTTTTGGCGTTTCTTCCGTAGAAAAAACTAAGGCTCCCCGAACCGACCCTGTTAATGGATCTTCTCGAAGAGTCGTTGTACGCTAAGAGCATACTAGCATGAGAGTTGTGCGATTTCAAGACCGATTCGGTGTTTTCGTTTTTGAGTGCCGAGTTACGGAAAAATCGCTTAACAGTCGCTGGAATCGTCGGCGGAGTTAGACACGGTGCTAAAACAGGTCGGTCTATTTCTCGGACAACTCGGACGCAATGTAGTCGAACAATCGCTTCTCATGGGGTTCCGTCAATTCCCCTTCACGGTTGCGTCTTTCGTGCAACTGAGCACGAACTTTCGTGAGCTTTAGCTCCGCACGCAGGTTGTCTCCCTTTGACTTTAGAACCTTTGCCTCCTGCACCTCATTGACCATCGTTAGGTACGTAGACTCGGAGACTTTCTTACGGTCCTCAAGTACGTCACTTAGCTTAACGTCAATAGCACTTTTTTCACTTGTTTTTTGGGGTATCGCCTTAAAAGCGATTATTACGACGATTCCCAGCACGCAACAAATAGTCACCGCTAACTGGACCATTTCCTTCGGACTGAAACCACTGCTTTTCGCAACGGCAATTTCCTCGTCGACACCTTCGTCAACGTCTGGAGCCTCGGGGTCCGGCAGTTCGGCTTCCGCTACATGTGGTTTTGGGCCGGGACTTGGATCTCGATCAAGCAACAGTGTCAGTACAGCAACACCGGGGAACTCTAGTTGTTCGCCATTCGCCCAAACTGCTTTGGCCTGCTTTTCAACCGATCGTTTACCGACGAGAAATGCTTGTTCGCTGCGATTGTGAACAACATATTGCTTATTGCGAAACTCGATCGTAATCGCATGCGGAGCTATCATGGGATTAGGGAGGCAAAGATCTGAATCGGGATGACTACCGATACGAATAACGGGGCTTTCAATCCAGTGTTCCCGACCGCCGCCTGGCCCAGATGTTATGCGAATGATTGCAGGCATAGTTTATGACTCGCTTCGAACTTGTTGGGGTTCATTCTCCAAGAAACTGAAACACGGCCTGGAGTACGAACGGACCAAGCACCACAAGCGAGCATGCAATCATAATCAAAAGACTTGGAAACGACATTTTCACCTGAGCTTCCGCAGCCGCTTTTTCAATCCATTGTGATTTCTTTAGCCGCATGCGTTCAGCTTGGCTTGATAAGATTTTAGCCAGAGGAGTCCCGAATTCTTCACCTTCGTTAATCGCCATGACCAATTCGTCTAATGTCGGATCGTTCATCCGGTCTCGCAAGGCTTTAAGTGCATCTGCACGGGGTCTGCCAAGCGACATTTCGCGTTCAACCTGTCCCAGTTGGTCTCCAATAGGATGACCTTGATTCTCTCGAACAATGGTCGCAAGAGATTCTGGAAATGTTGCGCCGGCTTCTAGCATTAACGAGAGCAAATCGACACTTGTCGGAAGTCGCAACAGAAACCGATTCTTGATGCTCGACTCAATCCCACCAATTTCTGCTTGCGCTATGACTACATAAAACGCCATTACGATCACGACACAGAAAGCGCCTGCGGGAACCCCGAGGACCGTTCCAACGATTAAGCCAACAATGCATCCAGCAAGCAAGCCCTCAATGATTTTCAGAGAAAGAAACTCATCGGGTTCCATTTCGCGGTAAACGGTTGAGAATAGCAACGACTTTTTGACCTTCCTGAGTTGTTCGTCTCCAAAAAAACTCGCAGCCAAAGGTCGCAAGTCTTGAACAATTGCTTCGAAGTTTTGATACGACGGCTTCGCCTGACGAACAAGCAATCTTCTTTGCTTCTCTAAGGGAGCCAACTGCTCGAATCGACGTTGGGAAATTGCCCCCCTCGTCAATGTCCACACCAACATGAACACGGCAATGCCTAAGAGAACTGAATTCACCAACAGTGCAGATGTTGAAACAAAGTCCATGGTCTACTCAATCCTCATGATGCGCTGTCCCCAGACAACACAAATAAAGATCAAGATTGTCACAATAACCAGTAGGATCTGTCCTGCAATTGTCGTGAACAACTTCATTGTTCCTTCAGGAAACATGAAGAGAAACGCCACGATAAAGAGTACTGGAAAAACTGCAAGAATCGTCAATACCTTTCGACCGCTTGCGGTCTCTGATTCGATCCGCCGCTCAAGCCTCTGTTGCTCCTCGAGACTTGCTGCAATTTTGTCGAGCGCGACAGTGGTCCTTCCACCACGCTCGAGACTCGTTTGAATAACTGCGGAGAAGATCGTGAAACTCTCCAGATTCAATCGATGTTTGGTCTGTTCGATGGCACTTGTTAATGGAAGCCCGCGGTGAAACTCTCCGACGATCCTCCCAATTTCCATGGAGAGCGGAGCCGGTGTTTGAACCGCAACAGCTTCAAGACCTTGAGCGAGAGAAAGACCGGCACGCGATGTGTTGGCAAGCATCTGAACCGCAGAAACCAATTGATCTCGCAAGAGGATTTGGCGTTTTCGAATCATGCCAGCTAAATACCAGCGGGGAGCCATGTAAATGAGATATGCCGCCATAAAAGACATCGGAATCTGCTGGAGAGGGATAAGCAGCAACAAAAATGTACTGACGAGCGTGGCTCCCCAAATTCTCAAAAAAAAGGGGATTTGAGTTTGGTCTAAGTTCAGCGCCTTGAGTGATGGCGAGATATCAGCGATGTAACGAGTCGTAACCGCATCCCAGACTGGCTGCCACGAAAACCAAATTAAGACAATTGCGACGCCAAGCAATGCTGAGCTGACAACTGGAACAGTTTCCCAAAGGTTCAATTTGCAGCCCCTTCGTAGAAAGTTTCCAAATCCAGAAATCCAAGTTCGATAAGCTCGCCCATAAAGGACGGGAGATGCCCAGTCGGCACTAAATTCGCCTCCAGCGATTCGCCATCCAAAAGGAACAAATCTCGAATCCGAACCTTGCTGGTAATCGGGTCACACCCAACAACTTCGGATATCTGCGAAACACAGCGTCGACCATTACGCATCCGCTCAAGTTGAACAATGATATCGATGGCCGAACCAATCTGACGATGGATAGAGGTTACGGGCAAGTCTGCAGCCATTTGGACGAGAACTTCGAGACGCATGATCACATCTTCGGCCGTGTTTGCGTGAATTGTCGTCATCGAGCCTCCATGCCCTGTATTCATTGCCTGCAACATATCCAGAGCTTCTGCACCACGGCATTCTCCAACCACAATTCGATTGGGGCGCATTCGGAGTGAGTTCTTTACAAGATCGCGAATCGTAACTTCTCCAGTACCCTCGCTACTTTTCTTTTTTGTCTCAAGGCTAACGACGTGTTCTTTGTTCAGCTGCAACTCCGCGACATCCTCCACTGTGATGATTCGCTCGTTGTCAGGTATGAAGTCACTCAGGCAATTCAGCAGAGTGGTCTTACCAGTACCCGTTCCTCCAGACACCAGGATGCTGCGGCAATCAAGAACGGCAGCGCGTAAGAAATCCGACGCAGTTTGAGTCAAGGCGCCCTTTTGAATCAAGTCATCAATTCGAAGTCTTCGTAATGGGAATTTTCGGATGGTCAGGCACGGTCCACTTACGGCCAACGGAGGGATCACGGCATTGACTCGACTCCCGTCCGAAAGACGTGCGTCCACCATCGGCTCGGACTTATCGATCCGCCGGCCTACTTTCGCGACGATTCGCTCGATGATCGAAATGGTAACTTCGTCGGAGATGAATTGACGCCCGGACTTTTGAAGCTTGCCGGACTCTTCGACATAGATATGCTCCCGATCAACTACCATGATCTCAGAAATAGTTGGTAATCTCAGCAAGTCTTCTAACGGTCCGTATCCAAACAATATGTCCTTAAGTTGTCGTTTTAGATAACGATTTGCGAGGTAGAACCGAAATTCTTTGTGGACGCTCTCCGCAACCTTCTTCCATTGTGCAAAGAATGATTTGTCGATAACGGTGATCTTATCCTGCAACGATTCTCTCTTGTCCAGCTCAAGAAGTTGATACAAATAGGTGCTCGTTGTACCCAATTCTTGCTCGCGGTCAGGAACGGCCGTCACCATGCGTGACCAAGTTGCATTTGAAATCAAAAGCGTTTCCTTCGAAGAATCCACTGGATTCACTTTGTCGAGCAAGTATGACTTGGTGGCATATCCTGCAAGATGATTTACCAATGGCAAGCTTCCCTTGGATTGAAGGCCAGCCTCTTGAGAGAGCATTTCGATCATTTGCTCCAGTCCAAGCAACTGATCCGAGGTTAGCTTCTCTGGTTTGATGGACTTCAAATCCGCGCCCATCCGGCTGAGAATCTCAATGTGGATTTTCTGCATCAGGGAAGACATTTCTCTATCCATCCGCTGATGCGCTGCGCTGGCCTCGTCAACCTCGATTCTCGGAAGGTCTAAAGTCAGCGTGTATGGGCGGATGACAATCTCTAGTGAAGTATCGAGCGTGACTTTTTGACCGTTGCTCAATCCCTTGTCACCGACCCTGATTTCGTTGAAACCTAGTGCAGTTAGTTCCCACGAACTACCGCGACGTTCAAGAATGGCAGCTTGCTTCGCTATCCAAACATGATTTAGTACTAAGTCGTTCTCGGAACTGCTGCCGATACGAATTCGATTGCCTTTTAGCTCTATCATGCTCGATTGATTATCGAGCGTTTGGCTATACCAGATTTTCATAAGATGCTCACTCGTTGGCTCGACTAGAGTTTAACCACAAAGCCAACCTGCACCCCACGGACAAGAACTTCCGGTATAGATTCGACGTCCTTTAGCGGCACGATGATTGCTCGTTCATTCGGCCCGAGCGGTAATGTCCGAGATTCACTGATAATTTCTTCACTGATACTATTTGGTTCACTAGGGTAGATCTGAACGGCAACGATTTTCCCAATCGAGTTCTTCGCTTCCTCCGATCGGTACAGAACATCTAAAAGCTCTTGTAGTTGAGATGAAAAAACCTCTCGATCTCCCTCCTTTTCTACTTCTGCGGCTATGGTTATCGTTTGCCCTCCGCTTCCCTCACTGAATCCACCTTGCTCGGAACCGCGGATTCGCTCTCCCACGCTGAGAAGCTTAAACGGCCCAAGCACTCGCCATTGTGGCCCTTTCCCGAGGAAGTCTTGCTTCAGTGCCAAAGAATCTTTCTCAAAAGCCCTCGAGGCTTTCTGGCCAACGATGTTCTCTACCTCACCCCAAGGAATCAAACTCTTTTTGAGTTGCGCTGCGTCTCCAGAGATGGCGACCTCCGACAACATACTATCCTTGTCAATTAGCTCCCCTAAGCCAACGTCTTTTGAAAATCGAACGAACTTTGCTGGTGCTGTTCGCATTGTCATGTATAGATAGTTGCCCAGTCCAGCGGCAACCGCTAGTACAACAGCTATTCCAAGGCGTAGTAAGCTATTCTGCATATTGTTCGACGATCTAGATGAACCTTGAATTACGATTATGAACGAGAACGACCTGCCAAAGCCAATCACTTGAAGCGATTAACTGCTGACGCACTATTTGGGCATTTCGTCGCCCCCATCCAACACTTGAATGAGGCAAATTGCTTGATCTCGCAAGTTTGGCGGACACCAAAGGAAAAAGACTTCGTCGCTTCGTCTACATACCAGCCCGTCTGGCTGTTCCTCGACAGTATAGCCCAACCCCCGCCAAGTTTCCACGAGCGACCGACTGACGGAAAGCGAAGTCGCAAGAGCGGCTGTAACACTTCCACCATTGGAGATGCGACTGCACACAAGCGTAGTTTCCGCTGGCAAAGGTAGTGAAATCGAGGCTTGATTGCGACCTGCAGGTCTTTTCCGCCGAATTGCGATCTCACGCCAGGTCGAATCTGAGGAGTCTTGGTAGCGGAGGAATGCTTCACCAATCCCTGGCCGCCCACCTGACATCGCGGTGTCTACAAATAACTGGAAATCGCTGCGCACTAATTTGTATCGGCTACGCGAGTCTATCTGAGCGTACTCGGCGTTTAATGCGACTAAGCTTTGAATCAATTGGTTGTCGTTGTCGCTGGCATCAAACGATAAAGTCGATTTGGAAATCGGCGGTTCTTCGCCTGCCGATCCAGAACCCAAATCAACCGGCGGACTCAACTCCCAATCCCAGCCCGCAAAGGTCCAATATCCCGTTCCAACCTCTGATGTAAATGTTCTCAAGTCCAAAGAAGTGTTCGGGGATGCGGTATCTACAGGAGCACTGACTGGGGATTCCGGGGACAAGAGTCGTCCAACGCTAAGCATTACGAGCACTGACAGGCAACATATCAGTACACAAGCTCCCACACGTGTTGCCAATCGCACTGCTGTGAAGATAGTCGGAAACCGCTTCATTTACTTCACACGTTCAAGACTTCGTTGAAGGTCAGCCTCGGCTTTTTTCAGGCTTTCTATCCCCTTCTTCAGCTTCGGAATTTTAGTTTGCTCCAATTCTAAGACTCTCTTCTCTATTTGTTTCGATTCAATATCAAGTCGTTTCAATTCCTTTTCGTCCGGACTGGGCTTGTCCTTCTCTTTCTTGATAAGCATTTGAACTCGGGGCCGGTCAACAGTTTTCGCCTTGGATAGCTCCTGGTCGGTACTCTTCAGATCAGCCTCTGCACTCTCTCGTTTTGAACGAACGGATACTTGTTGCTCTTCAATCGCTTTACGAGCCTTTTCGTTTTCCTCTGACTGCTTCTGTTCGATCTGGCCGTCTGCTTCCTTCCCTTGATCTTCAAGTTGTTTTTTGAAGGGGTTCAAAGTCCTGATTTGAGCCTCGACTTGCGTACTAATGGCTTGATTGATCTTGGTTGGAATCTGTTTAAGTAATCGGTCAACCTCGTCAATTTTTTGTCGACCACCTTCCTCAACTAATTTCTTGTACAGATTCCAATTCGGCGAGTTGTTTAGATCTACATGAGGACTCTGCCAGGCTCCAGCTAGGAGTACATGCTTTGACTGAGGACTTGCCCAGCCATCCATGATGGGGCTTAGTTTTACTGGGCTTTCCTCGCTTCCAGCAACTTTCCCCTGCTCCACATCTTTAAAATCAAACGGATTGGCTTTTTGCACATTGCGTTGATCCCACGCTTTGAACCTCGCAACGACGGATACCTCCGCTTGTTGCGAGCCCGCCATTCCCATCCAAAGCAGAACAATAAAGAGCAAAAGTAAGATCGGCAATACTAAGACTAATTCCAGCTGAGCAATACCGTTCTTAGCTTTGTAATCTATGTAACGAGACATTAAACCCCTTTCGAACAAGCAAGTTTCAACCGAGCATCAGTCTGCATTATTTACCAATGACGTAAAGAGGTCCGGTCAACGTTCCTTCTCTTGTCCGGACACCTTGACAAACGCTGAAGAATTCAGCAAACGACAGCTTGACAATATGAGTAGGAGTCGCGTCGGCGGCATTCACGTAAGCGCCTGGCTTTCCACCAGCCCAGTGTCCATTTTGATAATAGATGTAACCTTCTCCATTATCAGTACGAATGAGCCCGACCACGACAACATAATGGCCGGCATCTTCGAATGTCTCAATGATTTTTGCATGATGAACTGGGGATTTAAACGGTTCGCCAGGGATTTTTTTCTCGCCACTTCCTGCTATGAGTTTATCTATGGTGTGATATGAGGTCTTAACAATCGCTGGTTTGTCAGCGCGAATTGCCCGTTCAATTTGGTCGATAAGTTCATGATTTGTCTTGCAGGTAATTGAGTGATAATCATACCGCTCACTAGCTAACTTTAAATTTGAATCAAAACTTAGCCAGTATTCCCAATGCAATTTATTCGCAATTTCCTTCGCAATTTGCGCATTGGTTGCGCCACTTCGCTTTTGGCGAAAATACGCTATTAATTCATCTTCTAAACCTTGGTTCATGTTTTCTAGCTCTCTCTTCACCAAAGCGCGCTCGATCGACAAAACACGTTTTTCTTCAACTGGCTTTGCATTACGATTCTTATAAGCGTAGACATCGCTAAATGTTTGCCAAATACAGCTACCGAATTGATGTATATATCCTGGCGAATTCAGTTCTTCCAATGTTGGTATAGGATTTGGCCAAAGCTGCCGATGGCACGGCATACTCGCGAGATCCTTAAGGAAGATTGCGTCAGTGTTCTTGCGACGCAAAATGGTGTACGACAACATGCCCTCAAGTTGCGAATAATGGATCACTGTGGGCCAGTCTTTAATCGGCCAATAATATTGTGCGTACGGTCGCTTTAACTTTCCTGCAAGATATCCGTTCGCGCCCTCAAAAAGCGGACTGTAGGGATCGAGTTTTTCTTTGAGATCATCGGATATCTTCCTCCCATAAAGCTCCTCGGTTAGCCTTGGTGTTAGTCGTGGAGGAAAGCTACTGTAGGTAACTTCGACCGACTTATCTGCCCTTGCAGTTGGTCGCATCAGATAAAAGAATGAAGTTTCAAAATTGCGTTTGGGAAATCTGCGATTTCCTTCCCAAACTCCTATCCAATAACGTTTTCCCGACTTGATCACGATCACATCACCAGGAAGCGGTTCCTGAAGATCGTTTGCCAACGATTGCGTGGAACTTTTCGGGAGCGGTAAAACGACGAGCTCTGTGTTTCTAAATTTCTTGGTTGGAAGATTAGGAATCCACTGCACTCGGTTCCAATATTTTTGCAGATTCTGATCGTTTTTGTTTCCCTTTGTGTAGTAGTCAAAAATCGCCTCAAAAGCTCTCCTGTCCTCCGGACGATCCAAATAGATATTTAGGTCTACTAAAAGGTCGCGTTTCGACGGTGCATTCCAATTCGAATTCAGTTTGAGAAAAGAAAGCGAGTCTAGTATCGCGTAGTTGGCCCCAGGAATCACACGAGTGACTTCAGGGTTTGAATCCTGCCCCATCGATCGCTTATCACCACTAAACATAAAAAGCAGCAGCAGAGCAGCTAGATTAATGCACAATCGCATCATGAATTGCACCTGATTTCAATATGTCGATGCCTGAGACTTCTAACTCTGACAACCGCTGAAGCTGTAAGCGTGTTATAGGGACCAACTTCACTTGCCAGTTAATCTTGACTTGATTTTGTTCTGTCAGACTGTTTGGCGCGGTCAATTGCCATGGTGATCGATTGGAACTATCAGACGGTGCATGATCTCCCCATTCACCTGCTCGCACTCGCGGAGCCCAGTTTAGAGTATCCCAGCCTGTGTTCGGTTGGTGGCTGGGCTGTTGTGAGGTCATGTTGCGACCGTTGGCGTTATAAACCATCGCACTCGCTAGTGCATAACGATCCGCTTTCGGCGTGTTCTGCTCGAAGATGGCCCCCATCAGAGTTGGGGTAGGTCGCGAAACAATTGCGTTGACCACAAAGAGATTCTCCGCAAGAACTTCATCTTCTATCCACGGCTCACTCATACCCTTGCTATTAGGCTCCATGCCTCTGAGGACGTACATGTGTGGCGGGCCAAATTCGAAGGCGTCTAAAAGGTCTTCGAGTATCGTAAGAAGTTCATCGAGCCAATTGATGATCGCCATTTCTTCCGCTAGCCCCTTCACAACCTCGGGATCAACGTCCAGCTCAGAGGAAGGCGTTACGCTCTGGCCAAGCTCCCAGGATTGTCTCTTGTGATTAAGCACATCCTGCACCCAACTGCGAAGCCAAGGAAATTCCACTTGAAAAGACTCAATTTCCGATTTCAATGGGTCCTTCCTAACCAAGTCGGTTAGAGCTATTGATATTGCATCAAACTTACCGGTATTGACGACACCAGCGTTTTCCTCGGCTGTGTCATCGGTGGCTTTGTTAAAACGATCGCGAAGTTTGCCGACTTCTACTTTGAGCTTAGCATACAAGTTCTTCTTCTTCGAAGTTTCCGACGATTCCTTGTCGTCATCGTTTTTACGAATCTCCCAAGACGCGGCGAGTGTGTATCGATTCGACCAATTCACGTAATATGTTGCTGCGTCCGAAAATTTGCAGTTCTTCTTGAAGAAGCTCACGATCGGTGCGCGATACTCGTCGACGTATGGGTAAGTCGCACGAACCCATTGAGACTTCGGTTCAGCTTCAAAGTAGAACTTTGGCAATTGCAAATCTTCGGATAGTTGATCGTTGATGCAAGGATTTTCTTCGTAACAGTTTGGATGTTTCGGTGGACCATCGGGCAATCCCTCGCTGAAACCGTCAATAAGCCCTTGTACCTTTTTGAAAGCGATAAGGGCCTGCTTAATCTGCGGGTTAATTGATCCAACTCCTCCGCTGATACCGAGTGAATCAAGGCCACTTTCTACGGCATCTGCCGCGTCCTGCATTGGCCCGGTTATGCCCTCCAATTCGCCCAGCAAATTGTTCATCTCTCGCTTAATATCATTGTAGGGCCCAATAATCTTACTCATTTCCCAACTAGTGAAATCGCCTTTCCATTCGCTCCGGGGATAGCCCCAAGGACCCATGCGTTTTCTTGTTTCTCCTTCCTTCGACTCTTCAGCAAGTGGCGGCTCTTCGGCAACAACGGGCAACTTCATTTTTTCCCACGAGGGCGAGGTTTCGGCTGTTCTCAAACGATGAGCTGATTTTAGAAACTGCTGGGTCTTGCGAACTGAGTCATTGAAGGGAGTGCTGCTACCGAGTGATTCAGCAACTTTAGAACCAACTACACTGTCTGCGTAAGTACTCAGCGCTTTGAGGACAACTTTCATCCCTTTCCGCGTGTTACCATTGGCATTCACAAAGCCAACGATGCTTTCCGTTGCCTCGAGGTAAGCCCACTCAATTCCAAAATCTGCCAAGTACTTGCTGAGTATCACATGAATCGGAGCAGCAATTGCCTCGCAAATCGGAGCAGCCCAAGAAAAAATCACTGTCTCTTCGAGTATTGCGGCAACTTCCAAAAGTATGTTCGTTTCTTTCTTGATAAACAACGCTAAAAACGCACTGAACTTCAGTGTCAGCTTAGCATCGTAGATAGCAGCACCCGCGTCATGGTCTCCTCCATCGTCTACCAATAAATCGATGACTGCTTTGACGACGTGCCTATCCACTGGTTCACCAAGAACCTTAGCGGTAATCGTTATCCTCTGCGAATCATGAGCCCAGGCTTCACGCAGATCGTCGAGCCTTTTGTTGTAGTTTTCGCTCTCCTTGGTGGTTAAACTCGTTTGCCCCAGCATCTCACCGCCGAAAGAGTCAAGGATTACTGTGATGGCGGTTAACTCGCCCATCAGATGATTGGTTGTCGCGATCGCGTTCAAAGAGCGGGCTTGCCAAAGCGCAGATGAATAAGCGGTTGCATCGGCCGCGTTTTGCAATTCAATTTTCTCTTTGACCCCGATGCCAGCGTTGGCAACCAGCAGAATGAAGATCAACATGATCAGAACTGTAAACACCGATACGAACGAAATTTTGCCATCTTCGTCGGCGTGAAATCGCTGCCATGGACCGTATTGAAAGCCTCGCTTGCGTTGGGCGCGAGTGGGCAGAGGCATCTCGCCAGTTGCGATCTCGTTCAATCGATCTTTAAGGAATTTACTTAGGGACATAGTTGATCCCCAATCTCTTTTCATCGTTCTGTGGGTTCTCGATCTGCAATGTAGTTGTCGATCGAATATCGTAGACGAATAGATCTCCAGATTTGTGACGGCCCAGCAAGCGTCCAACTATTGGTACCGAGAAGGGGAATTCGTAAGTGACCGTAACCGCAATGTCCTCGTTCCATTTCTCTTCGTGATCGATCGTCTCCGTGGATGTGCTGATTGCAGCATGAGCGTAGTCGTACTTGCGGCCAATAAATCGTGCGTAGTCGCCAGGTGCACCGATCTGGGCGCAGTACTCCTGATACGCTTTAAGGTACTGCTGCTTGCCTTTTGAATCGGACGCCGAAGGAGTTGGTCGTAATCCACTAGCAAAGGGAACGAAGGCTTGTTTGGCAGCAGCATCGATCTTGTCGTCGCCTCCAAAGGGTAACCATACGATCGCTGTTCGAGCCGCAGCGAACGAGGCGTAATTCGTTCCTAGCTTGGCTATCAACATAAATGTCGTTTCGACCACAAAACAAAAGGCGATCAAGTAAATCGGTATCACCATCACATACGATAGGGTGTAAGCACCACCACGCTCATCTTTGTGGAGCGAACAAAGCTGACACCAGGAAATGGCTCGTTTGGCTCGCCATGTGATAGCGACGCAAGTAACAGCGCTGACCAGCCAAATGACGAAGATGCTCCACATGTTTGCACCTACAGCGCTGGCCAAGAAACTAAGATCGCGATCACGCTGTAGATCGCTCGTATAATGCGGACACCTATGAAAAATGACAATGCGACCGCTGGAAGCACCGCCGCAAGGACCATAACTTCTTCGAGGGTGGCTGACCCTCGGCGGTTACGAGATCGGAACCGCGTCGCCGCTGGAGATCTCTTTGTAAGTTGATTGTAATCGAGCATTTATGTGACCTGAACTACATCAGACTTGTGTTCTGCTTCCTCGAGGACCTCCAGTTTACTTGATTACAAGTCGCTCTGCCGCTAATTTGCCTGGAAAAAGCGTAGTAAATCAAAAAGGGTGAGTAGTGTTCCAATCAGAAAGAACGGAGCCAGTGGTAGCCCTTGAGACATAATCTTCTTGGCTCTCGCTTCAATCTTTGGATTTTCTGGAGCAGTCCAGATCTGCGAGAAACGCATCACACTTCGGGCAGCAAATCCGAAACCGAACAGCCAAATCATTAGGCAGCCAGCGAAACAAGCAGCAGCAATGTAGGTGTAGCAAATAGTGAGCAATCCGCCCTTTACACCAAGGAAGGCGCCGATTCCCGCAGCGAGCTTAACATCGCCCGCACCAGAGTTCGTGTAAGAGTAGATGACGAACATGATCGCGAAACACGTCAAGCACCCGAAGGAAGCCTCAGCAATTGAGTGGGTTGCAACGAGTGGATGCGGAAGAAAGTTGCAGATGCCTCCCCACAATAACCCCGCAAGGACCATCGTGTATGTCGCGACATTGGGAATTCGTCGTGACCTAAGGTCGTGCCAAGTCACCCAGGCTAGACCACTGAGAAGACCGCCCAATACAACAGGTTCTGCAACTGACGCAATCTGGATGAAGATGACAAATCACCCCATCGACGAACCGGTGATCTTCTCCCACATTTCCTTGAGCCAAGTAAACGCGGTCTTACCAAATGCGATAAGTGCCACCACAGCAATGGCAGCGACAGCCAACATCATCACATTGCTCAACGTGCTTGACTCGCCGCGTTGATCTCGGTGAAACGCCAAAACCTCGTCTCGAATCTTTCGAACTCTTGTCATTATTATTGACTCTTGTAAACGATTGCTAACTCGGTCTGGGCACCCTTAACCGACTTGAATTTCAAACCTCCCCCCTCACTCCAAAGGGACTCGGCGGATTTTACACCCTAAGATGGTACAAGTAGTCGCGCGGCAAATCAATTGCCGACTGCCCGAAAAACGCCAGCAGTGCTAACCAGCCGGTGGATGCGGCCCTTTCAGCTGAGCAAATAATTTGAAACCCGGCTTGCACTTCTGAGCCATGCAGCGTGAATGGCTTATGGCGCGTGGCACAGGAAGCTCTGATCACAAAATCGCGATTCGCCCCCTCAGTCGCAGTAGTCGCGCTCGGTCAGAGTTGAGGACTTTCACCACGATTCACGTAGCAAAATTTCGCCGTTGCCGTGGTGGAAATGATTACCAATACGTGGGTATATGTTGCGTCGCCAATAGCTCTCCTAACAGCCTCAGTTTCTCGGCACCAGGGCTCAACACCAGAATTCTTGTGCCATTCTTCATTGAAAACTCAATGCACTTGTACCGCCTAAGAGGCTTTACGGGCGTGAATTGCGTGTGGAGATCTTTCTCGGAAACCGAATCTATTTCGCTCAGTTGGTAGCTACTGGAATGGAAGGTTCGTCGAACGACCATTTGATCTCCCAGTCGGACTGACCACACAACTGAACGAGTTGTTGATAGAAGAAGCAACAAAATGAAGCCCAACCCGATCCCAAAATAGGCCCCGACATCACCGGCAATAAACGCCATTACCATAGAGAACAGCAGCAATGGACCCAAGAAGATCACGACTCCAACTCTTCCAATCGCCATCCATCGGTTCGGTAAGTCCAGCATTAAATCTCTCGGCTTCAAAGCGAATTAC
>Ga0247837_1007626_pt1 | contig 14222 bp, 9 predicted proteins | sample LaCtaG_2_FD_187115 | JGI IMG/M metagenome (GOLD analysis project Ga0247837, IMG submission 187115) | Freshwater microbial communities from meromictic Lake La Cruz, Castile-La Mancha, Spain - LaCruzMarch2015_14.5m | ecosystem: Environmental > Aquatic > Freshwater > Lake | place: Spain: Castile-La...
CAAGGTCGAGGAATAAGCAGCCTTCCAAGGCGGAAGTCTGATAGGTAGATTCTGTCACACATTTCTGCTTAGATAGCTTCTCTGCAGCTAGTTCTCCGCTGCTCGTGGCTGTTGCCATACTAAACACACTGCCAGTCTCACTATTCCTCATATTCTAAGCGCCAGCACAGGTTTCAGCCGAAACAAAGAGTTTCCATCAGTTCCCAGCGCCATTCCTGATCGGCTCTCATATACTGGCCAATCCACTCCTATCCCTAATAATGGGACGCTGCCTGAGTTGTTTGAAGTCTAGTCAAAACCGAGTGTCGCACCTTCCGCAGCCTTCGAAGCTCCTCTATCCAAAGAGAATGACGATAGTACGGCCCATATTAGCAGGCCAAACAACAGACACAGAGATTCATCTAAGAGAAGCAGAAACTGTGGATGCTAAAGTGATCGACTTTCAAGGAAGACGTCTACTCGTGAGTGGTAAAGTCCACACAGTGTGTACATTGCCAGGGCACAGTCTGAAGGGAGAGCAGGGCAGAGACACAGCTCTAGTGGAAAGCTGCAGTGAGGGAGTGCTGCTGGGGCTGTTTGACGGACACGGGCAAGAGGGGAAGTGTGCGGCTCGACTGTGCAAACAGACCTGCTCGAATGCTTTTCTGCAGGTCGCGAGGCTGAAAGAAGCGGAGACATTTCTAGAAACTGTCCTGAATGAGTGCGACCAGCAGCTAAAAGGCACTGAACAAGTGGCCAAATCGCTGTATTCCGGCTCGTATTTCCCACTTAGAGCTGCTTTGCTTCTGCTTTTGACAGCTGCAGGTCAGCTCACTCTCGCATGTGTAGGCGATTCGCGCTGTTTATTAAGCAGTTCTCAGCCTGAAGTAAATCCACCAGTCAATTCTAGGCCTCTCCGAGGCTCAACTCTGCAGAATATAACACATTTCAGCCACAGACGGGCGATTTCACCATCACACTACCCTATTCAGCTCACACATGACCAGCATCCAAGCGACCCAGAGGAATTGGTGCGGATATTCAAATCGGGAGGGCGAGTGACCCAGCGCACAGACAGTCAAGGACATAAAGTGGGTTGTTACAGGGTGTTTGGAGAGAAGGTCAGGGGGCCTGGCCATGTCAAGGTCCCTAGGGAACTGCGCAGGGTTGATGTTGGGAGTGACTGCAGAGTCCATAGTGACTGAGTACCGACTGAGAGGGGAAAGTGACCAAGTCCTAATCATCACTTCCAAGTTGGTATGGGAGGTTATGAGCAATTCCGACGCTGTGGGGTTCGTAGAGAAGTACCGGCACGCCTGTCTGACCAGTGCTTTGCCGTCTACAGGGGAAGTAACCTGCTACAACGCCACTATCGCTCAGCTGCTATGTGAGGAAGCCAGACTGCGACTACTGCTGGCAGGGAGCGAGGCAGAGGACTTAGCTGAAAACCTCACCTGCATAGTAGTGGAGTTCCAAGTAACAACTCCACTCCTTACCATCGGATTGGAGGACCAAGCGATTGTCACAGAGCCGGAATCTGTAGCGAAAAACACTCCGAGAGTCCTACAGAAGTAGAGAATACGTACCCTAAGAGTTATATCAGACTTGGTCTATTGGTCTTTTGCACAGCGGACAGAGTCTGTTCCTCACGAGCCACTCATCTATGCAGGTTTTGTGGAAGTAATGACCTATGTAGAGCTTACAGCAAGGCAAAGTGCGGGCTTCATCCCCCACTATGAACTCCGTCAAACAGACAGTGCAGCGGGTATCCCCTATCTCAGCTTCACTGCTGACTGTGTGCAGGGGCAAGGACTCTATTACATCAGAGGAAGCGCCCTGCACGCCACTGTGGTCCAGGAATTGGAACAACCCCTCCATTTGCATCATTTGACGTAAAAAGGCTTCACGACGGTCATCGATGACGACTAACTGGCCACTGGGAAGCATGGTCAGACGCAAAACAGGGACTTCGTCCATATAGTCCAGGCCTTCGCCCCTGTTCCGCAGCTGATTCGCTCTACTGAGGACCTCTCCGTTATAAGCAATAGCAGTGTAATCGCACACATACCCATGAGCAGGCGCACTTTCCATCACTCTAAAGGTGACCTCTCCCACGCGCACCTCACTGTTCACAGGCAAAACCCGTCTCCAGCCCTTCATAAAGGGCAGCAAATAGTGCGCCTGCAGCAACTGCGTCAGTTCAATTCCTCGTATATTCGCCAAGTCTCTCGGCAGAGTGTCTCCTATCGGCGACAGGCGAATTCTCTGCAAAAACTCAATAGCCTGCTGCTCGAAGAAGATTTCAGTGGCTGTAGTGACTAGGCCGTCTATAGGCTCTACAGCCACTACTATGCAGTCGACGCCTTGGAAGGTGAAGAACTGGTCCTTGTGCACGTGTCGAGGCTGAGTTCGGAAGAAGGGGCGGATTATGGTGTTGAACATTTGGTCGGTGATAGTGTTGGGAGCCAGGGAAGCGAATTGAACTTTGGTGACCTGTGCTTCGTGTAGTGCTTCGTAGCACTGGATGAAAGTGGAGCTGGTCACCAGACCGAATTCCGGAGAACAGCCCACCACCTTAAATCTCACTCCCTCCACTGCGAAGTAGTCCCCCAGTCCTACACACCTTTCCCGCTTCATGAAGAACGGCCTGAGCACGTTCAAATACAGTCGCTTGAAGTCCACCGCTGCCAGTTCCCTGCAGTGGCTCGGCACACTGTCGTAAAAGGCGCCCAGCGCGACGCTAGTGAGCGGCAGCAGTCGCACTCCTTGCGGCGGCACAGAGTTGCGCAGGTTAAAGTTAGCAGAGAACTCGAGAGGCACAGCCTCAGGAGTCGTTTGCCCAATTGAGCCGTTTTCGCTTCGGATTTGTATAGTTCCGCACACACATCTCAGTTTCTTCGGCAAATTCCCATCGAAACAAGGTCTCCTGCACGACATGCACGGAAAGGTGCAAGTGCCGGGCCTGGGCTTGTCTTGCAGCAAGTAGCCGAAGACAGAGGGAGCTGAGTGGGAAGTACGACTTCGGGAGGTGAGGACTTTGCTGCCTTGCAAGTGCTGCTGCACGTAGTTGGGGAACTCGCAGAGGAGGACTGAGGGCTTCACTATCATTTCGTCTGCTGACTTCGGAGTGGCCCCTGAGGAAAGTATCTCGTTCCCCATAATTCTAAAGAGGAAAAAGAAAGCCGAACTGTGGGTTAAGCTGCAGTTGTGCCTTATTACGGTAAATAGACACAGACTGTTTAAGTGCTAAATGAGTTTATGAGGAAGGAGGTCAGAGGACTTGGCGAGGTGGTTGTTCCAGACAGCTGCGCCTATGAGCAGAGCATTGGAGGACCAGGTGAGAAGCCAGCAGTCCACCAGTGTCTGAGAAAGCAGCACTCCAACCCCCGCTATCGCCCCTAATAGGAACGGAGCATAGCACACAGAACGGTGGGTGTAATACAGGGAGTAGAGGGAAATTGCCAGTAGCAGGGCAGTCACTGGCCACAGACACTGGGAGATGTCCAGCACAGATATACCGAACGTGCTGAGGAAGGAGGTGAGAGTGGAGGCGTACAGGGAGGAGCAAATGCCTGTGGTGGAGCAGGTGGACAGGGCGGGAGTCACGAGGTTTATCCCTACTGCCCACAAGTGTGAGTGGTGCACTGACTCATACAGTCCGCACACTAAATTGCAGCCTATCGCCAGCACAAAGGGAATCGCTGCAGGTGTGTAGCTCGTCAAGTCGTAGTCCAGCATCTCCGCATAAAAATAGGCAGATAGAAAGAAGGAAACCTGCGTGAATAGGCCGAGCATCGCCTTCCCTGCCTGAGCCGGAGTCAAGCACGCCGCAGTGTACAGGTAGGCCAGGACAGTCCAGACATTCCCCAGGAAGTATAGAAACAGCGGGAAAAGCAGCACTACATAGGGTACTGATAGCAGTCCGTTTTCAATCTTGGCATAAACCAGCGTCACTTGCGTGAGGCTTAGCAGGCAAAGCCGCACAGAGAGAGGCTCCATTATACCTCTTTCCTATATATGCAACTAGGACTGCAGGCGGAGGAGAAGTGTGGGAAGAGCGGGAAGGGCTGTTTAAGGAAATCAGACATCCACACGACCGCTCTATACTAGGTCTACTAGGCAACGGGGGAATTCCGCAGTTTCTCTTCCCAGGAGACTAGGTGGTCATCTGACCTGAGCCTTGAAGCAGGCGCGGACTGCACGGAGGGCAAAGGCGCAGTCTGCGTTTCGTACTGCACTGCATACACCTCACCTATCAGCATGTCCCACAGGTCCTTCGTCACCACTCCGTCGATCAGATGGCCCACATTTTCTTGGTACTTCTTCACTAAGTCGGCAGTTTGGCGAGTGTATCGTCCATCCACATTGCCCTTGATCTTGAGCGTGACATTGAGAGCCAGCTGCAAAGTCTTCACATCAGCTTCGTCGTTGTCTTGGTCCATTGCTATGCGGCTCGATATCATGGCTATGGAAGGGTTTTTGGGGGAACTGGGAGCTGCTAAGTAGGCGGTAGTGACGTCATCTAAGCGGGAAAACTTCCTGCGAGGGGCACGAGTGACGTCTAAAACGGCCAATTGGTCGCTTGGGGAAGCCCCAGGAGAGGATAAAGCGAACTTCTCTGTTGACTCTTCAGTGCATCTCCTCGGTCTGTACCGCCTACCTAGTTGCTCCGATATTTTCCCCACTACTTCCTGCTCCATCTCCTTGGAAAGTCCGAGTTCCCTGACCATTTCCGCAGCAATGCTCCTCGGAGTGTCAGTGAGTGTGTCGAACTCGAAGCAGACTTTGCTCTGCGGCAGTCCTGACAGTTCCAAGCAAATGTCCACTCGTCTGCCCTCGCCTTCATTGGTCTTGGGCTCCTCCCACGTCTCGAAGGCGGGTACAGGACGCAGCTGCACTGCTGCCTTCATTCTTTCCTCGTCACTGGGAGCGCTGAAGAAGGCATGGGAAAGGAGGTGAGAGGCGGAGGGTCGCTGGGCAGCCGGGAGGATGCAGAGACGAATAAGGTCGCGGAGTTGCGAGTCTTGTATGCGGTTGAGACATAAGGGCAGAACTCCGGCCGAGGCCTTTTGAGTGACTTCGCTCAGCGATTTGCAGCACTTGTATGGCTTTTCAGACGTGCAAATCTCCAACAAGCACATTCCAAATGCATACACATCCGCCATAGGCGAGAAGTACAGCGAATCCGGCGCTGTGAATTCATCCACCAGCTTAGTGATGGAGTGATGGCGCAAGCACGTACCTAGTCCCAGTGCTCCCACCTTCAAGTCCCCAGAGTGACTGACTACGAACACCTTGTCAGGACTCAGGTCTCCGTGGATGCGGGGAGGCTTCTGACTGTGCAGGAAACTCAGCACTGAGAGTAGTTGGCTTGCCCAGACCTGTACTCGGCGCAAGCGAGGCTGCTTGATTTTCTTGAGGTGGTCTCGGAGCGTGTTTCCTGGGATTAAGTCTTGTATGATGACTAGCACAGAGCCGCTGGCTTTGAGCCACTGCGTATGACACTTCATGAGATTCGCATGTCTCAACTTGGCGACATCCCTCAAGTCCTCAAGCAAGTGTCTCCCCTGCTCCTCACTCTTCGAAGCAAGGGGCACTTCAACCCAAGAGACTTGGTTGCCTTCTTCCTGGTCCACTGCCCTGTGCACGTTGATATTGTCGTAGACCACTAGGATCTCTGGCAGCTAGGTAGGACCTACCCGAACGTATCGGTCGTCTTGAGAGGTTTCGACGATGTCTGGGTCGGAGTGCTCGGAGGGCAGTAGCATCTCATTTCCTTCCTCTTCTGCCATATCACTCAGTATTTTAGTACGCTTTCTTCATAGGTCATGTGATGCGGCTTGGAGGCAGGCCAGGACGTCAAAATATCAGCTGACAGAATGACTGTGGGAACTTAGAGCGAACTAGGAGAGTAGTCTGAGTAGGTATTTGTCCCAATAGGAGCCTTCACTCCTGATATATGGCGCTACGCTCAAATCCGCATTACTCACCTTTACTCAGGCCTTTCCTAGGATTTCACTACGTCCGCGGCTTTAGCTGAGATCAATGCGCTGATAAGCCGCCAACTCCAGGGCGCAAGGGCGTTAATGGTAGGCTCCACTCATAATGGCTCAGCACAAAGTACGCAGACGTCTCTACTTCGCGCTATCTCTCAACGTGCCCTTCATCATCTTCACTCTGTGCATCTTCCTGTCATCTGTGTACCTGCACCGCTCACAAGAAAGTGTTCCGCTCACCATCGAAATCAGAGGCAATTACACGGAAACTATGAACTTTCTGCACTACCCCATCTACGCCGCCTCTACCGTGACCTGGAACGAAGGCAGCGTGATTGCCAAAGTAGACCTGGAGACCGACGGACTGGGACTCTGCACCACCAACCTCCAGCACTTGGTCTTCGAAGCTGCATTCTACGATGAAAACACCATCAGAATCACGCTCAGAGACGCTGATTCGGACCGCTGGGAAGCTGACTACCTCCCGAACCAGCGGAAGTACTGGTTCAACAACTACGCTTTGGAACTGGACGAGTACCCTTTCGCCTTTCGAGTCATTCGCAAGCAAGGCGATATTGTGCTGTTCGACACCAGAGGGAAAAACAGCTCTCCCACTCTGTGCTACACTGACAGGTACCTCGAGTTCAGCTCCAAAACTATGCCTTCTCCCCTCATTTTCGGCCTGGGCGAGCGTTTAGCCCCATTTCTACTCCGCACAGATGGGCGCAACTACACCCTTTGGCCCAACTCTCAGGTGAATGTGAGTGAGTCCGGCATCGAGGGCAAGGGCCTGTCAGGCCACCACCCCTTCTACCTGGAGATGATGAAAGACAAGGCCCACGGGGTATTCCTGCACAGTGCCAATGCTTTGGAAGTGGAATTCATCAGTGAAAAGGTCACTTTCCGGGCAGCTGGGGGAATCATTGACTTGTTTTTGTTCCTCGGCACTGAGCCGGAAGCAGTATTGCGTCAGTATCATTCCATTATAGGCAGACCTGTACTGCCGCCGTACTGGGCTTTGGGGTACCATCAGACTGTCAATTCAGTTGGGAAGCTGCAAGAAACAGTCCGCAGACACAAAGAAGGCGCTATCCCTTTAGACGCTATTTGGCTGGATTCCAGCTCAAACGTAAGTTTCAGCCTCAACACTCTCGACATGTCCCAAACAAACCTAACCCAGCTAGCCCAAGACCTCAAAGAAGCTCAGATCAAAGTGGTCCTTGCAATTACTACAGGCATCCAGAAGACCCCTAGTAAGTCCTATACTCGGGGGGAGGACTTGAATGTGTTCCTTCTCAGCCTTGTGAATGAGCCTTTGGTGCTGCATACTCCTGCTCAGAACTTGTCCTTTGTGGACTTTTTCCACCCCAATGCTTCGGTCTATTGGTGTGAAATGCTGGAGTTGCTGAATGAGCAGTTTGCATTTGATGGAGTTTGGCTGGAGGGAAACGAAGCCACAGTGGACCAAACCCAAACCGCCCCTCCCTTCCCAGAAACCAGTTTCGACACTTCTTTCACCCCCGACGGACTGAGTTTGGACTACAACATGCTGCCTCTAAGGACTGCACACTACGGAGAAGCCCTGAAATCCGAGTTCAACACACACAGTTTGTACGGCAGTATGTCCGCCCGAGTCACTGCAGAGTGTCTGTTGAAGGCCAACGCAGCCCGGCCTTTGGTGGTTTCGCGGAGTACTCGGGCAGGCGATGGGAAGTATATGGGCCATGTGTTGAGTGGAGTGCAGAGCAGTTGGGAACACATGCGAGCTTCGCTTGTGGCGGCGTTCACGTATCAGATGTTCGGAATGGCGTTTTCAGGGGCGGATGTATGTGGATATACAGGTCAGGCTACTGAGGAGCTCTGCACAAGGTGGGTGCAACTCGGAGCCTGGCTGCCACTTTTCCGAAACCACCACAACAGTGACTCACAGACTTTGTACTCCTGGTCCAAAGAGGCACAAACTGCTATGAAGGCCGCCATTCAACTGCGCTATTCGCTTGCTTCCTACCTCTATTCACTGCATTTCTCTGTTGCTTTGAAAGGAGGCTCTGTGCTGAAGCCGCTGTTTTTCGAGTTTCCGCGGGAAGAAGGATATATTCGAGATGACCAACATGTGATGATCGGTCCAGCCCTCTTTTTCACCCCTATAATGACCGAAAGTTTCCACGAGTCAGTCATGTCTCTGCCTTCCAACTCAGTGTGGTTCAGCTACTTCACAGGGGAGAAGTTCCAGGGCAGGGAGAACCTGCGTTTCTTCACAGGTCTGGAGAACATTTCTCTACTGATTAAAGCGGGGAATGCAGTCACGTATCAGGACGCATCTGGCGTATTAGCCATTGAAAGTATGAGAAGTAAGCCTATAGGGGCACTGTTTGCACTTGATGAACAGAGACAAGCGAAGGGGGAGTTGTACCTGGATGACGGAACTAGCCCGGATTCCCTGCAGCAAAAGCGATATTTACATGTGTCTTTCCGGGCATTTAAGGAGGAATTCAGCCTCGTAGTTGAAATATCCCCGAAGTATCAAGGCTACAGCCCGAAAAGCCGCCTAAGTGAGATTAAGGTGTACGGCCTGCATCTGCGAGTGGTGGAGGAAGTGACAGTGAGCTCTTCCGCGCCCACGGACTTGACTCGAGTGCACTCGTTCACCTACAATGATGTCAAAGGCACACTGGTGGTTGCACTGGACTTGGACCTGACGACTCTGCATAGGATTAGAATCAGCTAAACTACTTGGAATAGCCTTCCTGCGCCTGCATTTCGACACCTTTGGAAGTGAGTTCCATAGTGTAGGCCAAGTCCTTCGACCTCGCTGTAGGCCTCCACAGTACCAGCACTCCCACAATAGTCAGGTAAAACACCACATGCCAGGCAGCTTCGAACCGCCACCAGATCTGCCAACTCACTTCCTTCGCCTTCCCAAAGCGGTAGTAGCACTCCAGGGCGAACCACAGCACTGACAGGCCCACTGCTGAGCCGAAGAGTAGGGCGAGTTGCTGGAATATGCGCAGTTTGAAGGTCTGCTGGGCGGCTTTCAAAGCTTTGATGGTGTCGGACAGGGACATGAAGATCCAGGTGAGGAAGAGACTGTTGGTGAAGGAGACAGGGAGGGAGGCGAGGGTCACAGTGGACAGCTTGATAGAGTGGATGTGGGAGTACTGCAGTGCACTCATGTACCCCAAGTTCGAAGCGAAGAAGACTGCGCCCAGCACTGTCATTCTCCCTGCATACTTGAGTCTTGCCTCTGTGATTCCATACCCCATGCTCACCATCAGCAACAGCACTCTCGCAAAGGTGTGTTTGATGGAGTTCAGCACCAGTGTGAGGCCTACGAGTGGGAGACTCAACTCTCCGTGGTCGTTGAGACTGCTCCAGGAGAAGTAGTAGCAAATGGCCTCCACCATACAGACGAACAGGACGGAAGGCACGTGGAATCGCTGGAAGGTGATAGAGGTGGACAAGTGACACAGCAGCAAAGCGAGCCAGGAAAGGCCTAGCAGTAGGTAAGCCAGCGCAGCCAGGGGGTAAAACTGGGTGGGAAGTACCTGTAGGAAGGGGTACGTCTCAGCAGGCATATAGCCGAAAGGATTGAGGACTGTCACCGAGCCTGCAATCGCAGCTATAGCGCTTTCATTCCCGCAAAGCGCAATAAACACGTCATATATCTCCGTCCGATTCACTTGATAGGCCTAGCTAGTCCTCACCCACTCCACACTTTCATTCCTCTGCACCTTGCCTCTGTAGACTGCCACTTCCTCCCTTCCTTTAGACCTGTTTTGCCCGCATATTGGCCCTTGACAGCACATTTCCGTCCCCAAGTCCACGTCACTGCTTTGCATCGCTCTCTCCAGTTCTTGCGAAGTGCTGATAGCCACTGCTAGAGACAAGGCCTCCCCCTCCTCGGAATAGGCTGTAAGGGAGACGGTGAGTGAGGCGTTGAAAGGCCCGGGGAGGTCTTGGTTGGAGTAGAGTGCGAAGCGACCGAAGGGCAGGTAGGAACTGCCTGTAAGCTGCCTGTGAGTCACCAGGGAGTGGAAGGGAAAGACCCAGGCCTGTCCGCAGCCCACTAGAAGCGCAAGCCATAGTCTCATTCTAGGTTATAATGTCCTCTAGTAGTCCTAACCTCCTAGATCCGTGCATACTCCATTCTAAATGGACTTCCGGTTCGCTATTGACCGCGGAGGAACGTTCACAGACGTATACGCAGACTACTCCGAATCCAGCGAAAGGAAAGAAGTGACCTTAAAGCTGCTTTCAGTGGACCCAGCCAATTACAAAGATGCACCCACTGAGGGCATCCGCAGAGTGCTGGAGCTGGTCACAGGCCTGCAACACCCTAAGGACAAGCCCGTTGATACATCGAGAGTGAGTGTGATACGGATGGGCACTACTGTGGCGACCAATGCACTGCTGGAGCATAAAGGAGAGCGTCTGGCTTTGGTCATTACAGCGGGCTTCAAAGACTTACTACTCATTGGCAATCAAACTCGTCCGAATATATTCAGCCTGAATATCGAGGTACTGCGCACCTAGAAACCTCAGCAGCTCTATGAAGAAGTCGTCGAAGTGCGGGAAAGAGTCCGTCTCGTGGGCTCCGCCGAGTTGCTGCAGCCGTCCTTCGTCCTCGGCACCACGGGGGAACGACTGCAAGTCCTCGAATCTCTGTGTGAAGCGGAAATCCGCAGTTCTCTGCAGCAGGTGCATGCGAAGGGAATTCGAAGTCTGGCAGTGGCCCTGCTTCACTCCTACACCTTTCCCTATCACGAGGAGCGGATTCAAGCTATAGCGCGAGAAATCGGCTTCACGCAGATTTCCCTCTCCAGTCATGTCATGCCCATGGTGAAAATCCTGCCCAGAGCCTCGACTTCCTGTCTAGACGCCTACTTGACTCCTATCATTAAGGCCTACTTGGCCTGCTTCCAGGCAGGCTTCGATGACCACTTCTCTCAAGTGACAGTGCAGTTCATGCAGTCAGATGGAGGACTGGCTGCGATAGGGGACTTTGTGGGGAGTAAGGCTATATTGTCGGGACCTGCTGCAGGGGTGATTGGGTACTCGCAGACTTCTCCTGCGCCCTGTATTGGCTTCGATATGGGAGGAACCAGTACAGATGTTTCACGTTATGCTGGCTCACTGGAGACTATTTATGAGGCCAAAATAGCTGGTATTCAGCTCCAGTCTCCTCAATTAGACATCACGACAGTGGCAGCAGGGGGCGGGTCTAGGCTGAGCTTTAAAGACAACTTAATGACTGTGGGGCCGGAGTCTGTGGGCGCACACCCAGGACCTGCTTGCTACAGGAAGGGCGGGGCGGCTGCCATCACAGACGCGAATGTGGTGCTGGGCAGGGTCCTGCCTGCCTACTTTCCCTGTATCTTCGGACCTACCGAGGACTTGCCACTGGACAAAGACGCCTCAAGGAGCGCTTTGCAGGCCTTGGCTACTGCTATAAACGAGGCCCAGCTCACTTCGAAGTCAGTGGAAGAGGTGGCGATGGGCTTCATCACAGTGGCCAATGAAGCCATGTGCAGGCCAATCCGCGCCATCACCCGCAGTCGCGGCTACGACCCCAACTCCCACACACTGGCTTGCTTCGGAGGCGCAGGCCCTCAGCACGCCTGCGCCATGGCAAGAGCCCTCTCTATGGAAAGAATCACAGTTCATCGGTACTCTGGTATCTTGAGTGCGTATGGACTGGCGCTGGCGGATGTATTTGCGGAGGAGCAGGAGCCTTGTGCGAAGGTGCTGACTGCGGGAGGACTGGCTGTAGCGGAGGTGATACAGGAAGTGGAGCGCAGACACGGGGAAATGACTGTGAAAGTGCTGGGCAAGCTGAGAGTCCAAGGCTTCCAAGCCGACAGCACCAGAGTGGAGAAGTACCTCCATTTGCGCTTCCAAGGGACAGACACGACCCTGCTGATCCTAGAGCCGGCAGACCGAAACTATGTCGCAGCCTTCACTCAGAAGTACGAAACCGAACACGGCTTCACTCTCCTTCACAAGGAAATCGTCATCGACGATGTTCGAGTCCGGGGCATTGGCCTGACGCCCCCGCCTACAGCGCCTACTAGGACCCTTGCAAGTCCTGCCTCTCCACTGAGTACAGTCTCTACCTGGTTTGACTCGCCCACAGGTCCCCAGCCTCTCCCTACTCCTGTCTACTCCCTGCAGGCCTTAGCCGCAGGTCAGAAAGTGCCAGGACCTGCACTGGTACTAAACGGCTCCTCAACAATAGTCATAGAGCCTGGCTGCACTGCGTGCTGCTGCCATACCGGTGACCTGGATATCACAGTGGGAACGCTGAATAGACAGCCCGCTTGTGCTGAGACTTGTGACGTAGTCCTGCTTTCCCTGTTCGCACATCGGTTTATGAGCATTGCAGAGCAGATGGGCAGAACCTTGCAGCGAACTGCAATTTCCACCAACATCAAAGAGAGACTGGACTACTCCTGTGCTGTTTTCGGCCCTAAGGGAGACCTGGTGGCCAATGCGCCGCACTTGCCTGTGCACTTAGGCTCTATGCAGGAGGCAGTGAAGGCGCAAATTGACATATTGGGGGAGCAGTGGAGGGAGGGAGAGGTCGTTTTGTCCAACCATCCAGCAGCCGGAGGGTCTCATTTGCCTGATATTACGGTTATCACTCCGGTTTTCAGCGGAAATCAGGCTGTTTTCTATGTGGCCAGCAGAGGCCATCACGCTGATATCGGCGGCATTTCGCCAGGCTCCATGCCTCCCTTCTCCAAGTACCTGTACGAGGAAGGCTTCGCTGTGAAGTCGCTGAAAGTAGTGGAAAACGGGACTTTCCAAGGCGAAAAACTGACTTTACTGCTTACCGCTGTGCACCCAGACCACCCTACCAGCCTCGGCACCAGGGCTTTACAGGACAATTTGTCTGATATTCAGGCTCAAATCTCTGCTAATAGCCGCGGAATTGCGCTAATTCACGAACTTATACAGGAGTATTCTCTGCCCGTTGTGCATGCTTATATGCACTTTATCCAGGCTAATGCGGCGGAAAGCGTGCGGAGTCTACTGCGGAGGATATGCAAGGAGCGGCCGAATAGTGCCCTAGTGGCAGAGGACTATATGGACGATGGCACGCCAATTCACCTAGAAGTGCAGATTAACCAGGACAATTGGACTGCACATTTCGACTTTGCAGGGACGGGAGTCGAGGTCCTTAGCAATCTGAACGCGCCTAAATCAGTGTGCAAAAGTGCAGTTATATACAGTCTCCGCTGTCTTGTAGATGCGGAAATCCCGCTGAACCAAGGCTGTTTGGACCCTATTCGCATCACAATTCCCCCTGGCAGTCTCCTGGATCCGTCAGACTCTGCAGCTGTAGTGGGTGGAAACGTGCTAACTTCCCAAAGAATCACAGACGTGATTTTCAAGGCTTTTCAGGCCTGTGCGGCTTCTCAAGGCTGCATGAACAACTTGACCTTTGGAGACGGGTCCTTTGGCTACTACGAGACCATTTGTGGAGGAGCAGGGGCGGGTCCAGGCTGGCACGGGGTGAGTGGCGTGCATACCCACATGACCAACACAAGAATAACAGACGTGGAAGTGATGGAAAGGAGGTACCCTGTGCTGGTGAGGGAGTTCAGTCTGAGGAAAGGCAGTGGAGGCAAGGGCAAGTATGCAGGCGGGGATGGGGTTATCAGGGAAATAGAGTTCTGGAGGCCTATGGAGGTGGGAATACTGTCTGAAAGACGGAGCTACCGGCCCTACGGGTTAGAAGGCGGGGAGTCAGGCCTATCCGGCTTGAATCTCCTGTACAGAGCAGCCGAGCAGCGCACTATTAACGTCGGCGCCAAGAACAGCTTCACAGTACTGGCAGGAGACCGTGTGCGCATCCTCACTCCCGGCGGCGGCGGATTCGGCCTATTTAAGTCTTAACTAGCTTCAGCAGCCACAGCACTTCATTCATGATATGGTCGTGCTGGGTCGAGGGAGTCGTGAGGATGTGGTCATCATTCGGGTACCAGAGAAGGGTGGCGTCCACTCCGTTCTTCTTGAGCACTTTGTAGAGACTGAGGGAGCTGAAAGGAGGGATGCCGATGTCCTTGCCGCCTGCGACTATGAGGAGAGGACACTTTATAGCCCCAGCGCGAGAAATGGGAGAGGCTCGGTACATAGTAAGGACCTCCTGCTCTGTGAGAGGGTGGGAAGTAGCAGTGCCTAAGGCAGTCCCTGCACTCCAATCAGGAGTGTCTGAGGCGTAAATTAGGTCCAGGAGGTTGTTCA
>Ga0247837_1007635_pt1 | contig 14204 bp, 7 predicted proteins | sample LaCtaG_2_FD_187115 | JGI IMG/M metagenome (GOLD analysis project Ga0247837, IMG submission 187115) | Freshwater microbial communities from meromictic Lake La Cruz, Castile-La Mancha, Spain - LaCruzMarch2015_14.5m | ecosystem: Environmental > Aquatic > Freshwater > Lake | place: Spain: Castile-La...
TGACAAGGAGGCGCATATCATCTTTCTCCGCGAGTGCAAGAAAATGTTCTCTGCAGCTGTTCTCGAATCGTGCAGTCTCGCAGAGGGCCGGTGGATCGCAAGAAACCAGCGGAAAATGCCGCCCAACACCGAATTCATCGCGCTCATCGAAAACTCATTTCCCGCTGGTTGCAGCCAAACATTCGACGGCTACTCTTCTCGCACGCAAGCGGATCGGCGGAATGTCCAACGGACGACTTGCGTACAACGTGAAAAGGAAGTCTGCAATGACTCACACGAGTTTCCTCAACGCTCGCAAGGGTTTCACCCTCGTCGAGCTGCTGGTGACGATCGCGATCATCGGCATCCTGCTTGGGCTCCTCCTGCCCAATCTGGCTGCCGTTCAGTCCACGGCCAAGGCTGGTGCCCAGGGGGCCACGCTGCAGGCGTACGGCAAGGGGTTCATCGACCACGCGACGACCGACGCCCAAGGTCGGCTCTGCACCGGTGCCTATGACCACTACCGTGACGGCGACTTCACGAAGGTGGGCTGGGTGGCCGACCTCGTGAACAACAAGTATGCCAACCCCACGAAGAGCCTCGACCCGGTCAACCGGTCGAAGCTCAACGAGAAGTTCACCGATGCCGCCGGCGCCAGCTCCTCGGGCAGCGTGAACACGGTCCGTTGGGAAGGTCAGGTCAGCTACCAGGGCGAGTCCATCAGCGGCACTGGTAAGGACCAGCTGGCTGGCACCAAGTACTTCGGTACCGACCAGACGGTGTATGACGATGGCTACAACAGCAACTTCGCCACCTCGTGGCAGTTTGTGCGTGGCGATAACAATGTTACGACGCACGCGTCAGCACGGGGCACTGGTAATTACGCCACCAATGCCGGTGTTGAGGATCCGGACAAGTGCCCGCTCGACGGCGACGGGCCTCTGTCCTCCGGCATGCTGGCCGACGCGTCGCTGCTGACCTCGTCCGACAAGATCCCGCTCATGGGTGCCTCGCGCATCGGTGACGGGAGCGACTCGACGATCAGCGCCTCGGGCACCAACTCCGCCGAGACGATCAACAAGTTCGTCGATCCCTCGGGCCGCAAGATTGTGGCCAAGGTCGGTGACTTCTCCGTCGAGAGCTTCTGCGACGGCCCGGCTGCCAGCGTGAATGTGACGGGGAATGCGTCGAACCCCTACAAGGGTTCTTCCAACAGCTTCGTGCACGAACTGAACGACATCATCCCTAACTGCAAGATGAAGAAGATCCAGCACCCGAACGGGACGGCGACGATCTTCGGCGGTGGCTACAGCAACATGGTGTTCGCCGACGGCTCGTGCCGCCGCGTGAACGACAATGCCGGCTACGGCGGTCGGAACCGCGGTGACGGCTGGATCGGTGCCTACAAGGCCGGTGGTGTCGGCAACACGGGCGCCTTCGTCCTCGACGACGCTGCGTTCGAGGAGATCCGCGACGAGATCTGGGTTGGCCGGATGCGTGCCAGGCTCACCGCTGCTGGCGGTTCGAACGAGCTGTGATCCCAGCTTGATCGATGCCTGAAAGTATGGCCGGGGCCGCCGCAAGGCGGCCCCGGTTTTTTTTGGATGGCGAACGAGGAAGCAAGCCTATGCTCGGCGGCATGACGATGCTTCTTCACGATGCGGGCAGGGCTGGCGATTGGCGAGGCTGGCTTGCCTGCGGCCTGCTTCTCTGCGGACTGGCCACGATCCCGTTCTTGCCGTCGGTGTCTGCGGAGCGGCTTTGGGACGATCCGCACTATGTGTTTGAGAATCCACCGGTCGCGGATCGCGAGCGAGGCCTCGCCCGCATCTGGGCCGGCGAGTTTCTGATGGACTATTACCCCGTGGCCCAGACGGCGATCTGGGCCGAATACGGCCTCTTTGGAGACGACGCCCGCGGCTTTCGTCTGGCCAATATGTTCTGGCACGCGGTCGGCTGCTGCGTTGCCTGGTGGGCGGCTCGGGCCTGGCGGCTCCCGGGTGCGTGGTGGCTCGCAGCCCTCTGGGCCGTGCATCCCACGAACGTCGATGCGGTGGCGTGGATCTCGCAGCATAAGGCCACGATCGCGGCGGTGTTCTTCATGCTCGCCGCAGGAGCCTTTGCCCACGGTCTCGAGGCGGCCCACGAGGCCCGCGGAGCCGATGGTTTGGATGGCCGCCGGCTCGGCTGGTATGCGCTCGCCCTCGCCTGCCATGTGGCGGGCTGCCTCTCCAAGACCGATGCCGTCATGCTGCCGCCGCTCCTGACGATTCTGGAGGTGTGGTGGTGGCCGCTCGTCACGGCAGACTCCCGGCCGCTCGCCGCCCGCCTGCCCGCGATCGCCCGGCGGCAACTACCGTTTTATGCCGTCTCGGCCGCGGCAGCCGTCGTGGCGATGAAGTTCATGCGGGAACGCACGCTCCAATCGCCGCTCGACCTCGGCCCGCCGCTCGACCGCGTGCTCGACGCCTCCTGGGCCGTCTGCTTCTACCTCGCCGACGTGGTCTGGCCCGCGAACCTCGCGGCGACCTATCCCGTCGGCGATCTCCCGGCGGGGGAAGCCACATCGTGGCTCTGGCCGGCGCTGCTTGTGGGCTTGTGTGCGATCGCCTGGGCCGCCCGGCGCTACGACCGTGGAGCCGCGTTGGCGGCGCTCGCGGCCTTCACGATCCTGCTGGTGCCGGTGTTGTTCATCGTGCCGCAGGGTTTTTTCCAATACTCGCTCGTCGCCGATCGCTATCTCCACCTGCCGCTTTTGGCCCCGGCGGCGGTCGCGGCGGCGGCGCTTACGCTCTGGGCTGACGCGGCCCGGCGGCGTGGCTGCGGCGCGGCCAGCCTGCTGCCGGGCGCACTGCTCATCATGACGCTCGCCGCGGTCACCTGGCGGCACGCGGCCGACTATCGCGATGAGCGAGCGCTCTGGTCGGCGGCCATGGCCGCACAGCCTCGGGCCTGGTATCCCCACTTTGGCCTGGGCGCCCACCTCCTCTGGGATCGGCACGATGCAGCCGCGGCGATTCCCCCCCTGATGGAGTCGTGCCGCCGGAAGCCCGACTTCGCGAAGGGGCACTTCGTGGCCGGCCTCGCGGTCACGCCGACCCGGCCCGCCGATGCCCGCCGCCATCTCGCCGACGCGATCGCCGTCGAGCCAGAGTATGTGATGGCCTGGCTCGCGCTCGGCGAATGCTGCGTGCGGCTCGACGACCTCGACGGGGCCACGCAGGTCTATGCCCATGCGGCCCGCTGGGCGAATGCCACGCGGCGGGCGAAGACCGAGTTGCTACGGCTGGCGCTCGCGAGCCGGCCCCGCGCGGCGGTTGTGGCTGCCGCGCGGGATCTCGCGCAGGTGTCGCAGGCGCTTGCCTCCCCGCGACACGCAGGCGTCGAGGGATTGGCGGGAGACGCATTCGAGCAGGCCCTTGCTGAGGCGATGTTCCGGCTCGTCAATGCCGGCGACGGCGGCACACAGGCGTTTGATCAGGCCGGCTTCGTGCGGGCGATCGCAGGGGCGCGGTCGGTCGCCGGCTCGCCGCTCGATGTGGCTCGGGCTGAGGCCTGGGCGGAACCCAAAACGTGGGCGAGATTGGAGACCCTCCCCACGGCGATCGCCGCAGCCGCCGCCGGCCGGCTCGCGACGCTCGCCGCTTTACACCCACTCGAGCGGACGGTGGCCCAGGATCTCGCGATTGCCAGGCGGATCTCGGGATCCGACGCCGTCAACTCCGCCGCCACGCCCGATTCCGGAGCCGGGCCCGCAGCCACCGAGCAGGATGTGAAAAATTGATGTGGCACGGGCCCGACCTTTCGCCCCGCCGGGGGACGGGTAGGCTGCTCGTGGAAGATTTGTCAGCGGAGCCGATGACATGCAAGACAAGCAGGAACGGAAGACAAACTGGGTGGCCCTCGGCCTGCTTGCCGCCGTGGCGATCGGCGGAGGATTGGCCCTGCGGGGATCCCGTGGGTCTTCGGCGCCGGCCAGAGAGCCCGATCCGCGGAGAATCTGGCTCGAGATGGTCGAGGCGGCCGAGGCCTGCGCCGATCGCGGCGACTCCCGCGCGGCGATCCAGTTGGCGGAGCGGGCCGTCACGATGGCCCCGCAGGTTTTCGGCCCCGACCACATGGCCAACGCCGAGGCCTGCACGCTCCTTGCCCGCGGCCTCTCCGACGCCGCCCGCTACGGCGACGCCGAAGAGCTTTACGAACGTGCCCTGGCCGTCACGCAGCGAAACTTTCCACCCCCGAGCGTGGAGGTGGCCGCTGCCGCCGGCAACCTGGGCCTCAACCTCATGAAGCAGGGCCGTTACGAAGAGGCGATCAAGGTATTCACGAAGGCGCGAGAGATCGCGATCGCCGCCAGCGGGGCCGACAGCGAGCAGGCCGCGCTCGCCACGAGCAACCTCGCCGTTTGCCACGACACCATGAGGGATTACGCCGCCGCCACGCCGCTCTATGAGGAGGCGCTGCAGATCCGCCGCGATCTCACCGGGCCGGCCAGCCCGATCACGGCCGAGACAATGTCGAACCTCGCTGCCAACCTCGTGTCCGTCGGAAGGAAAGGAAGCCCGGAATACGCCCGCGCCAAAACACTCTACCGCCGGGTATTTGCCATCCGCGATCGGCTGCTTCCCGCCGACAGTCTGGAGGTGGCCAACTCGCTCAGCGGCATGGCCGCCATGGCCCGCGAGGAGGGCGATTTCGACACGGCCGACCGCCTCTACTTCGAGGCCCTCGCCGTGCGGGCGAAGCGGCTGGGCTACGACCATCCGACCACAACGGCGTCGATCGACGGCCTCGGGAAACTCCGCGAAAAGCAGAAGGACTTCGCCGAGGCCGAGGCGCTCTTTAAGGAAGCGCTCGCCTATCGCGGCCGCCGACTCGGGCTCGAGCATCCGCGGACGCTCGAATCGCTCGATACACTTGCCGCGTTTTACGTCGGCCAGAAGCGGCCGCAGGATGCCGAGAAGCCGGCCCGCGAGGCCGTGGCCGCCCGAGAGCGGGCCCATGGAGCCGAGGATCGCCGGCTCGTCGAACCGCTGAAGGCGTTGGCGGGCGTGCTTGAACAGACTGGCGTGAAGGACGAGAGCCGCGACGACAAGGCCGAGGCGAAAAAACTCCGCGAGCGGGCCGACGCCATCGCCGCCGCGGCGAAAAAAGCCGACGAAGAGGTGAAGAAAAAAGCCGACGAGGCCGCCGCGGCACAGCCGGCCCCTGCAGCCTGACTGTCGGGCGATGGCGGCGGACGGCGGCCGAGGCTACGATCTTGAGAAGGCTCCGAGGATTCATATGTCGATCGCATCAGGCGTGCCCGCAGATACCACCTACCCTGAGGCACAAGCGGGGTTTGACGCCGCAGAACAAGCCACCGCAGAGGCCGTTTCGCCGGAGAAGACCCGGCGTGGCCGGATGCTCCGCTGGCAGATCGGCGCCACGCTCGTAGGGGGCACGCTCCTGCTCTGCTCGGTGATCGCCCAGTTTCTCTGGCAAAAGGAGCTCTATCCGGCGCTGCCGGCGGCGCTGGCGATGCTGATGCTCGGGGCGCCCCTGGTCGTGGCGGCCGTGCAGGATCTGCTCCGGGGCGAGGCCGGGATGAACGCGCTGGTGGCGCTGGCCGTGATCGGCGCGGCCGCGACCGGCAAATACCAGGAGAGCGCGGCGATCGCCTTCTTCATGATCGTGTCGGGGCTGATCGAGAAGCGGACGGCGATCGGGGCCGAGGCGAGCATCGAGTCGCTCATCAAACTCTCCCCCACCAAGGCCTGCCGGCTGCGGGAAGGGGGCGGGGAGGAGATGGTCGAGGCGAAGGAACTGCGGCCGGGCGACCTCGTCCGCATCCGGCCGGGCGACAACATCCCCGCCGACGGTCGGATCGCCGGCGGCACGAGCACCGTCAACCAGGCGAGCATCACCGGCGAATCGCTGCCTGTAGACAAGATTCCCGGCGACGAAGTGTTTGGCGGCACGATCAATCTGACAGGCGCGATCGACGTCGAGGTGACCAAGGCGGGCGCCGACACGCTGCTCGGCAAGGTGAAGGATCTCATCCTCCAGGCTGAGCGGACAAAGACGCCGATCATGCGGCTCGTGGACCAGTATGCCGCCTGGTATACGCCGACCGTGCTCATGCTCGTGGGCGTGGTGCTCTTCTTCGCCCTGCGGAGCGATCCCGACACCGCCTTCGACCGGGCGATCGCGATGCTCGTGATCGCCTGCCCCAGCGCCTTGATTCTCGCGACGCCCACGGCGATGGTGGCCGGGCTCTCGGCCGCGGCCCGGCTCGGCGTGCTCATCAAGAGCGTGGTCACGCTGGAGGCCGCGCGAAACCTCACGGCGATCGTGTTTGACAAGACAGGCACGCTCACCACGGGTGTGCTCCAGGTGACGCGGCTCGCACCGCACGAGGGCGTCGAGCCGGGCGACCTGCTCCGGCTCGCCGCCTGCGCGGAGCAGGACAGCCGCCATCCTGTCGCCCGGGCCGTGACCGAGATGGCCCGGCGGGCGAAGCTCAAGCTCGCACGGCCGACGCAGTTTGCGGAGGTCGCCGGCAAGGGTGTTGACGCCGAGATCGACGGCGCCCGGGTGCTCGTGGGCCGGGCGAGTTGGCTCGCCGATCCCGCTGCCGGCCTCGACCGGGCCTCGATCGCCGCGATCGACGAGATTCAGCAGTCGAGCGAGGCCGATGGCCTGAGCGTGCTCTACGTCGTGAAGGACGGGCGGCTCGCCGGCTGGATCGGCCTGGAGGACAATGCCCGCCCCGAGGCGGCCGAGGCGGTCGATCGGCTCCGCGACATGGGCCTCAAGCGGCTCGTGATCCTCACCGGCGACCGGCGGAGCGTGGCCAAGCGGGTGGCCGAGCAGATGCACTTCAGTGAGTTCAAGGCAGAGGTGTTGCCGCACGAGAAGCTCGAGATGGTGGATGAACTCAAGGCCAAGGGGCATCGCGTCGCCGTGATCGGCGACGGCGTGAATGACGCCCCGGCCCTCGCCGCCGGCGACATCTCGATCGCGATGGGCGCGGCGGGGAGCGACGTGGCGATCCACTCCGCTTCGATCGCGCTGCTCAACAGCAACCTCAACCGCGTGCCCTTCCTCATCGATCTCTCGCGGCGGACGATCGCCGTGATCCGGCAGAACATGATCATCGGCGGCCTGTTCATCGTGGTTTTCATGTCGCTGGCCGGGGCGGGGTATGTGTCGCCGGTGACGGCCGCCTTCCTGCACATCGTCAGCGGCCTGATCGTGATCTTCAACTCGGCACGGCTCGTGCGGAGCGGCGAGGAGATCGAACAGGCGGAGGCCGAGCGGCTGGCGGAGAACGCCCGCCGGAAGTCGCGGGTCGCCCGGGTGGCCGCCGCGGCCGCCGGCTGAACCTCCCTGCCCGGATGAGAGGAGCCCCGCTTGGACCTCCGCTCCTCAGCAGTGGGTGTCGTCGCCACCGCAGCCGCTGCCGCAGTCTGCACGGCGATCGTCTGGGCCGCCACGCTGGGGAATTCCAGCATCGTGGACGAGGCGGGCCACCATGCCCAGATAACGATGTTTCAGCGAGGCGACTACGCCTTGTATCGCCTGCCAGGTCACGAGCATCCGGTCAATGCAATGTTGCCCGGATTTCATGCGGCAGTCGCCGCGATCGCCGCGGCCGCCCACGCGGAATCCCGCCCGGCTATCCGGGCGATCTGTCTTGTCTGGTCGCTGTGCCTCGCCGCCTTCGTGTGGGGAATCGCACGGCGTGGCTCGGATGACCGCCACGCGATGCTGCGAACGATTCAAGCCTTGTTTCTGCCGAACCTGTTTCCGTTTCACGTCCTCATCTATACCGACGTCTTGGCAGCCTCGGCCTGCATGGCAGCGGTCCTTTTTTGCTTGCAAGACCGCCCTTGGGCGACAGCTGCGGCGGCACTCGCCGCGGCGGTCGTACGGCAGACCAACGGTCTGCTGGTCTTGTTTCTCCTCGCCTTCACCGCGACACGGGAACGAATCCGCCCTGGCGGTAGTTTCCAGTCGTGGGTGAGGCGGTGGTGGCCTGTGGCGGTGGGAATGGTACCGCTTGCCACCGTGATGGCCATGTTTGGCCGCGTTGGACTGGATGATCCGATCAAGCATCCACTACGACTGGCCGCCAACAATCTCGAGTGGTCGTTGCTCGAGTGCGGCGTCTTTTTCCTTCCGTGGCACGCGTGGGTCTATTGCACCAGGTGGCGGAGGATTCGGCCGTGGATGGTCGCCGGCGCCGCGGCACTGGCCGGAGCCATCCTTTGGCAGTCCCGGGAGATCCATCCATGGAATGACGTTTATGAGTTTCCGTATCTCTTGCGAAATCATCTGATTGCCTGGACTGACGCACTCTGGTGGCGGAAGGGGGCTGCGGCTCTGGGGATCGTGGGCGTGCTGGTCGCGCTGGCAATCGCGCCGCTGAGGGAGCGCGGCGCGGGCTGGCTGTTTGGCCTATGGGCGGCGATGCTGCTGCCACAGTGGAATGTCGATCCGCGGTACCACATTCTGCCACTCTTGTTGTTCACGGTGCTTCGACAGCCCGGCCCGCTGTGGGTGGAAGGAGCGACAGCGCTTGGCATGATCGCTCTCGGATTTGCCGCCTTCGGCTCGATCTGGTGGTTGCACGGAATCATCTGACATGGTCATGCGCCTGTGGCTTGCGGGAGCGGTGATCGCGGCCGTGGTGATCGCCGCTCACTGGCCAAGCCTCGACGGTGAGTTTCTCTTCGACGATGTTGGCGAGATCGCGGAGAACCGCGCGATCCGCACGCTCTGGCCGCCGTGGACGCCGATGTTCGCAGGGGGCAACCTCCCGCATCGGCCGATCCCGTCGTATTCGTTCGCGGTCAACTACGCCGTCCACGGGCTCGAGCCACATGGTTACCATGCCGTCAACATCGCCTTGCATCTCGGCAATGGCTGGCTTGTGTGGTGGTTGGTGCGTTGGATCGGCAGGCGGGTCGGCCTCGGCCATCGCGAGAATGCGGCCGACAGGATCGCCCTGGCGACGGCCGCTCTCTGGCTCGTCCATCCGCTCACCACACAGGCCGTGGACTATGTCTATCAGCGGATGGAGCTTTTGGGAGCGATGGCGATCCTCGCCACCGTGGCGGTGTTTCTGAAGTCGGTCGATGCGCGGCAGCCGATGGCCTGGCGGACGGCCGCGGTCGTCGCCTGCGGCCTCGGGATGCTCTGCAAGGAGACTGTCGTGGCGGCGCCGCTGGTCGTGCTGCTAGTCGACTGGCTCGTGGTGCGGCACGACCGCAACCGACCGTGGACGTCGCTCGGCACCGCCCTGCGGGCCGACGGCGGGTTCCTGGCGGCGCTCTCTGCCACGTTCGCAGTCGCGGCCTGGGCGGTGCTCGTGCAGAAGGATCGCTTCGGGGAACTCGCCGCGCCGTTCATCGATCGGTGGACCTACGCCCTCAATCAGCCGCTCATCCTGCTTGACTACCTGCGGCGGGCGGCCTGGCCCGCCGGGCTCTGCCTCGACCACTACCGACTGCCCGTCGAGAGCCCCGTCCTGCTGGCCGCTGGCCTCGCGGCGCTGGCGGCGGCGGCGGCGGTCGCGGTGGCATGCGTTTCCCGGGCTCCGCTCGTCACGCTCTGCATCGCGGCATTCGTCGCGCTGCTCGGACCGACGTCGAGCTTTCTGCCGGTGAACGACCTGATGGTGGAGCATCGGATGTATCTGCCCCTGGCCGTGTTCGTGTCCGGCTGTGTCGGCGGAGCCTGGCAGGCCGCATCACTGTGGGGCGGACGCTCCGGCCACAGGCTCGCCATGGTGGCCGGCAGCGCTGCGTTCGTGGCCCTGGCCGCCACGACCTTCCTGCGGAGTGGCGTGTTTGCTTCGCGGTATGAGATGTGGCGGGACGTGACGGCCAAGGCGCCCGCAAATCCTCGGGCGTGGGCGGGCCTTGCCGATGAACTTGTGAAGCGCGGGGAACTCGACGCCAGCCTGGCTGCGCTTGACCGGAGCATCGCGCTGGCTCCCGACGCCGCGGCGGCCCATGCCCTGCGGTCGAACGTGCTACTCGCGCTCGAACGCCCAGACGAGGCGCTCGCCGCCGCCGAGCGGTCGATCGCCGTCGACTCGGCGCGGAGTCTCGGATTCACCCGGCGGGCTGCGGCGCTCGTCGATCTGGGCCGGTTCGACGAGGCTGCGGCTGTCTGTCGCCGGGCGGTTGACATCGACGCCGACGATGCAGTGGCCCTGCGGCTGCTCTCCGAGGCGCTCGTGCGGACGAGCAAGAACGCCGCCGCGGTCGAGATCTGCCGTCGGCTCTTCGTAGTCGATCCCCCGCAGGCAGAAGCCGACGGCAGCGTGCATCCCCGTCACGGAATCCGTTACGCCACGCTCGCCGCGGCGCTCGCGGGCCTCGATACCGATGCCGACATGCGCAGCCAGATCGCCGAGCTGCTCGCCCGCGCGACGGCCATCGATCCCGAATCCCGGCGGACGGCGGCGATGATGGAAGTCGCCCGCGATCGGCTCGCCGCCGGGGCGAGCGTCACTCAGCCGCCGGCACCGGCCGACTGACCGCCGCCCGGGCGGTGGCGAGATTGCTCCGCGCGGCGGCATGGTCGGGGGCGATCCGCAGGCATGCCTCGTAGCACGCGACGGCTTCGGCCGGCCGGCCCGTGGCCATGAGCAGGCTGCCGAGATTGTTGATCGCGTCGGCATTGGCTGGGTCGAGGGAGACGACGGCCTCGAGCTGCCGGATCGCCTCGCCGGGATCGCGGTCGCGGATGGCCCGCGCAAACTGCTCCCGCGCCGCCACCGATTCCGGCCGCCGCCGCACCGCCTCCGCGAGCAGCTCGGCGCCGCGTTCGTCGCCGAGCCGTTCGGCGCCGATGCCGAGATAGAGTACGAGCCGGTCGAGGATCGGGTCCTGACCGGGCGGCACGTCGCCCCCCGTGGCGAGGCCCGCCCGGCTCACCGCCACGGCCTCGGCGTCGCGGCCGGCATTGAGGAGCGCCGCGGCCAGTGCCGCGTGGGCCGCCGTGCTGCGGGGATTTCGCGTGACGGCGGCGTGACAGGCAGCGACCGCATCCTCATGCCGCTCGACCGCGGAAAGTTCGGTGCCATAGCGGGAGAGCGCCCGGGAACTACCCGGGCTCTTCGCGACGGCATCGGCCCAGGCGGCGAGCCCCGAGCGATAGACCGTGTTGCGGCTGCCTGTGACGAGCGCGAGCGCGAGGACGAGCGCAGCCGCGACGCCGGTGAACACCGGCGGGGGCATCACCCGTACTGCCGCAGCGGCGAACGCCGCGAGCGGGATCACCGCAGGCAGATACATCCGATGCTCCACGCAGACGTCGTGCACCGGCACGAGGCTCGACGTGGGCGCCAGCAGGAGCAGAAAGGCCACGATGAGAAACGCGGCGACCGGCCGGCGGCGCAGGTTGAGCAGGGCGAACACGACCACGGCGGCGAGCAGCCCCGCGGCGACGAGCCGCAGCCCCACCGCCGCCGTGAAATCGCCCCACTCGCTCACGAGCACGGCGCCATGATCGAGCGACTGCCCGGTGGGAACTACCAACCGCGAGAGATACCAGCCGATGACGGCAGGCTGATTGGCGGCGTAGATGAGCGACTCGCCAACGGTGAAGCCGCCCTCCGGGTAGCGGCCCGCCTGCGAGCGAATCACCGCCACCAACACGCCCCACGTGGCCGCGAGCGCGGCGTAGAAGGGCGTCCGACCGCGGATGGCCGACCACCCGCCGCCATTGAATGCGAGATCGTAGAGCGGCACCACGATCGGCACGACGACTACCCATTCCTTGCAGGCCATGCCGGCGGCACAGCAGGCCACCGCGACGGCATGCCAGGCCCACGGCCACCGGGATCGCCTTGCCGCGATCGCAGCCGCGAGCGTCCCGAGGGCGCAAAGCGCGGCCAGCAGTTCGATGCGCTGGTAGAGATAGCTCACGGCCTGCGTGGCAAGCGGATGCACGAGCCAGATCGCCGCCGTGGCGACCGCGGCCAATTCGCCCTGATCGGCCCGGAGGCCGCCCCACCGTCGGAGCGATTCGCGGACGATCCACCAGACGAGCAGACCGTTGGCCAGATGGATGGCGACGTTGACGACGTGATAGCCCGTGGGCTCCAGACCGTGGACGGCGTGATTGAGAGCGAACGTGTAATAGGGGAGCGGACGGTGGGGCAATTCGCCCCCCTCGAGCATCGGCCGCCACGGGGGCCAGAGCGTGCGGATCGCGGGGTTGTCGCGAATCTCCGAGAGATCGTCCCAGAGAAATGGCCCCTGCATGCTGGGTAGGTAGGCGAGCACGGTGAGCACGGCGGCCGCGAGCAAGAGGCGGGAGCTACTTGCCATCGTTCGCGCCGTCGAGGAGCTTTTGAACCTGGTCTGGAATCTCGCCACCGCGGCTCTTGAACTCCCCGAGATCCCGCCGGGCGAGGTCGATTCGGCCGGCCCGCAGATGGAGCACGCCGCGGTTGAACCAGGCCTGGCGATAGGCGGGATCGCGGCGGACCGCCTCGGTGAAGTCGGCGATTGCTTCGTCGAGCCGGCCCTGCTCCGCCCGCAAGAGGCCCCGGTTGTAGCAGGGCTCAGGGTCGTCTTCGCCGAGACGGATCGCCTTCGCGAAGCCGGCTTCAGCCCTCTCCAGCATGCCCCGTGCCTGATGCACCAGTGCGAGGTGGCCCCAGGCCTTCGGATTGTTGGGCTCGAGCCTGGTCGCCTGGGCGAGCGCCTCCTCCGCTTCGACGAGCCGGCCCGCATCGACGAACTGATTGCCGCGGCGGACGAGTGCCGCGGCCGTGCCGCCCGAATCCCGCTCCATCCACGAGATCTCGTCGAGCTCGGCCGGCGGGCCGACGAGCGCGGCCTCGAGGTCGGCAGCCGAAAGCCGGAAGACGAGGATCGAGCCACCGACGGCCGCGGCGGGCTCATGGTGGCGGAGGAAGGCCCGCAGCCGGCCGGCCTGGAGGATGTTGAACGAGTAGACGGCCACCGCCTCGACGGATGACTCGTCGTCGATGTCGTCGAGACCGAGATCACCCCGTGACAGGCCGTCGGCATCGTCGAACGTCGGGGGCGGTGGCGCGTCACCGCCACCGGCTGCCCTCTGCGCGAGCACATACTCGCGGGCGGTCTGGTAGGTCTGCTCGAACTTGCGGCACCAGTGGCCGAAGGGCTCGTCGTAGACCGCCTGCAGCGCCGTCGCGCTTACGCAATAGACCCCAGGCCGCAGTGCCTGCGGCGCCCCGGGCCGCGGCGCGAGGCCGAGTAGCTCCGCTTCGGGGAGCACCGTGTCGGTCACGCAGCTGCCGAAATAGTTGAGATAGACCGGCTCGCCCGGCCGCACGAATCCGGGCAGGCGCCGGGCCAGCCGCGGCAGATCCTGGCCCCAGTCGAGGCTCGAATCGACGAGCCACTGGTATTCCCGGCCGCGTGGTACGAACTGGTTGAAGTAGGAGAGCAAATAGGGGTAGCGGCTCGTCACATCGGCCGCGTGGAGGGCGAGCAGGCCGAGCACCACGGCCGAAAGCCATCTGCCGCGAACGACCGGCCAGACGCCGCCGGCGAGCACCATCATCAACGGATAGGAGGGGATGAGGTGCCGCTCGCCGATATTGAGGTGGCTCGTGAGAAACGTCGGCCAGAGCACTGCCAGCGCGACGAGCGGGGCGACGGCGGCCGAGGCCGGCGCCGGCAAAGGGGTCCGCATTCGCCACGCGTTGATCATACCGGTTACCGCCCGCCCGATTCCCCAGCCGGTGAGCACAAGCGCGGGGAGCGTGTTCTTGATCACGAGACACAGCGGGAAGAACCACCACCAGCCACTGATCGAATACTGTCCGATCGCAAACGCATTTCGCAGCCGGCTGAGCGCCGCGACGTAGCTCATCCCGTAGAGCCAGGCTTCGGGCAGGAGCTGCCAACGGGCGATCGCCGCGCAGATCCGGCCGATCCCGCCCGCATGCTCCGTGCAGTTTTCGAGCGTGCCGTAACGGAAGAGCTCGACCGGGCCCGCGCCGGCGGGCACCGCCGCATACCGAAATCCGCAGGCGGCCCAGATACAGACGACAGCGGCGATGAGCGGCACGACGAGCGCGAGCAGGCGGACGGTAACCTGGGCCGGCCGCGACTCCACGACAATCCGCCACGACCCGATCCGGACGGGCAACGGTCGACCCGTCGCGGTGCAGACGGCGAGGAACGCGAGGGCGACCGGCGCGAGCAGCACGCTCGAATGCTTGGCGATCG
>Ga0247837_1007647_pt1 | contig 14165 bp, 9 predicted proteins | sample LaCtaG_2_FD_187115 | JGI IMG/M metagenome (GOLD analysis project Ga0247837, IMG submission 187115) | Freshwater microbial communities from meromictic Lake La Cruz, Castile-La Mancha, Spain - LaCruzMarch2015_14.5m | ecosystem: Environmental > Aquatic > Freshwater > Lake | place: Spain: Castile-La...
GCCGCCGAGAAAGCCCTCTTTCATCGTTAACTTGTGCGGGTCGGCATTGGACCCGTAGGCCAACACAAACTGCCGGTCGGAAAGATCGAGGGGTTCGTCGGTGTCGCGGTCACGCCAGCCCAGCGCGTCCGGGTCGAGGCCACGAAGCTCACCGTCCGGGTTCCAGCCGCCAAGACCCGATCGGCCGCAGACCGGGGTAGTCGGCGCCGGCGTACCGCACTGCCGGGTGGCTGGTCCAGGTTGCTGGTGGAAACAGATCCACGGAGTTCTCGGTGCCAAGGCTGTTCATGAGATTTCCTTCCACACCCCGCCAGTGCCGGCGCGGAAAGTCCGGCCGCGGCGACGCTAATCGTCCTCGCAGTCCGGCCCGTCGGAGGCGATATCGGCGAGGTATTCCGTGGACGCCTCGGCGCGCGCGTCGCGATAGCGCTGATCGCGGTCCCGCTTCTGCTCGTCAAGATTCTTGCCGAACCGGCTGTTACTGCTCCAACTAGGCATTGCGCTCCCCTTCGTCTACGTACTCTCCATTCTACGAAGGGGGACTGACACGCGCGGGAGTCATCAAACTGCCTGGGATGGGCCTAATTGTGGTTCTGATCTCGGACGCGTGACTTCACAACGGATTGAGCAGGGGCTTGCCGATGCTCAACGCGCCCTGCTGAACCGCGCGCTCCAAGACGCGGGCTGCCTTGCCGTCTGGCGTGAGTGCAAATCGGTAGTCGTAGCGTTCGCGAATGTGTTGCCGAGTCCTGACGTTCAACAATCGGAGATCGCCTTGGCGGATCGCATCACGGTCCTCCTCGCTTAGTGCCGCTAGGACGAATCTGTCGCAGATGTAGACGCAGAATTGGTCTCCGCTTCTTGCTCCAGACGCATGACTGTTCAGTCGATCGCGGAGCCCTATCGCTTTCCTGAGGCTATTTGCCTGGGCAATATCTCTAACGGTCAGCTTCATGCCGGCGAATCCGACGTAGACGAATTCATCGCCTTCCCAGACTGTATAAACCCCCGCAGCAACCATTGGTATCTCAGCATTCGGCCAGTCGGCAAACCGGTAGCGCGGTCCGAATTCGAGAGGTTCCAAGAACTCCTCAACCGCGAACGGTGCAGGTCCATCATGGGAGTGCGTGGACGAGGCCTCGAGCCATAGGCGCGAATCAAAGCCCCCACGCGCTGCGCGCTTCGCGTCGGCTGCGCGGATAACCTCGCTGAGGTCGTGGCCGTGGCCAGACGCTATTGCGCGGAGGACTTCGAGGACGTCGGCGGCTTCCTCGAGCACCTCGCCAGCAGTTTTCGCTTCACAGAGTTCGGTAGTTTCCTCCACGAGCTTGTCGTGCAAAGCACGTTCGAACGCCTTTCCGCGGAGCTGTCGGAACTGGGCGCTTCGGCCTGATGCCTCGATAATCTCGGGAATCTTGTCCCTCACGAGCTTTCCCAAGATGTCCCTCCCAATAGCCATACTGAACTCATGCTGTCGTTCTACAGGGATGATCCGACACCCCGGACCTCCTGGCGTCAAGCGATCTTGATGGGCGCGAACACGCGAACCTATAAGTTCCCGCTGGGCGCAGCCTTGCTCGACGTTGCAACCTCTGGACGGGACGCAGTACCGCTCGTTGAGTTGGCATCGATCTATGCGACCTACCTGGTCAACCGAGCGGGTGACTTTCCGCAAGCATCATCAGCGCTCGAACTCAGCGAAAACGATTTCCTATCGGTGCTCGGACGTGAACGAGAAGAGTCGATCGCCGGCGGAACACCGACTGAAGCTCTCGTAGACGCAGCCACTCGCTCCATTCCTGGAATGGTGATGCAAAAATTTCACAATTTGCCCAGCGATGGAGAAGTCGCCCATAGGTTCTACGAACTAGAAGGCCGAGGGACAAACCGGCTGGTGCGGCTGACCCCGCAGATGATGGCCTTGGCCGCTGACGACACCGACGTGCTCAACAATGAAATCGACGCACGGTGGCGCATTGTCGAAGCGTCCTTCGATTCCGAGATAGGCCGCCCACTGATCGGTAGCGGCGTCCTTTTTGACTTGGAAACAGGTCAACTAGTCGTACCAGTCAGACGGGTTCCGCTGACGTCAATCCGTGCATCGATTGTCGGCTTCCAGAAAAATCGTTGCTTTTACTGCCGCGAGCAGCTGCCGACGTTGTTCGGTCCCGAGGTCCATGTCGATCACGTGTTCCCCCATCGTTGGATGAACACCGGCAGCTGGCGTGGCCCTAATCTTGATCACGTCTGGAATCTCGTCCTGGCGTGCGCATCATGCAACCTACGAAAGAGCGGCAGGAACCCGAGCCATGATGAAATTCGTCGTCTGATGGAAAGGAACGACGCCATAGCGGAGTCACCATACCCGTTGAGGACGACACTTGGTATCAGCATGGGTGGCGCCAAGACTGTTGCGGACCGGACTCGGTTCGTCTCCAACGTCTACAACCTTGTCACCGAGGGTGTTTCGACGAACACGCTGGGACAGCCGTAATCCCCGCTTCGATCTACGCGACCGCCGCCCGCGAAGCCAAGAAGATCTCCATCGGCATCGTCCTGTGTAGCCGCCACGTGACGGCCATCGGCCGGCTCCCCTCATGCGTGACGTAATCAGCCGGCCCGAGGAACACGTACGGCGAGGCGCCTAGTGAGTTGGTCTTCGCCTCCCGTACGAAGAGCAGGACGTTGGTCCCGTTCTTCCGGTGGTTGATGTAGCGCTGGCCGGTCGGCGAATTGGAGTTCGTTGTGGATTGGGACTCCCAGTGGAATAGCTCCGGGCTCAAGGCGAAGTCGCGGTACATCGTCGTCGGCGAATAGTCGGTATCAGTCTTCTTCAGGGTGATGAGCAAAACATCAGTATTGATGTCCGGACACCACGCGACACCCTCCCTCATCGTGCTGGGCGTGCGGCCTTGGGACGTCCAGCCGACGGCGGCCAGGATCTCTTCACGCGAATAACTCGCGTGCAATGCGAGGGGAACATCAGCGAGGCCAGGAACGACGTCACGAAGATCAACCGTTGGTCGATGCGCCGCATTGAAGCCAATGTCAATCACCTGACGAAGCTCGTCGAAGACCGGCTGGTCCCGCAATTCCCAGAAAGCATCAGCGGGCTTCGCATATCCACCACCGTCGGGGAACAGCGAAAAGAAGAGCATCTCAGCCAGTCGGGATTCGATGGCGCCGGCAGGCTCTTCGGCAGAGCGCAGGATGCCAACGTATTCGTCTCGGCGAACCCTATCGTCGACGTGGGCAACAGCGCGGACACGTTTGACGAGATCGCTTTCCCGATGCCCAAGGGGCGCATCCAATCGTCCCGCCTCCCGGCAGAGAGTGGTCCACGACCTGTTGTTTCGCAGAATGTCGTCCAGTTCGCGGCCCGACTCGTCCAGGAACGAGGCCAGGTCGGCATCGGGGTGGGCTCGTGCTTCTGAGATAAGCGCGCTCCATCGGGGCGAGACCTGCTGCCGGATGTTTTCTAGCACCACATCGCGGGCCACTGAGTCCAGGACGATCTGGCTACCGGACGGAAGAAACGGAAAGCCATGTTCCACCTGGCGCACGAGTTCTTTCCGGCTCAGACCGGTCAAGGCAGTGAAGCGCTGATCGAAGCGGAACTCTTTACGTTGGTGGCCGACGAAGTCGAGAGCCGTCAACACCGTCTTGCCCGGCGCCGAACGCAGGCCGCGGCCCAACTGCTGAAGGAATACTGTCGCGCTCTCGGTGGGCCGCAGGAACAAAACGGTATCGACATTGGGAATATCGAGACCCTCATTGAACAGGTCAACAGCGAAGATGACATTCAATGTGCGTTCGCGCAATTGCGCCAGTGCCTCACGGCGGTCACTCGCCACCGTTTCGGCGGACACTGCCCGCGCGGGAATGCCGGCGGCGTTGAATTGCTCAGCCATGTACTTCGCATGCTCGACACTGACGCAAAACCCGAGGCCACGCATCGAGCCGACGTCGTCGATCTTGTCACGCAGTTCCTTGAGAATTATCCGGGTTCGGGCATCGTTGCCGGTATAGACCCCACTGAGCGCCGCGACGTCGTATCCCCCGCGCTTCCAGGCGATCGTCTCGATTTCCGTCGGGTCGAAGATGCCGAAGTAGTGGAACGGGCATAGCAGCTGCTGATCTAGTGCGTCCCAGAGTCGTAGTTCCGCGGCCACTCGCCCACCGAAGAATTCGCGAACGTCGACCCCGTCGGCCCGCTCGGGGGTGGCCGTTAGTCCGAGCAGTTCGATTGGAGCGACGTGGTCGAGCAACCGCCGATAGGACTTCGCCTCGGCATGGTGGAATTCATCGACCACAACAATGTCAAAGCGATCCGGCTCGATAGCGCTCAGTCGAGCTTCAGAGAGCGACTGAATACTGGCGAACACGTGGCGCCACTTCTTCGGCTCATCACCGTCAACCAGGAGCTCGCCGAAAGTCGGCTCGGTGAGCACCTCCTGATACATCCGCCGAGACTGCAGCAGGATCTCTTTGCGGTGGGCGACAAACAGTAGGCTGAGATCGCGACCGTGCGCCTCGCACAGTCGCCGATAGTCCAGGGCAGCGACTACCGTCTTGCCGGTTCCAGTGGCGGCGACAATGAGATTGCGGTGCCGGTCGTGAAGTTGGCGCTCTGCGTCGAGTTGCTCGAGCATCTCGGCTTGGTAGGGCTTGGGTTGCACTTCCAAACCGGACAGGGTGACGACGACGCGCTCACTCGCCTTCTTGCCGGAGGCGATTTCGAGAGCTTCGCGCAGTTTGTCACCATCCGTCGCAGGGTTATAAGGCTCGAACTCGCGGCTCTCCCAGTAAGAGTCAAAGGTCGCACGGAACTTGTCCAGTAGGTGCCGTGTCGATACCGCCGACAGCCGAACGTTCCACTCCAACCCATCGACAAGGGCGGCGTGCGAGAGATTGCTTGAGCCCACGTAGGCGGTGTGAAAGCCGGTATTGCGGTGCAACATCCATGCCTTGGCGTGCAGCCGCGTTCGATTGATCTCGTAGTTGATCCGCACCTCAGCGCCGAACTCATTCACGAGCGCGTCGAGCGCCCTCGCATCGGTGGCGCCGAGGTAGGTCGTCGTAATGACCCGTAGCTTCACACCGCGCTTCTTCAACTCGGACAGCTGGTTCTCGAGCAGCCGCACGCCTTGCCACTTGACGAACGCCAGAAGCAGATCGACCTGATCCGCACTGGCCAACTCGGCTCGGAGTTCGGCGGCGAGCGTGGGCTCGTCGCGAGCATTCGTCATCAGCGCGCTATCGGAGAACGGGGTCGCGGGCCGGATGTACCGTGATGAGTCGGTGACTCCGGCCGGCATCAGGGCGTCAAGCCGCTTGATCCGGCCAGGCTCGTCCGCGTACAGCGCTTCTTCGAGCTTGGCGGCATCGGGCAAGACCGATAGAATGTCGCGCACCATCTGGACCCGGACTTCAGGGGTTCGGGCCACCTGCAGCGCACGCTCAATGAGGCCAGCAAGATGGCGTGCAATCACCAGCGGTTGTTCCGCCTCGTCAACGTTCTGGAGGTCGGGGACCTGGTCGGTGTTCGCATTCAGCGCCTGCTGCAGACGGGCAGTCAGTAGTGATTCGTATACCCCCGGTTCCATAACGCACAGGTTAGTCCGCGCTGCCGACAACGCGGGGCGATGCGCTCGAGTTCGCGGCTATAGCCCCTACCAACGTCACGTCATTCGTCGGCCCATCAATGCCAACTGCAACCTCGCCCACTCCAATCCCGAACCGTGTCTTCTGAACTCAGCTTTGAGCATGACCCGCTGGTTCCGGTCCATAGACTTCAGCACCTTGTCTAGCGACTGGATGACGTCGTTATGAGATATCGCGCCACTCCGCTTCTGACATAGCTGACGAACAGCGTCCGTCGCCTTCATTAGTGCGATCTCAGCAGCAACGACGGGCTTGGCTGAATCTTCCTGGATAAGTGGCTCATCGGCTACATCCTCTGGCTGGTCCAAACGCGACGGCACTGGCTTCTGCGCGATGGTTTCAGCCCCTAGGATGCGAACTACCTGCCTGGACCGGTTGACTTCACTCTGCTTTTTCTGCAGCACCGCTAGGGTATTTCGTTGGTTTGCCGAATGTTTCTGCAGTTCATCATATTTACTTTTGAGAGCCAACAACTCAGAATGAGCAGTCTGCAACCGGGCACGAAGAGTGCGTGTGTGGGACTCCAGTTCCTCAGCTCGCTTACTCCACCATGCGGCGTGATATTCCGACAGGCGGTCCTGGCACGCCCTACAAACTTGCCTAGGGCGAGGGACCTCACCGAGCGTCACAGGGTCTTTGTACCCGTGACCGCATAGCGCTTCATCAGCCTTTCCTCGAAGGTAGTCCCAGTGATGCGCGGCGGCCATCCCCTTATCGCGAACATAAAAATATGGCGGTCCATCTTCTGAGATACTCAACGAGCTGTTATCTCCCATTCAGCGAACCCTCCCGGGAATCACAATTCCTTAAGCGACTTCGGCAGCGGGGTGGCGTGAACTACGGACAATTCGCGATTGGCCCGCGTCAGGGCGGTGTAAAGCGTTCCCATACGCCCATACCGTGTCGGAAAACGAGCGGGTTCGACGACGACTACTGCATCGAATTCCAAGCCACGCGCGGCATCTGGCACAAGCACGCTTACGGACTGACCATCTTTACTCCATAGTGGGCTTTCATTGCCCTCGTTCACCCAGCCGGCCAGGCGCAACCAGACGCCGACAATGCCCGGCGTCTGGCAAATCGCGGCCACCGTGCCGGCGGGATAAGCGGCAGTCAAACGCTCGATCTCGCTATAGGCGACCTTGCCTAGGTCTTGCTCCCGGACCTTCCACACCGTCGGATTCGGCCCCTCCTCCTGAAAGGCGAAGACCGGCCGCTGGTCTCTCGGTAGAAGCTGATTGGCGTACTCCAGGATCGGTCGGGTAGAGCGGTAACCCCTCTTCATCTTCAGAGTTGGCGTATCGCGAGGAATCTTTATGACGTCTAACACTTCTCGCCAAGTTGCGAGTGTGTGGTCCGAGCGCCGCTGGTTGAGATCTCCCAAAATTGTCCAATGATCAGCCACGTTGATCTCATCGAGAAGAACCCATTCGAGAGGGGTGACATCCTGTGCCTCATCGACAATCACGTGTCGAACATTCGTTAAGCTCTCTGGCTTACTTATCTCCCAGTGGATGAACGCTATTAGGGGTGCAAAGGCACGGCCACTTAACGCCTCGCGGTAGGGGGGGAGCTGCTGACGATACGAGGTCCATTCCGGATGTAGTTTTGTGATTTCCGGGCTGCTACGCAGGTACTCATAGGCTTGGAACGGTCGTGCTGGGCGGTTGTCAAGCGTTCGCGCTGTGCGCCTGTCTATTGCGGAGCGGACAACCTTGGCCAGCTGCCACGGAAGGTGTGGGTATTCGCTCTGTGGGCCTTGTTGCAAAAGCTGCTTCTCGCCGACTATCTCTTCGGCAAGTTCGGTAAGAGAGAGCACAGTAATCTTGTCTGAATCTCCAGCGAGGCGCTTGACCACTTGACGCACATGATTTGAGTAGCCGTCAGTAGGCCCAACAAGAAGAATTCGGCCCTCGATCTTCTTCTCGATCGGAGTGTCCTCGTTGACTAGATACGCCGCACGATGGGAAGCAACAATTGTCTTCCCGGTCCCAGGCTGGCCCTCAATGATCATGCTGTCCGTAGCACGAACAGCAACAAGTTCATATTGATCGGGCTGGAGAGTTGACAGCACTGAGCCGAGGCTTGTAGTTCGAGGGGCGAGCATCTGCTCCCTCAACAACGCTTCAGCACGAATGGGTGGCAAGTCGGATGACGCCGCGTGAAAATCCGCGAGTCGGCCGTCAGAATTTTGATTCTTCTCGGGTTCCTCTTTGGCCTTAGGCGGCTGCGCCGCGGGAAGTTTCGGAGCTACCGGCGGCGCTGGGATATTCAGTCCCTTTTTCCATGGGAACGCATCAATCGGCGCGTCTGGATGAAGTGTTTCATCAACGAAGTCAATGATCTGGTTGCTGTCACGCCGGAAAACCCGTATCACGGCCGCATCCGGACACAGGTAATGATGGTCGATTCCCCGGAAGAATGTGCACGCCACAGGGTTCGCCCAACTGAATACGTTAATCCCGTCAACTACGGCATATGTCTCACCAACATAGAAGTGAGTATCGCCGCCCAGAATCTCACTGTCGGGTCGAACAAGGGCGACTCGGCCAACAAAGGTGTTGGGGTAAACGCGTCTTACCGGGGTCTGCCCGAGCACCCGCAGATTCGCCGGGCCCTCAAACTGGTTGATTATCCTTGCTCTGTCAGCCAGAGCTTTCTTGTACTGTCTCTCCCGCTGGCGCTCGTTCTCTAGTTCGAGCGTCTTCTGCTGCGCGTTCATGCCAACTCGCCCTTCGCCACCACGTGCAACACGCAGGCCACCAACGGCTGCAGTCCGATCTCCGGCACGGGCTGGTTCTCCAACTCCGCGACAAGTCGGTCATGCCTTTCCTGCGCACGACGCAGTTGGCTGCGAAAAAGGTCAATGGAGCGCTCTCCGCGACCGCGCAACACTGAGGTGTTGATCCGATTGTTGATCGCCTCCAACCGTCGGCGATGCTGGTCTTGCAAGGTTATCTTCCTGGCCTCTTTGAGCGCGCCGAACTCACGTGTACGGACAGCGCCCTCCGAGGCATGGCGGAAGCCGAGTTGATCGAGAGCGCGTTCGGCCAGTCTGGGGAGGTCGCCTGCTCCAGTGATCGGCGCGTCGGCGAGTCTGCCTTCCGCAAGAGCTGCGAGCAGAGCGTTGACGGGCTCTTCGCCCGCTGTGCGTCCATCAAGCGTCACTGCCGACCCCCATATCTCATCTCCACCGAGCGAGGCCGATGTTGCCTTCGCTAGAACCGCAACATAGGTGCCGGGGGTGACATCTTCATCCGCGGCTGCGATCCGTAGAGAGGCAAAGCGCGCCTGCCGATGTCCCGGCACGGTGGCAGCCGCCATGACCAGTGGGCTAGTGGCGGTAAGCAAGTTCCCTCCCCCTGTCCGCGCAAGTTCCTGGTTGAGGACCAACGGCAGCGCAATCTCCATACGGAGGTTTCTCGAGATCGACTTGGTCTCTGCATCGGTCCGTTGACTCTTCCGCGCGAAATCGTCGAGCCGGGCCGCCATGGCCGGATTGCCGAATAACTCGACCGTCTGCTGGTCGGATGCGAACCGCACCCCCGTCGCGCCGTCAATCTCCGCCCAGTCATCAAGGAGTAACGCCAACTCCTGCTGGCCGATATAGCGACCGCTTCGGACTAGGTCGTCTTCAAGGCCCGCGACGTCGACGTCATTACTCACAAGCAGTGCGCTAGAGGCGTCGGCGACATCCTTGATGCCGGCTCGCTGCTCTTCGATAGCAGTGAGTGCCTCGTGCAGTTTTTGCTCACGCTGTTCCGGGGTGAGCGCGAAGTCGAAACCAGCCTGTAGGACCCTAGGAGCATTGACGGCGATGATTGGCTCGAGCGAACCGATAGACGATTCGAAGATCTGGATACGGTCCAGGAGTCTCACCAGGATTCGCTCGTCGATCGTGCTCGGATTGACGAAATTCACGACGAGGATGGCTTCTTCAGTCTGTCCGATCCGGTCGATGCGGCCGATTCGCTGCTCGATCTCCATCGGATTCCATGGCAAGTCGTAGTTGATGACCGCTGAGCAGAATTCGAAGTCAAGACCCTCGCTTGCAACTCGATTGGCAAGCACAAAGTCGTAATGGCCAGCACGGAAGTCAGCCATGACCCGTCGGCGTTGATCGCGGCTCACTCCACCGTGCATGACTGCAACCCGGAAATCATCAGAGAGTCGATCAATCAGGTAGCTCAGCGTTGGGCGCGAATGCGTGAATAGTAATGCGCGCCTGCCGCTTTGATGCAGTGTGCCGAGTACCTCGCGGAGCTTGTCGAATTTTGAGTCCAGACCAGGCGGCAGCGTTCTGGCCGCTGCGACCAACTCAGGGTGCGGATCCAGTCGGGTCGAGGACTCATCGGAGTCCGCATCCGACAACCTGCCGAATCCCGTCGGATCGAGCACGGCTCGGCGAGCCATCGGCAGGCATGCACTAGCGAGACGCAGCGGCATCTGCATAGCGAAGTAGAGCGGCCGGCCCATCTCCGCGGCCCGATGCTGACACCATTTCAGATATTCCTGATAGAAGTCTTCTTCCACGTGGTTCCACGTGACTTCTCGGCGCTCCTCGGTGCGCTTTGCTTTCCGGTCGTCGACTTCGACCTTCTTCGTCCGGGTAATGACCGTCGACAGTGTGTTCAGTTCAGCAAGGTACCTCTTCGCCGTGACAATATCGCTGGGGGTGAGTTCATCCTTATCGAGGAGGTCGGTGAGCAACTTAAAATCTGGCCGATGGATCAAAGATGCGCCCATTGCTGTCGATGCCAGCCCATTGAGCTCATCAAGCAGATCGCGGCCGCGAATACCCTTCTTTAACAGCTTGGCTCCGACGCTATTGGTGATCCGGTTGGGTTCCAAACGGAGCTCGAGGTCCCGGATATCGCCGTAGTCGCCGGGGGCAAGAAGTTCAAGCAGATTGAGCAGGTCCTCCTGCCGAAGGTTGATCGGGGTAGCGGTGAGGAAAACCAGGTTGTCCGCCCACTCAGATATCTCGGTCCCCAGTGCGTAGCTCTTCGTGTCTTGATTACGCATCGAATGGGCTTCGTCGACAATCACTAGGTCGAAGTGCGGGGGGATCTCTTTGGTTACTTCGAGCCCATCCCACATGCGGAGCCGCTCCAGGCTGCAGATGTATGCACGGCGGCGGGGCAGGCGATTGCGCTGATGCAGGTCTAAAAATTCCTTCAAACCATTCGAGTCGAGTTCAGATAGCTCGAACCCGAATCGGTCGGCCATCTCTTCCTTCCATTTTGTAAGCAAGCTCGATGGACACACGATCAGCACGCGGTCGGCTTCCTGCCGGGCCTCCATCTCAGTCCAAATGAGCCCGGCTTCGATGGTCTTGCCGAGGCCGACTTCGTCGGCGATGAGCAGATGTGCTTTGCCGGTCTGAAGCAGCTTGAGGACAGGTTTGAACTGGTACGGCCTAAACGTTGTTCGCGTCGCCCGGAATGAGAAAAGGGTGTCGGCGAACTTGCCCAACAGTTTCGCCCGGGTCAGAGTCGCACCAAATCGGCTTGCCGACGTAGGCACCTCAGTCACCCACGACCGCGGCGAATCAACTTGCGGACGCGGCTTCAGCTGTGACTCCAGGACATCTTGTTGCCGGCCGTCCCCTACGACCGTATACGTCCATTGCGAAGTCAGGAATCTACGGCCGCGAACGGTGATGTCAACATCACCGGGTTGCAGCACCGCCACGTCATTCACGGCGAACGTGGGAGCGGGCACCACGGCGCCTTCGGACCACAACTGTTCGGCCCACCCCAGTGCCGAAGCCAGCGGATGTTCCTGGGTGATCTCGTCTACTGGAGCGATCATTGCCGTATCCGAAGGGGCACCGACAGCCACCTGCACAATCATCGGACTCTCGGTGCCCTCAAACCAGTACACGCCCTCCGGCAGCACGACGGCAGATCCCCACAACGCACGGCACTCGTCGACATCGTCGGCCAGGGACCGAACAGCAAGATCGAGTACCAATGCCCTGCTGAACCGCCCGCGAGCGAGCGGCACGTCGATTCGGTCCGGGTCAGGTAGGTAGCCGAACGATGGCGTCGCCTCGCCGCTTAACGTGGCAAACGAAGTTGTATCCAGGATTCCCACCTCCCTTTTTGGCCTGGCCGGCTTACACATTAAATAGCCGAACCTTGCAACTAGGCACTCGAAAAGGCCAAACCCAATTGTTAAGGGAGGTAGGCGTTGGCATACCTGAACAAGCTTGCTGCGCCACAGAGTCAGGCAGCATTCCCCCCATTCGGTTCGTTAGCCAAAACCGTGTGAGATTAGCTGAATTTCATGCGATAGTGGCCCTTGGTCAGGGGCCATTTCACGGGTCGAACCCGACTAAACCCGGCTCTGAGATTGTTCCGACCCACGTCAACCACTTCAGGGGGCAGCCTTGCTCTTGATTCACGCCGCTGACATCCATCTGGATAGCCCACTGCGAGGGCTAAGCCGGATTGGCGAGGAAACTGCGGCCGAGCTTCGGCTGAGCACCCGCCGAGCTCTCGAAAACCTGGTGGACTTAGTTCTCGAGCGCCAGGCCGACCTGCTGGTCATCGCCGGCGATCTTTACGACGGCACATGGCACGATTTCGGCACCGGTCAGTTTTTCATCGAGCAGATGATCCGTCTCAATGACGAAAAGGTTCCGGTCGTCATCGCCTCAGGGAACCATGATGCCGCCAGCCAAATCACCCGAGCGCTGACGCTGCCGCCGAAAGTCCACATGCTCAGCACAGACGAGCCCCAAAGCATCACCTTCGACGAACTTGGCGCAGTGGTTCACGGCCAGGGTTACGCAGTCCGCAATGTGCAGGCCAACCTTGCCGCCGCGTATCCGAAACGGATTCCCGAACTCATCAACATTGGAGTGCTCCATACTGTCGCCACAGGATCTGACGACCATCTTTCCTATGCGCCATGCTCCGTCGCGGACCTGCAGGCGTTGCGGTACAACTACATGGCCCTGGGACACATCCATAAGAGAGGCCCTGTCGCGGTGGGCGAATTCCCCGCTCACTTCAGCGGCAACCTTCAGGGACGCAACCCTAGAGAGATAGGCCCCAAGGGGGTTCTCATCGTGGACATCGCGGATAACTCTCCTGCAACGGTAGATTTCCAGGCCGTAGACGTCGCACGGTGGGAACGGATCGACATCGATCTCACCGATATGGCGGACTACGACGAGATGGCTACTTGTGCCTGCGATCGGATGCGTGAAGCAGAAAATAGCGCAGACGGACGGAAAGTCATTACGAGGGTCAACCTCACTGGGATCTCCAAGATCGCGAGTTCCCTGACCGACGACGAGCGGCTACGCGCCGACATGGAGACCTTCGCGGCCCGGAGTGGCGTCGTTCTTGACAAAGTGCGCGTTCATGTTCGACCACCCGAACCACCGGACCCTGACGCACAGCTCTTTCGTAACCTCATCAACGACGCCGCCGCATCCCTGTCCGATGACCGAAATGAGATGACACAGACGATGCAACAGCTGGAGCGTTCCATTCGCGACACAGCCTCCGGCGCAGACGCTTCCGGTCTCGACTTGTCCGACCCCATCGTCCTCAAGGATCTTGTTCAACGCGCCCACGATCAGCTTGACGCCCGCCTCGCAGAAAGGCAGGCGTGATGCGAATTTTGCGCCTAAACCTCGACGCCTACGGCCGCTGCCAAGACGTCGGGATTGAAATTGGAGAGCAAGTCACCGTCGTTGTTGGAGCCAACGAGGCCGGAAAGTCGACAGCTCTCGACGCACTCAGTGACCTCCTTTGGGGCATACCCAAAAGGTCTCCGCGCGCCTCGGATGTCGCGCAGGCCCAACTCCGAATTGGTGCTGCAATCGAAACGGAAGCGAACGGACCACTTCGTACCTTCATGCGCAAATCGACAGGAATCTTCGAGGGAGATCTCGTCACGGAAGTCTCCTGTCCGTGGGATCCGCAATTGGCTCTGGGTCGCGACTGGTGGCGGACACGCCTGGGAATCAATCACGACGACCTCCGGAAAGCCGGCAGACAAGCATTCGAGGGCGATGGCGACCTCGCCAAGATTATCTTCGCCGCCCGCGAAGGTCGAAGTGCTAACGCGATTCTCGGCGACCTCACCGCACGGATCGACAAACTGTACAAACCCCATGGCGGGGCCAGAAGCGTCCTGTTACGGGTAGCGGAGAAGAACTACCAGACAGCCGTTACCAACCTGCAATCGCAGCTCACCTCGGCGAGCAGTGTTGTACAGCAACGCGCGAACGTAAAGTCTCTGGAGGTCAGGCTTCGTGAGGCCGTCGACACCCGGACCGAGACCTCCAGAAATTTGCGGCAGGCTCTCGAAGCCCAGCGCGTCGTCGAGGCAGTCATGATGCTGAATCAGGCGCGGAATGAACTCGCTGCAATCACGGCAGAGGGCGATCGGCTGTCTCCTGCAGAGTTAACGGAGTATCTCGAGGCGAAAGCATCCCAAGTCGACGTTGCGAAACAGATCGACCGGCTAGACACGGCGAT
>Ga0247837_1007652_pt1 | contig 14156 bp, 11 predicted proteins | sample LaCtaG_2_FD_187115 | JGI IMG/M metagenome (GOLD analysis project Ga0247837, IMG submission 187115) | Freshwater microbial communities from meromictic Lake La Cruz, Castile-La Mancha, Spain - LaCruzMarch2015_14.5m | ecosystem: Environmental > Aquatic > Freshwater > Lake | place: Spain: Castile-La...
TGACCTCAGGGTCAGGTCGGGTGGTCGGTTCGTCGGATGTCATCATGTCTGCCAATCATGCCCCGCTCAGAACTTCATATCAGGACGGCCGTTTGTCTCACCCATGTTGGCAGAGGGGGCTGCAGGTCGGACCATGCAGCCAACCGCCAAGAAGATACAAAGCACCGTCGAGTTCGAGGAGCCCTGCTCCATCGCGCGGTGCCCAGCTGTCCTCGTTGGCGAAAGAGACCCAGTCGCCCTGGCGGTGCAGGCCGATCTGACGGGGACCGATTCCCGGTATCACCGCCTCGATCTTGCCCCCGTGAACAAGCTCGAATTCGACTTGGTCGGCTCCGGTGACGCCCATCTCGATCGTGACGGGCCCACCAGGCAGCGAACAGCCGCGCTCAACGACAACGGAGACAACGTGGCCGTTGTCCCACGTCGTCACGTCCCGGCACCCGGACACGGTCGCCTCGAGCTTCTGGTCTTGCTCGGGACCGGCGTCGACCACGTCGTCTGCGACGTCCGCAGCTGCCAGCGACCGGGGCTGCCCGCCGCTGCATGCCTCGGCGGCAACAACCATGATGAACAGGAGCGGAAGGCGCATTGTCGCAGACTATCATTGGATGCGGCCCTGTCTCGGCGATGGCCACCCCTTTCGGAGCGCGTCGATTCGACTGCGCCATCGGGGTGCGACTGGGCTGTTCGAGGAGCCCCGGGTGGATTAGAGCGTTGCAGGAGTCGACACCGTGCATCTCACCAAGACCCGCAGACAGGATCGTCAATGACCGCGCCTGGAAGGACCTTCGTCGCAGGCCACCGCGGCATGGTGGGATCGGCCATCGTCCGTCGGCTCCTGTCCGCCGGCCACCCGGAGTCCCCGCTTCTGACACGCACGCGCGTCGAGCTGGACCTCACGGATCAGGCCGCCGTGCGCCGGTTCTTCCTCGAGGAGCGCCCCACGCAGGTGTACCTCGCTGCTGCGCGGGTGGGGGGCATCCATGCCAACAACACATTTCCCGCCGATTTCATCTACGACAACCTGATGATCGAGGCCAACGTCATCGAGGCGGCGTTTCGCGCCGGGGTACGCAGGTTGCTCTTTCTCGGGAGCAGCTGCATCTACCCCAAGCTCGCGCCACAGCCCATGGCAGAGGACGCGCTGCTGACGGGTCCACTCGAGCCGACGAATGAGCCCTACGCCATCGCCAAGATCGCGGGCATCAAGTTGTGCGAGAGCTTCAACCGGCAGTACGGCACCAGCCATGGCGTGGACTACCGCAGCGTCATGCCCACCAACCTCTACGGACCAGGGGACAACTACCACCCTGAAAACAGCCACGTGATTCCGGCCCTGATCCGCCGCTTCCACGAGGCACGGCAAGGCGGCCTGCCATCTGTGACCATATGGGGGTCGGGGACGCCTCGCCGGGAATTCCTCAACGTGGATGACCTCGCGGCGGCGGCGGTGCACGTCATGGAACTTCCCAGAGCCGACTACGACGCGCGGACGCGTCCCATGCAAAGCCACATCAACGTGGGCTCCGGCGAGGAATTCACCATTGCGGAGTTGGCGTCGGCCGTGGCCGAGGCAGTGGGCTTCTCAGGGGCCATCCTGTTTGACCGATCGAAACCTGATGGCGCGCCGCGGAAGCTGATGAACAGCGCGCTGCTGCGGAGCCTGGGCTGGCAACCCGCGACGCACCTGCGCGAAGGCCTCCGACTGGCCTACGCGGACTTCCTGCAACAGACCAACCCCAATTCAGGCATCCGGTGACCTCCATGACGAACAAGCCCAGGGTCGCACTCATCACGGGAATCACGGGCCAGGACGGCTCGTATCTGGCCGAGTTCCTTTTGGAGAAAGGGTACGTCGTCCATGGCATCAAGCGCCGGGCGTCGTCGTTCAACACGGAGCGGGTGGATCACATCTATCAGGACCCGCACGTGCGCGAGGCGCGCTTTCGCTTGCACTATGGCGACCTCAGCGATTCCACGAACCTCGTTCGCATCGTCCAGGAGACCCAACCCGACGAGATCTACAATCTCGGCGCGCAGAGCCACGTGGCAGTGAGCTTCGAGAGCCCCGAATACACCGCCGATGTTGACGGCCTTGGTGCACTCCGGCTCCTCGAGGCCATTCGCATCCTCGGGCTCGAAAAGAAGACCCGGTTCTATCAGGCCAGCACCAGCGAGTTGTACGGGCTTGTGCAGGAGGTGCCGCAGCGGGAGACCACGCCATTCTATCCGCGCAGCCCCTACGCTGTGGCGAAGCTCTACGCGTACTGGATCACGGTGAACTATCGCGAAGCCTATGGGATGTACGCCTGTAACGGCGTCCTCTTCAATCACGAGAGCCCACGGCGCGGCGAGACCTTTGTGACCCGCAAGATCACGCGAGGGCTCGCCCGCATTGCGCAGGGGCTCGAGGAATGCCTCTACATGGGCAATCTCGATGCACTGCGCGACTGGGGACACGCACGGGACTATGTGCGGATGCAGTGGCTGATGCTGCAGCAGGCCACGCCCGAGGACTTCGTCATCGCCACTGGCCGCCAGCACAGCGTGCGGGAGTTTATTGTTTGGTCGGCCGAGGAACTCGGTATTTCCCTGCGATTCGACGGGCACGGCGCGGACGAACAGGTGGTGGTTACGAAGGTCAGCGGTGACAAGGCGCCCGCAGTGAAGGTGGGAGCCGTCATCCTTCGGGTTGACCCCGACTACTTCCGACCCACCGAGGTGGAAACGCTGCTGGGAGACCCCACGAGGGCCAAAGAGAAGTTGGGGTGGACCCCCGAGATCACGGCGCGGCAAATGTGTGCCGAGATGGTCGCGGTAGACTTGGCGCTCGCGCAGGAGAAGGCGGGGATCGTGCGGGGCAGGGCAGCGCGGACAATTCCCTCCTGAGCACAGAGGCAACGTTGATTCGGCGTTCGGGTCGGCGTGTCCGGTTGTGCTTCGTCGACCAGGCTAGCGGAACTGTCGCAGCTTGCTGAGGTTCTTCCACACGAGGGCACCCACGCCGCCCAGTGCGCCCACCCGTGTCTGGCGAAGGGCTCGCCAGTCTTCCCGCGTCTTTCGGACAATCGCCTTGACTGACTTGTTGCTTGCGCCGCCGAGCCGCATGGTGACGAGGACCTCGGGCAGGTAGACGGCCTTGAAGCCGGGCAGGCTGAACAGCTGGAGAATGCTCAGGTAGTCGGCGGCAATGCGATAGCTGGTGTCGAAGCCGCCGATGCGCTGGTACCACTCTCGGCGCACATAGAGGGTTGGGTGCGGCGGCATCCACCCCCAGGACACCCCGGATGCAGTGGCTGGTCCACTCTGCCAGTGGCGGACCACTCGATTGGTGTCGTCGCGGCGGACATACTGCAGGTCCCCATAGGCAGCGCAGACCGCAGGGTCGTCGAAGACGGCGGCGACGTGGGCGAGGACGTCGGGGTGGGCGTACAGATCGTCGGCGTGCAGGAAACCAACAACATCGCCGGTGGCCAGCGCCAGGCCCTTGTTCAGCGCGTCGTAAATGCCGCGGTCTGCCTCACTCTTGAGCGTCGCCAGTTGGCTGCGGTGGGCCTGCAGCAGGTCCAGTGTGCCGTCGGTGCTGGCGCCATCCACCACGATGTGCTCGCGGTGGGGCCACGTCTGCCCGGCCACCGACGCGAGGCAGTCGAGCACGGTATGGGCGCAGTTCCACGTGGCTGTGATGATGGAGATGGTTGGGGGGATTCGGGCATCCGTGGGGGGCAGGGCGGCGTCCATGAAGAATGGGTCAGGCCAGCAAGCGTAGGGCGTTTCTCTCGAGCCCGGCAACCTGAAAGGGGCGCCTCCCGTCGACAATGGCGTCGTGGCTGCCGCACGTCGCCACGTGCGGACCGCTTCGGTCGCTCGACGGCACATCGGATCCATGGCATGAGAGTGTCGCCGTCGGGCATCCCACCCGGCCTCATGACGTCGAGAGACCGCGAATGACCCAGAGCCAATGCGTCCGCTGCATCATGGATAAGAGCGACCCGGATATCACCTTCGATGCCGAGGGTGTCTGCAACCACTGCCATCGCTTCACCCGCGTCGCCGCCCAGCGCCTCATCCCTGCTGCAGATCGCCCCGCCCGCCTCGCCGCCCTCGTCGACGAGATGAAGCGGGACGGACAGGGCAAGGACTATGACTGCATCATTGGTGTCTCCGGCGGCGTCGACAGCACCTACGTGGCCTGGCTGACCCACGAGTGGGGCCTGCGCCCCCTCGCCATCCACTTCGACAACGGCTGGAACTCCGAACTCGCGGTCTCCAACATCGAAAAGACCCTCAAGGCGTGCGACATCGACCTCTTCACGTACGTTGTGAACTGGCCTGAATTCCGCGACCTCCAGCTGTCATTCCTCAGGGCGTCGACCCCCGACGGCGAGGTCCCCACCGACCACGCCATCGTTACGATGCTCTACGAGCAAGCGGTCAAGCACGGCCTCAAGCACATCCTCCTCGGCCTCAACGTCAACACCGAGTCCATCTTGCCGCTGAAGTGGGGATACGGTTACGCCGACTTCCGCTATATCGCGGCTGTCCATAAGAAGTTTGGCCGAATCCCGCTCAAAACGTATCCGCATTACTCGCTGCCGAAGCTTTTCGAGTATATGTATGTTCGCCGGATCAAGATGGTCTCCATCTTGGACTACGTCGACTTCCAGAAGGATTCGGCAATGAATCTTATTCAGGAGAAGCTCGGTTGGGTCTACTATGGAGGCAAGCACTATGAATCCATCTACACTCGCTTCTTTCAGTCGTATATTCTTCCGCGCAAGTTCAACATCGACAAGCGCAAGGCCCATTACTCGAACCTGGTGATGTCGGGCCAGCTCACGCGGGATGCGGCGCTTTCGATGATGCAGGAACCGGTCTACCCTGAGAACCTGCTCGCCGAGGACAGGACCTACGTCATCAAGAAGCTCGGTATCACCGAGAGCGAGTTCGGCGCCATCATGGCGGCGCCACCGAAGCTCTTCACCGACTACCCGAACAGCTTCGACCGCATTGAGGTGGCGAAGAAGGTCATCAACCTGCTGAAGCGCTGAGGACGTCGTCGCTGTTTCCGACGAGTTCGTCGGGTCGGGTTGGTCGGTCGCGGTTGAATGGTGTCGACGACACCGGATGAAGGCACGTAATGCTCCGGGTCCTCTACCTGAACCCCTTCGGCGTCTTCGGTGGCTCGACCAAGAGTCTCGCCGAGATGTTCCGGGCGCTGCCACAAGGCGAGGTCCAGGGCACGGTCATCGCGCCGCCGGGGCTGGCCACCGAAACGCTGCAGGGGGTCGGGCTCAAGGTCGAGCACGTCTCTGGAATGCCTCAGTGGAACGACACCCGCATATCCCACTACCGCGGAGCACGTTGGCTCGTCCTTGGGCGCGAAGCCGCCTACTGGCCTGACATGGTCCGCGTGCTCCGGGCGATTCGTCATCGGGGGCCCTTTGATCTCATCCACTGCAACGAGATCACGGCGATCCTGCCGGCCATCGCAGCCCACCGCCTCCTGGGCATTCCGCTCGTCGTCCACGTGCGCTCCCTCCAGCGTGGCGATGAGGGCGGCCGCGTCACCGCCTGGGTCATGGGCCTGTTGCGTGATCACGCCTCCGCCGTCATCGCCATCGACGAGGCCGTGCGGCGGACCCTGCCAGCGGACCTCCCTGTCGATGTCATCCACAACGGCATGCAGGTCCCGGCGGAGCTGCCGCCGAGTGACGACAGCCAGCCATTCACGGTCGGCGTGATCGGCGTGCTGCACGCCGACAAGGGCATCTACGAGCTCATCGAGGCCATGCGCCTGCTCAAGGATCGCGGGATGAATGTGCGTTTGCTCGTCGCCGGGGAGAACATCCGCGCCGCCAGCGGCCTCAAAGGTGCCATCCTCAAGGGCCTCAACTTCTCCCGCGACGTCCGCAGCGAGCTCGAAGAGATGGTTCAGCGCTACGGACTCGAAGAGCGCGTCGAGTTCCTCGGCTTCGTGAAAGACATCGCCAGCGTTTACCGTCGTCTCGACGCCCTCTGCTTCGCGTCCCGCCTTGACGCTCCCGGCCGCCCCGTCTTCGAGGCCGCGCTCTTCGGCCGTCCCGCCATCGTCGCCATGAAAGACCCGACCGACGACGTCGTGGTCCCCGATGTCACCGGCCTGTGCATCGATTCGCCCGAACCGTCGGTCATCGCCGATGCCATCGCCTCTCTTGCCAGCGACCGCAGGCGGGCCCGGGCCATGGGAGCAGAGGGTCGTCGTCGGGCGGTCGAGCGCTTCGAGAGCAAGCAGACGGCCCGGCGAACCCTCGCCGTCTACCACCGGGTGCTGTCGCGCCGCTGAACGGTCAGAACGCCATTTGACAGTGTAGGTGTATGTAGTCACGCTCGCCGGAGTGACACATGTCCGCTCAGCGTGCTTGCAGTGCGTCATGGGCCGGGCACAATAGGGATGACCCGGTCGCGTTGCGGTTCGTCCGCAGCCTGCTCGGGTCCATGTTTTGTGAATGAATTTATTCAATGGGTGGGTCATGACGACCTTCTTTGTCGCCTTCCTTATTTCGGTCATCGTCGCCACGGCCTTGACGCCCCTGGTGACGGCGCTGGCCCACCGGTTCCAGCTCTTCGATGTGCCGGACAATGTCCGCAAGGTCCACGTCAAGGCCATCCCGCGCCTGGGTGGCATCGCCGTCGTGTTGGCCATGCTGACGCCCATCGCCGCGCTGTCGGTGCACGACAACGACATCGCCCGGGCCCTGTTTGCCGACGTGAGGCTGGTGTGGGCCTTCGCCCTCGGCGCTCTCGGCATCGTGGCCCTCGGCGTCTACGACGACCTCAAGGGCGCTGACGCCAAGACCAAGTTCGGGGTGCAATTCGTCGTCGCTGTGGCCATGTGGGCGGCGGGCTTTCGCATTGATGCCGTGGGCGGATCGTTCGGACTCGCCATCGACCTTGGGCTGCTCTCGCTGCCTTTGACGGCGCTGTGGATCGTGGGCGTCGTCAACGCCGTCAACCTCATTGACGGCCTCGACGGACTTGCCGCCGGCATCGCCCTCATCGCCGCCACGGCGCTCTTCGGCGTCGCGTTGATGAACGACCAGGTGCTGCTCGCCCTCTGCATGGCGGCCCTGGCGGGGTCGTTGGTCGGCTTCCTGTTCTTCAACTATAATCCCGCCGCGATTTTTCTGGGCGACTCGGGGTCCCTGTTTCTGGGCTTCGTGCTGGCCGTCGTTTCGCTGTGGACCCACCACAAAGCAGCCACCGCCGTCACCGTCATCACGGCCCTGCCGCTGTGCGTCGTCGCCATCCCCATCCTCGACACAACCCTGTGCATCATTCGTCGGGTGTCGCGGGGCCAAAGCCCGTTCTCTCCCGACCGCGAGCACCTGCACCACCGGCTGATGGCCCTGGGGCTCTCCCACCGCGCCGCCGTCTTCACGTTGCACACGGTTGCGGGCCTCTTTGCCCTTGCCGGCGTGGCCCTCGTCGACGGCAACACGGTTCGCATTGCTCTCGCCGTCGGCGTGGCCCTCGTCGCGGGCATTGCCCTCGTCGTTCGGGTGGGGCTCTTTGGCGACGCACCGGTTGTGGCCACAGACCTTGTCAGCACCGCCCGGGATGCGGCTCGTCAGGTGCGCAACGCGCCCACGTTCGATGCCGCCTGGCGCCAGGTGGAAGACACCTTGCCGGCCCTCGGCTGCCAGGAGGCCCGCCTGGTTGTCCACACCCTGCATCTCGGGGCGGTGTCGCCGACCGTGCTCGTGTGGCACCGCAGCGGTCCAGCGGAGCCCCACGCTCCCGAGCAACAGGCCCTTGTGCTGCGTGGCCCACGGGGCCGCGGGCTGGTGGGCGAGCTCACGGCTTTGTGGGATGCCCGCCAGGACCCGCCCCTGCGTGCGGCCCAGCGCAAGGCCCTCAAGTCCCTCCACCGTGCCCTGCGGGACGTCTCGCTTCGAACCAGCAGCGGCCTGCTGTCCCATCCCGTGCCTGACCTCGAGGCCGACCGCCTCGCCGCCGCCGAGTAGTCCGTCGACATGGCTGCATCTGTGGACTCCCGGCCCGTCTGTGCCCGGCCGGGGCGACGGCTTGCCTCCCTGGCCTGGGGCCTGTGCTTCTTCTTGGCGCTCGCGGCGCCGCGCGGCCGAGCCCAGGTTCTCTCGGACCCGACCGACCCCCTCTACGACGACCTGGAGGTCTGGGAGGTGCGCGGCCTGACCGGCCCGCTGCCAGCGCTGCAGCCCTATCCGTTGCAGTTCCTGCGGGCGGTGTTGCAGCGCGTCCAGGGGCACCCGCTGGCCACTGCAGCCGAGGAGCGACGGGCTGCCTGGCTCCTGGCCCGCCTCGCCGACGAACTGCCCCACCTGGCCTTTGACGGCGAGCTGCGGACGACGTCGTTGACCCCGGGCCCCTATGGCCTGCTGGCCCTCGACCCCGATTGGCAGTTCATGCCGACGCCGTGGCTGTCGCTGGCCTCCCACGTCCGCATCTCGGGAGTGCGCCTCGAAGATGGCCTGCTGCTGCCCGCCGCCCGTGGCAACCCGGAGGACTTCATCGCCGACGTCACCGACATCGACGTCGGCGACGTTCGCCTCGACGTCCGCAACATGTCCTATGGGACCCTCGCCGTGGGCATGGTTGACGACGACGGTGCGCTCTTTGGCCAGGCCGGACTGTCCCGTCACCGGCTGGGGCCGTTTTACCGCAACGGCATCGTCGTCGGGCAGCAGGCGCCGGTCGCTGGCGAGCTCTCGGTGATGATGCAGCAGTCATTCTTCACGGCCCACATCGCCCTCTTCGAGCTGCAGGCCACCGACGCCGTCCTGGGACGCCGTTCGGGCAAGCACCTGCACTTCCACCAGCTCGAGCTTCACCCGGCGCCCTGGCTCGACGTGGGCGTCTTTGAGACGGTCATCACCGGTCGCCTCGACCCGCTCTATTTCTTGCCGGCGTCGGCCTATTTTCACGCCCAGGGCATCGCGGGCTTTGCCGACAACTCCCTGGTGGGGCTGAGCGGGCGGGTGCGGCCCCTTCCCGGTCTCGACGTCAAGGGCGTCTTCTACGCCGACGATTTCCAGTTCAACGACACCGTGCGGGGCGTCCTCGACACCAAATACAAGTTCGCCGCCCAGCTTGGGGCGGCGTGGGCGCCGACCAGTCGCCACCCTGCGGCGCCGTGGTGGCCGGCGCTGCGCCTCGTCGCCGTCGATTACACCGCCGTGATGCCCTACATGTACACCCACATCAACTCGACGGGCGAGGGCTTCAACGTCGAGGACTACACCAACGGCGGCGTGAACTTTGGCCCCGCCCTGGAGCCCAACAGCGACCGGGTCGAGGTGCGTTCGCTGCTGCGGCTGCTCGACGATCCCGCCACCAGCCTCGTCGACCTCGAGCTGCGCACGGCCTTCTTGCGCCACGGCAACGCCAGCGCCGGCATCATCGAGGGACGCGATGGCAGCATCCTCGACGACGGCTACCTCGGCGACCAGCCAACCTTCCAGCCGCCGTTTGAAGACCCCACCGGGCAGCCCTACACCCGCTTTCTCACCCAGCGCGTCATCGAGCAGACCCTCCAGGCGAGCGCCTCCCTGCGCTGGACCTTCGACAGTGGCCGCGCCGTCGTCCTCGAGGAGCGCACCTCGTGGGAGCGGGGCTTTGGCAGTGTCACGGCCACCGTCGATGCCACCGTCGAATGGGCCGACAACGCTGGCCTGGTTGCTGGCGTCCGCCGCGTCGAGGGCTTCGTCGGCACCAGCCTGTCCTGGCGCTACTGACTCGGATTCCCCTGTATTTTCAGATGGTTACGGTCTCGATGCCTGGCGCCATTGGCGGGCGGGATCGGCTGCGCTACTGGCGCGGCTTCTGCCCGAGGAGAACCGTGCGCTTTCCCGGCCGCCGCAAACACAAGCATTACTTCCCCGTCGACGCCCGCGACCCCTTGCTGCACTTCAGCGGCCCCCGCGATCCGGCCATGAAGTCCCACGTCGTCGGCATCGACCAGACCCTCGTCGACATCGACGCCCGCGTCTCCGACGAACTGCTGGCCCGCTTCGCGCTGCCCAAGGCGGCGTCGACGGTCATCGACAATGAGCGCGCCGGCCGTCTGTATGACGAACTGCTGGCCGGGGGGCTCATCCGCTACGAGTTCGCTGGCGGCACCGTCGGCAACACCCTGCACAACTACTCATTGCTCGCCGACGACGCCTCGATCCTGCTTGGCGTCATGAGCGATTCCATCCGCGTGGGGACCTCGGGGTATCGCTACCTCTCGAACACCTCGAGCCGCGTGAACCTCGACCACCTGCAGCCCGTCGACGGTCCCATCGGCCGCTGCTTCGCCCTGATCACGCCCGATGGGGAGCGCACCTTCGCCATCAGCGAAGGCAAGATGAACGCCCTGCGGCCCGACAGCGTCCCCCCCGACATCTTCGACGACGCCTCGGCCCTCGTGCTGTCGGCCTACCTGCTGCGCTGCAAGCCCGACGACCCGATGCCGGCGGCCACCATGCGCGCCATTGCCCTGGCGAAGGAGCGCCAGGTCCCGGTGGTGCTTGGTCTGGGCACGGCCTTCGTCATCGCCGAGCGCCCGACGTATTGGCAGGAATTCATCCGCGAGCACGTCGACATCGTGACGATGAATGAAGAAGAGGGCGCCGCACTCACGGGTTCGGCAGATCCCCTCACGGCCTGTGACCTCGCCCTGCAATGGGCCGACCTGGTGCTCTGCACCGCGGGGCCCACGGGTCTGTACCTGGCCGGCTACACCGATGACGACGTCAAACGGGAGACCCGCTACCCGCTGCTGCCCGGGGCCATCCCCGAGTTCAACCGCTACGAGTACAGCCGACCGATGCGCCAGGCGAAGTGCACGACCCCCGTGAAGGTCTACGCCCACATCGCCCCCTACCACGGCGGCCCCGAGCGCATCACCAGCACCAACGGCGCCGGCGACGCGGCGTTGTCGGCCTTGCTCCACGACATCTCGGCCAATCGCTACCACCGGCGCAGCGTGCCGAACTCGGCGAAGCATGTGCGCGAGTTCCTGACCTATTCGTCGATGAGCCAGGTGTGTCGCTACGCCAACCGCGTCAGCTACGAGGTGCTGCTGCAATCGGCGCCCCGCCTCACCCGCGGACTCCCCGAGCGCGAAGACGGCCTCGACGACGAGGCCTACTGGGCGGTCTAGCAGGGCCTCACGGGCTGGCGGGCTCAAGTGCCGCGACCGGCGCTGGCAATGGCACCGTGGCTGGCGCGCCCGGGCAGGGCAACGACGCCGAGAACACCGCGGTGGTCGACACCGTGGCCCGCAAATAGGGGTCATGGACCGCGATGTCGTCGACGGCGACCCGCCCGATCTCCACCGCGGTGCACAGGGGGGCGACGCCGTCGACGAGGCCAATCTCCATCGTCAGGGCATCCTTGAGCTTCTGCTTCACGGTGGCGAGCCGCGCCGACAAGTCGAGACGCAGGGCCTTCTTGACGGCGTCCACGAGGGCCTGCTCCTTCAACGCGATGGCGACCTTCAAGAGCGCCTGATCCGTCTCGACGGTGGGGCGCAGGTCGGGGAACTCCAGAAAGTTGTCGCGCACGGAGGGTTTGCCCGCCAGATAGAGGTCGCCGTCGACGTCGACGCGGACGCCCTGCTCGACGAAGCCCCCGATGCGCACCCGCACCACGACGTCGCCGCCGGCGGCGAACACCTCGGGGTCGGTGATGTACAGGTGGGGCTGCTCCGTCGAGAAGAACAATTTGCCGTCGGGAAACGCCATGCCCATGGCCTTCTGCAGTTCGTCGTAGCCGGCGGCGATGGGGATGCGCAGGGCGAAGGGCCCGCCTTCAATGCCCGACGAATTCTTCAGTGGTGGCAGCGGGGGCAGGGGGCCGGGGGCCGCGCCGTCGACGACGACCACGGGGCTGCCGTCGGCGGCCCGTCCGGTGCACGGCATGGTCAACGACGGCGCCACCGTCAGGGCGAGCTCTTTCTCCCAGCCGTCGGCCAGGATGGTGGGGCCGGCCTCGAGGCCCCGCAGGTCGAGGGTGAAGCAGGCCGACGCGGGCTCGAGGGGCAGAAACAGCGGCGCGGCGAGTTTCTGGTGCAGGCCCATGAAGGCCGGCTGCAGATCGACCTGCAACGTCGTCAGCTTCTCGGTCAGGGTCTTTTCGACGTGGGCCACGAGGCCGGCGGTATCGGCGAAGCGCACCCGGCGATCGTCGCTGCTGACCTTCACGGTCACCGCTTGCAGCACGAGCTTGTGCTGGGTGGTGAGCACGGGCTGCACATCGGCCTTCACCTTCATGGTCACGTTCAGCATGGCGCCGGGGACGTCGACGACGGCGGTGACGTCGGTGGTGGCCACCATGCTCTTGCGGGCGTCGTCGAAGGCCAGGGCAAAGGGCTTGCGCTCCCAGCTCCAGGTGCGCGCACCCAGCAGGGCGTAGGCGCCGGTGTCGCCGCGGGGCACGAGGGCGTCGAGGAGGGCTTCGAGGCCCTCCCTCGTCAGGGTCAGGTGCATGGTGGGTCGCTGCAGGGGCGGATCGGCGATGGGCAGGGCCCGCTCGTCCATCGGGCGCCGGGGGTACAGCGAGGCCCGCGTCGACGTCGACGACGTCTGTTGTTGGCCATCGGTGGCGCAGCCGACGGCGAGGCCGGCCATGGTCAGCATCAGGATCAGGGAGCCACGCATATGCATGACCCTGTGGTGCTCCAGCGAGGTCGAAAAGGGAACGCCCCGCCTGGCGGCTATTCGTAGCGCAGGGCCTCGATGGGATCGAGCCGGGCGGCCCGCGCTGCCGGATAGAGGCCAAAGATGACGCCGACAGCGACGGAGAAGCCAAAGCCCAGGGCCACCGACCACGGCGGCACGTAGGGGTCGGGAAAGCCGGGGACGAGGGCCGAGACCGCGTAGGCGACGCCCACGCCAAGGGCGACGCCAATGACCCCGCCGAGCCCGCCGAGGGCACCTGCTTCCATCAAGAACTGTCGTTGGATGTCGCTCTTGCGGGCCCCCATGGCGAGGCGCACCCCGATCTCGCGGGTCCGCTCGGTGACGCTCACCAGCATGATGTTCATGATGCCGATGCCCCCCACCAGCAGGCTGACGCCCACGATGCAGACCACCACCCAGGTGGCGACGCCAGAGACCTCCTGGAAGCTCTTCAGGATCTCGGCCTGGGTGGTGATGGTGAAGTCGTCGGGCTCACCGCTCTTGAGCCGTCGGTGCCGGCGCAACGTCCGCTTCACCTGCTCGGTGACAAGGTCCACGTCGTCGATCTCCGCCAGTTTCACGAGCAGGATGCCGCCCCGGTTGGGGTTGGTGAGGCTGAGCGCCGTGGTGTGGGGCACGATGACGGCGTCGTCGAAGTTCTGCCCCAGGGGGTTCATGCCGTCTTTGTTCTCCATCACGCCGATGATGGTGAACGTGGCGCCATAGAGGCGGACCTCCTCGCCAATGGCACGACCAAGGCCGAGCTTCTCCTTGAGGTCGGGGCCGATGCACACCACCCGGGCCCGCTCCCGCACCTCGCGACCGGTGAAGAAGCGCCCGGTCTCGACGTTGTGGTTCTGGATGAGGGGGTAGCTCTCGATGGTGGGCATGATGACCGCATCGGTGGTGGCGCCCCGTTGGGACACCGGCCGTCGGTCAAAAAAGTAGGGCGTGGCGGCGAGGACTTCGGCGACGCCGACTTCGATGGCTTCGGCGTCGTCGGCGTCAAGCTTGGTGTTTTTCCGCGCCATCTCGGCGGAGGCGTTGCCGGGGAACACCATCATGAAGCCGGCGCCGAGGCCCTCAAGCTGGGTCGAGTAGAGGCGGAAGAACCCCTGGACGATGGCGGTGACGGCGATGACGGCCATGACGCCAAAGACCACGCCAAGGGTCGTGAGCAAGGCGCGCAGCCGGTGCTCGATGATGCTGCTCAGGGCGAGGCGCAGGGTCTCCACGCCGCCACCGTAGCAGCCTCGCGGCGCTGTGTCGGTGTCTTCACCACATGCCGGGCCCAGCGGGGCGTCGGCGGCGTCGGCGACATGTGGGTGGGTGTCGGTGTTGCTGCTGTCTGGCAGCGCTGGCGCCCGGGAACTTGCCGCCCCGCAGCCGGGCACAGACACTGCGTGACCCGGGTACGTCCCGCTGCCGGGCCGCCGGATCTACCCTGACGTGTGGTGTCACGATTGGCAG
>Ga0247837_1007655_pt1 | contig 14150 bp, 11 predicted proteins | sample LaCtaG_2_FD_187115 | JGI IMG/M metagenome (GOLD analysis project Ga0247837, IMG submission 187115) | Freshwater microbial communities from meromictic Lake La Cruz, Castile-La Mancha, Spain - LaCruzMarch2015_14.5m | ecosystem: Environmental > Aquatic > Freshwater > Lake | place: Spain: Castile-La...
AACGGCTCTCTTCCACCCGGAAAACTCATCTTCACCCATTCGCAATAACCGACTCAAACATGCCAGGACCCAATCCATGACACACACTCTCACCCTCCTCACCGCCCTGCTGCTAGCGCCACTCGCCGCGCTACATGCCACTGACAAACCTTCCGTCCCTCCATCGTGGAGCGATGACTTCTCTGACGCGGCTGCTTTTGCTTTGAACTGGCGGCCGTATGGCTTTCTCGCAACCGGCATCGATGCCAAACATCCTCTCGGCAAGACCGTGAGTGGCAAGGACGCGCGGGCTGAATGGTGGCAGATCGTTGACGGGGCGTTACGCGGGCAGTGTTTCCCGGAGGAGAAGCATCCGCCCGGCCTACGCCACCCCGTATCCGGGAAAGACATTCGCGTGAGCTGTCGATTCAAACTCGCAACCGAAGGGCAAATGGGCATAAGCCTCGGAGGGCCGAATCCAGTAGTGGAGAAAGACTTCAACGTCGCCGGGCTTCACATCCGTCCTGACCGAATCACCGCGTGGGACAACGATGTCCTGCACCCGAAAGGCTCTCCCGAGGCTGCCGAGTTGAAAAAGCAGGGCATCTGGAACCGCAAGTTCATTTACGCCAAGACAGAGAAGATCACCATCGATCCGGACATCTGGCACGATCTTGTGCTTGAACTAGAGGGTAAAGAACTCCGCGCCATCATCGATGGAAAACTCATGCTCACCTACACCACGCTTTGCGGTGACGTGCCCAAACACGACATCGGTCTTCAGCCCGGCGGCAAAAGTGATTCCCCGCTATCAACCTGGTTTGATGACATCAGCGTCGCGCCGCTGCCGTAACGAAGCGAAAATTTTCAATGAAACCAACACTCCTCCTCACTGCCCTGCTGCTCGCGCCACTGGCCGCGCTTAACGCCGCCGACGCTCCGCCCAAGGAACAAAAACTCGCACCTGAGCACCGGAAGTATGAGCTTCCCGTCGAGCCTGACGAAAACGTCGCGTATGGCCCGCATCGCATGCAGGTGATCTATTTTTGGCGGGCCAAGTCGGAGCAGCCCACGCCGCTGCTCGTTTACATCCATGGCGGCGGCTGGCAGGGCGGGGATCGCTCCGTGGCCCGTAGCATGATCCTGCCAGCGCTCAATGCCGGCATCTCGGTGGCCTCCGTGGAATACCGCACGATCAAAGACTCCACCGCCGATGGGCTCGTACCGCCAGTGAAGGGACCGATGCTCGACTGCGCCCGCGCCCTCCAGTTCTGCCGCAGCAAGGCCAAGGAGTGGAATCTCGACAAAACTAAGGTCGCTCTCTCCGGCGGGTCTGCTGGAGCCTGCACGAGCCTCTGGCTGGCCTTTCACGATGAGATGGCGGACCCAAATAGCCCTGATCCCATCGCCCGTGAGTCCACCCGCGTGCTTTGCACCGCAGTGTCCGGCGCCCAGACCACGCTCGATCCTTATCAGATGCGTGAATGGACGCCGAACAGCAAATACGGCTCGCACGCTTTTGGCATCGCGTGGGATGCGAAGAAGAAAATCGGGTCCTTCCAGATGTTCTACGACGCCCGCGAACGCATTCTGCCTTGGATCAAAGAATACTCGCCCTATGAGCTCGTCACCCGCGACGACCCACCCGTCGGCCTCTACTACAGCGCCCCACCCAACCTCGGCCACGACGAAGAAGACCCCACCCACACCGCCAACTTCGGCGTGAAGCTCAAAGAGCATTGCGACGCTCACCAAGTCCCCTGCGACCTTGTCTATCCCGGTGCGCCGAATGTGAAGCACGCCACCGACAGCGACTACATCAAGACCTACCTGCGGCCTGAGTTGAAGTAGAGCCAATCACGCACAACTGGAACAACCATGACACCAAACACCACCCGCCGCCATTTCCTGAAGCTCTCTGCTCTTGCTCCTCTCGGAGCTGCGACGAGCCACGCTGCTTACTCGCCACTCCCGAGCACGGGCAAAGCACGCTTCACGCCGACGCTGAACGCGTATTCGTTCCTTGAGCAGCTCAATGCCAATATCGCCGATCCCACGACGGGCATTGATCTCTTCGGCGTGTGCGATTTCTGCGTGAAGCATGACATTGAGGCGGTGGATCTCACGGGCTACTTCTTCCCCGGCTATCCGAAAGCGCCGTCAGACGACTACATCGCCCGCATCAAGCGCTACACGCATGATCGCGGCATCACGATCAGCGGCACGGGGGTGAAGAACGACTTCGCCACGGCGGACAAGGTCGTGCGTGGCGAGGGCGTTGCTTTGACGAAGCTCTGGATCGAAGTCGCCGCGCGGCTCGGTGCGCCGGTGGTGCGCGTGTTTGCCGGTCCGCAGCAAAAGAATCCGAAGGACTGGCAGGGCACCGCCGGTGGTGCCTCGCGCGACGAGGTGGAGGAGTGGATGGCCGAAGCACTGCGCGAGTGCGCCGAGCATGGCGAAAAGTTAGGCGTCATCATCGCGGTGCAGAATCACGGCGACTTCCTCACCACCGGCCCTGAGCACATCAGCCTGCTGAAGCGCGTCGATCATGACTGGTGCGGTGCGCTCGTGGACACCGGCAAATACTTCACGGCTGATCCGTATGCCGACATCGCGATGATGGTGCCGCATGCGGTGAACTGGCAGATCAAGGAAACCATCGGCAGCAGTCTCAAAACTCCGCCCACCGACTACAAGAAGCTCGCGAAGATCATCCACGACGGCGGCTATCGCGGCTTCGTGCCGATTGAAACGCTGGCCATGGGCCGCAAGGACTACGATCCCGCCGCCGAAGTCGTGAAAGTGCTCGCTGCCATGCGTGCGGCGATTGCGGAGTTGAAGTGAGATTTGCCATGAAACACACACTCGCATTTCTCACCGCCCTGATGCTCGTGCCGAGTGCTGCACTGATCGCCGAGTCATCGAGCGATACTGCGTGGCAAGTCCTCGGCGGGCCGGAGAAAGAAAAGGGCGAGGCTGTCCAGATCGTCGAAGGAACCGGTGAGAATCTTGAAGCTCTTGTCGCAGGCCGCCGAGGCACCGTGATGCGCAGATTTCAGGAAACCCCACTGCCCGCCACACTGACCTTCCGCTTCCAGTCGAGCTATGACCCGAAAGCGCGGGAAGTGCCCACCGAGTTGTTTGGCACCGGCGATTTCAGAATCTTCGTTGGGACCCGCGTGAGGGCCGAGGGGAAGACGGAACTCGGCGATTATGAAGGATTTCAATTTCGCGTCTTCCCCCACCTGAACGAATCGCCGGAACGGGTGAAAACAGGCGATGAATCCCATACGGCGACCTCACTATGGATTCGTTACATTGATCCGAAACGCCGCCTGGATGGAAAAGGGCTGCCTCACACGGGACTGCTCAGTGATGCGGCACAAAACCGCAACAAGCAGAAGGGAATTCACAACGCCGGATGGGCACGGGTTGCGTTGTTGGAGGGAGGTTTCGGCCTGAAGAATGCGCACGAGGCTGTCGTCACGATTCGCCTCACTCATCAAGCCATGAGTATTGAAGCCAATGGAAAGACCTTCGCCTACCCATTCGGGCCTGAGGAGTGTCGAATCTCGAAAATCGATAGTCTTGCCATCGCTCACACCAACACCAGCCGCGGCTATCAGACCTATCGTGTATACGCCCTGCAAGCCGCTTCAAAAACCAAATAGGAATCCAGCACCCAAATGTTATGAAACACACCCTCACCACCGCTTTGTGCGCCGCTTTGTTCTGCACGCTCCATGCCGCCGAACCCATCCGCGTGCTCGTTTGGGACGAGCAGCAGCCGCAGCAAAAGGAGGGCTATGGTGAGAACTTCCTCGGCGAGACCATCGCCGCGCACCTGGCGAAGCTGCCGGGGCTCTCCGTGAAGACAGCGAAGCTCGACGAGGCCGATCAAGGCCTCAGCGATGCCACACTGGATGCCACCGATGTGCTCATCTTCTGGTGTCATCGACGCGTGAAGGACCAGGACGACGCCCGTATGGAAGCCGTCGTGAAGCGCGTGATGGACGGGAAACTCAGCTTCATCGGGCTGCACTCCACGCATTGGGGTAAGCCCTTCGTGCGGCTGATGCAGGAGCGAGCGAAGGCGGATGCAGTCAAGGCTTTGCCGGAGGCTGAGCGAGCCACGGCGAAGTGGGAGTTCCTCAATGAGGCACCATACTATAAAGGCGTTGGCCGTGCTGCCCGTATCACGCCCTTTATCGAGAAGGGCGAGGGCCATGTGTGGAAGCTCACCCTGCCTGCGTGCGTCTTCCCCGTTTATCGCAATGACGGGATGCCCTCGCACGTCACCACGCTGCTGCCGCAGCATCCCATCGCCGCAGGACTGCCCGCGCAGTGGGACATCCCGCGCACGGAGATGTATGGCGAGCCCTTCCACGTGCCGCCGCCGGATGAGGTCGTGTTCGAGGAAAAGTGGGACAAAGGCGAGCACTTCCGCAGCGGCTGCGTCTGGACCGTGGGCCAGGGCCGCGTCTTCTACTTCCGCCCCGGCCACGAGACCTATGGCATCTTCAAGCAAGCCAAGACCCTGCGGGTGGTGGAGAATGCGGTGCGGTGGATGGCGATGAAAACATCCACTCCATGAAACACATGCTCACCCTTCTTGTTATCCTCATCACATGCTTCTCGGAAGTCCAGGTGGAGGCGACACGCTACGCACCGACTTGGGCGGGCATCACGCCGAAGCGTGTCATCAAGCACACGGCCACGCAGAATGATGCCCTCGCCAAAGCCGTTGCCGCTCTGCAACCGGGCGACCAACTTGTCATCGCCGCAGGCACCTACAGCGTGGAGCGCATGTGGGACATCGGCGTCAGCGGCACGGCGGAGGCTCCGATCTGGATCGTGGCGGAGGATGGGGCGCAGGTGATTCTCACGCGCCCGGATGACCAGCAGAACGTCCTCAACGTCGGCCAGAACACGCCGGTGCATCATCTTTGTCTGCGCGGCGTGGAAATCACCGGCGGCAGTCATGGGCTGCGTCTCGGGCAGTGCAGCGAGGTGTGGATTGACCAATGTCACATCCATCACACGGGCGAAGTTTGCCTGACTGCGAACAGCGCAAACACGCGCCGCCTTTTCCTCACGCGCAATCACCACCACCACGGCGGCGGCCACGGCGAGGGCATGTATCTCGGCGCGAACCATGGCCAGTTCATCATGAGCGAGAGCGTCATCGCGCTGAATCACATCCATGACTGCAAAGGCGAGCAAGGCGACGGCATCGAGGTGAAGCAAGGCTCGTGGGGCAATCTGATCGCGGAGAACGACATCCACGACACGCAGTATCCCTGCATCACCGTGTATGGCACTGCCGGGAAGCCGGTGAACATCATCGAGCGCAATCTTTGCCGTCGCAGCGCCGACAGCGCCATGCAGGTGCAGGGCGAGGCCATCGTGCGCAACAATGTCCTCATCGGAGGCAAAGGTTCCGGTTTCGCCAGCCTGGATCACCAGGGCAAGTCGCTGAACCTGCAAGTCATCCACAACACGATCATCAACACCGGCGATGCCTTCAAAGGCAGTTCCTGGAATGCCCGCGAGGGCATGGTCCTCGCCAACAACGTCCTCTACTCCCGCGACAAGAGCGCGATGAACTTCCCGAAAGGAAGAGAAGGCGCGACCATCGTGGGCAACATCATCCTCGGCGATGCTCCAAAGCAAGGCACCTCCCCCGGGCGCGGCCTGGAGGACTTCGCAAACGTCACCTGGGATAGCGAGAAGCACGATGCCAAGCCATCGGCAAAAGCACCCTTCGCATCTGCCGATGTGAAGTATCTCCTGGAAACGGACTTCACAGGAGCCAAGCGCACGGAGCCGATCAGCGGGGCTGTGGTGCGCTGAGTCGATAAGGACATGCTCGTTTACCACTGCATCACCCTCATTTCACCGATACAGCTTTCATATGAATCCGATCACCCACTCCACACCCGACGGCATCACGACCCACCAGCATGATCATCATCGCGTTCTGTCCCGTCGGCGCTTCCTGCGCCATGCGGGTGCGGGCGTGGCGGTGCTCGCCACGGGAGTGCGGGCTGCAGCGGATGGACTGACGGCCACGGTGCGCAATCCTTTGCTGCGCACGCCGCTGGCGTTGCTGATTGATGACTCATGCCCAGTGGTCAATCTGGGATGGCATTGGATCAAGGCGCGGCACGACTGGCGCATGAGGCTGCATCCGGGCACGGAGCCATCGGGATGGGAGCGGCTTCATGACAAGCTGGGCACGATGGCGAGCACGGTGCCGGCGGACTTTGCGCGCGAGTGGGGCGAGTGGTGCGGGGAGCAGGGCATTCGGGGCAAGTTCAGCATGGTGCCGTTTCCTGCAGGTGTGGGGCGCATCGATCAAAACTTCCCAGGGCATCCCGAGCGCGAACTGCGCGAGTGGTTGCGCGTGACGCGGGAGATCATTCAGCCCAACTTCGATATCACGCCGGAGATCCTCACGCACACCAGAGTGGTGGATATCAAGACGTGGAAGCTCACCGATGCCTGGGAACAATACGAATGGGTGGACCCGCCCGTGGAGCCTCTGACCGACTACCTCACGGCGGCGATGCAATTGCTGAAAAACGCGGGCATCGCTTGTGACGGTATCACGAGCCCCGGTGCTTTCGGTAAGAAGAAGGAAGACGCCTATGCCCGCACCGCGCTCGATGCAGCCATTCGCGTCACAGGCAACACGCGGCCCTTTTATTTCGTCTGGGTGCGTGCCGAGGAAAACCCGGAGACACCGCTTTGGCATGTGGACAAGACGCAGGGCCGCGCGATCGCCAGCGTGATGCCGGGCACGGGCGACTGGTTCGGCGGTTCGGGCTATGATCCATCGGAGCCGGACAAGTTCATCGCGGAGGATTTGGAAAAGGGTCGCGTGCCTGCGCTGTTGAAGCAGGAGCTGCCGACGATCCTGCTCGGCCACTGGCCATGCTTTTACGCCAACGGCGCTCCCGGCTTCAAGACGCTGAGGATCGTGAAACGCCGCCTTGATGCACTCGACCCCGACCGCACCCGCACGCTGTGGGTGAAGACGAGCGACATCGGACGCTACGAGATGGCGAAGAAACTGAGCGACATCGCCATCGCGCCAGGAGTCAGCGCAGACGAAGCCGGAGTGAACATCACCACGAAGTTTCCAGCGGCCAACTTCACGCTCACGCTAAACCGCACAGCGAAACGTCTTCGCCTCGGCGGCAATGATCTGCGCGAGGTGAAATCGATTCGCGACTTCCGCAGCGGCACTTTCATGCAGGAAGGCGCACGCACGCATGTCGCGTTTGATTTGCCGGAGGGAACCACCGCACTGCTTGCCACTTTTGCCTAACACTGCCATGACCACACCACCTTCACCTGACACCGTCACGACAAACAGCCGCCTGTTGTCGCTCGATGCTTATCGCGGCTTCATCATGATCTGCCTCACCTGGGGCGGCTTCGGCATGGGGAAGTTCAGCGAACTGAAGATGCAGGCCCATCCCGACTCGGGTTGGTGGAAGTTCTTCCACGCGCAGTTTGATCATGGCGCGTGGGCTGGCTGGGGCTTCTGGGACCTCATCATGCCGGCGTTCATGTTCATGGTCGGCATGGCGATGCCGTTCTCGCAGGCCAGACGCCAACGCGAAGGTCAGACACGCGGCCAGATCGTCCGCCACACGTTGATCCGCTCGGGGATGCTCATCCTTCTCGGCATCTTTCTCGCCTCGCACAGCAGACCACATGATGCCTGGACGCTGACGAACACGCTCGCACAAATCGGCCTTTGTTATCCGCTCGCTGCTCTCTTTGTCGGCCGCGGCTATCGTGTGCAAGCCATCGCGGCAGGTGTCGCGCTGATCGGCACATGGCTGCTCTTTGTCCTGCACGGCGGATCGTCCCAACTCGGCCCCGGCATCACGCCTGAGTGGGCCGCCGTTAACCACGTCGGCATCGATCAGGCGTGGTGGAAAAGCTCCAATGCCGCGCACGCCTTCGACGTGTGGTTCCTGAATCTTTTCCCGCAAAACGCCCCCTTCGTCGCCAATGACGGCGGCTATCACACGCTCAATTTTCTACCATCCCTCGCCACGATGATCGGCGGCATCATGTGCGCCGACTGGGTGCGCGAGCGAGACATCGGCAACACGCGCATTCTGCGCGTGCTGCTCATCGCCGGTGCCGCCCTCGTGGTCGCGGGCGAGTTGTTCGGCTACAGCGGCCTCTGCCCGCTTGTGAAGCGCATCTGGACGCCCAGCTTCAGCCTCGTCTGCACCGGCATGTGCGTGCTCATGCTCGCGGCGTTCTATTACATCGTGGACATGCGTGGCTGGCGGCGCTGGACCTTCCCCTTCATCGTTGCCGGGGCCAACTCCATCGCACTCTACCTGATGTCGCAGCTCCTGAAGCCCTGGGTGACCAGCATGTGGCAGCGCTACCTTGGCAAAGACGTGTTCCTCATCGCCGGCCCCGAGTGGGAATCCGTGCTGAGATACCCGGCCATCGGCTTCACCTTCTGGATGGTCGCTTGGTGGATGTATCGAAACAAGCTTTTCGTGCGCATCTGATGGCATGGCTCGGTTTTGCAAAGCCTGACATCAAGACCCACGCGAGCCGTGCCGAGAAAGGACTGGCTGCGATTCCCATTCGCCACTTGGAGAACATTCCATCCATGAAACACACCCTCACACTCCTCACTGCTCTTCTGCTAGGCTTGCTTTCGCCGGTCCGCGCCGACCTCGTCGCGCATTTCCGCTTCGACAGCGACCTGAAGGATGTCTCCGGTCAACACGATGGCCGCTCGGTCGATCCGAAGCTCGCGCCTACCTTTGCCCCAGGACGCGTGGGCAACGCAGTGGTGATCGAAAAGGTCAACGCGGGCATCGAGCTGGCGAATCCTTCGGCGATCGACTTCAGCCGCGACTTCACCCTCGCGACGTGGGTCAATGTGGGGAACTACTACGCGGAGATGCCGTTGCTCTTCAAAGGCCGCGCCGACCTGACCGCCGCGCCGGACAAGTTCTTCGGCGTCTTCGGCATCGAGGGAATTCAGGTGCATGGCGAGGGCCAGGGCGAGTGGATCACGAATTTTCGCGCCTCAAACGGCCTCGTCCCGAATGACGGTGGATGGCATCACATCGCTATGACGTATCGCGCGGCGGAGGCGCCGCATTTCACTCTCTATGTGGACGCTCATGGCAAGACTCCGGCGGACAAAGGGACGTTCCGGGGCGGCGATTTCACGCTGAAGCCCGATGCGCCGGACAGCGTGCTGCGGATCGGCTGCCGCGCCGATGGCGATACTTGGCGCTATGTGCGGTCACACCTGCGCGGCCTGCTTGACGAGCTGCAACTCTACGACGAGGCGCTGAAGCCGGAGGACATCCGCTTCCTCTTCGAGCATCCCGGCAGGACGACAAAGCAACGAGCCGCCGTGACCTCCGCGACGCGGTTTCAGTTTGATCCGGGTCATCCCTGGCGTCCGCCCTTCGGCGTGGAGCGTGTCGGGCTGACGCCGGTGATCGTGCAGTTCGCCAGCGACACGCACCCGGCCCCGGAGCATTGGCTGGCGGCGTATCGCGAAGGCAAGGAAGTGGAGCGGAAAGCGCTCGATGTGTCGGGAAACTCCCCCTTCACCGCACGCGTGACCTTCACCACCTCGCCCGCGCCGGAGGAATTGGTGCTGCTGGCGAAAACCAAGGACGGCAACACGATCGAGCAGGCCCGCTGGAAGGTCGAGCGTCCAGCTTTGGAGGCGGATGCGAAGGCGGCAGCCGATGCGGTGATGAACCCGGTCGATCTCGGCGCGATCCTGCCGCCGGCGGATTGGCTCGTGCTGGGGCCGGAGCAGCAGGCTCGAGTTACGGTCGCGGCATTCTCCTGGAAGGAAGCGATCTCCGGCGCGGAGGTGCTCGCGTGGTTTGAATCCGATCCCGAAAAGCCGACGAAAGCCGCTGTCGAGCTTCGCCATGGCATCCGCGCCGAACTGGACCTCGCCTTGCCTTTTCCCACCACCAGCAAGGATCGCGACACGCTGCATATAGCGATCCGCGATGCGAAGGGTCGCGAGCTTTGGCACAAGACCATCCGCACGATGCTCATGCGAGCATCGCCGAAGCTGCCCGCGTTTGGCACCATCGAGACCAAGCTGCGCTATGACTACCCGCTGCTCTCCTATTCCGGCCCCGACAAAGTTAAGGAGATGCCTTATGACAAAGCCTGGGCACCGGAGCGGAAAGACGTCGTCATCGTATTGCCGAACGGCTCGCGCTTTGTCTTCTGGCGCGGCGCGGCTTACACGCCGTTCTGGGCCGGGAAGCATAACACCGCGCTGAACTTCGAGTTCGCCGAGGCACCGCGCCGCCCGGACGGGCTGGACTGCATCGATGCCGCTTCCGACAAAGAACTGCGCCGCAGCCGCGTCGAGATCCTCGAATCCACCGCCGCCCGCGTCCACGTCCGCTGGACCGCTCAACCTTGTGACCTGAACTACAAGGTCTGGGGAGAAACCGCGACGGAGGATTTCTATTTCTACCCCGATGGCTTCGGTTCTCGCACCGTCACCCTGCAAACCGAACCGAAAGCCGAATACGAAATCGAGGAACTGCTCATCCTTACCCCGCCCGCCGGCTATCCGCTCCGCGTGCTGCCGGAGCACCTCATGGACGTGCTCTTCCGAGACGGCACGAAGCGCGAGTTGAAGTTTCCCCTCCTCGATCAGGAGCGCGACTACGAGAAGCTGCTTTCCGGCGAACTGCCGCTGCTCTACCGTATCCGCTTTGGCATCCGCGAGCCCTTGTCGGCGATCTATTTCAACCCCGGCTGGACGCGGCTGCCCTCGACCGCTTACCGCCCGTTCTACAGCCAGGGCCAGATGGTCACGCCCTACTACTGGGGCAATCACCTCCCGCTCGCCCGGCGCAAGCCCACCGGCATCAACATCGACGACCTCGCCGCGATGACGCCCGCGCACAACGCCATGATGTCCTGGGGCCACCGCCGTCCTCAACCCCTCGAAAGCCGCACCGCCGACATGCCCGATGCCCTCGGCGTCACCCGCAAGATGCAAGTCGAGAAATGGGCCTGGTTCATCGGCCTCAGCGATGCCGACGACGCACGCCTCCTCGAATGGTCCCGCAGCTTCGCCACTCCGCCAAAGGTCGAAGCCGAAGCCGCACGCTTGCGAAGCCCGTCCTACAACACCGAGCGCCGTGCCACGCTCCTCACCGTCGAGAAACCGATCGTCTCGCTCACGATCACCCCGACCACGCCCTGCGTGCATCCCGTCTTCGAACTAAACGAAGCCCCCAAGGCGCTCTCACGCGTGGAACTGAACGGACGCCAACTGGCCACCGCCGATTACGCCTGGGACGGCCGCGTTTTTTGGCTCAACGCCACGCTGCGAAATCAGACCCAACTGCGGTTGGAGTTTGCAGCCCATTGACATGGCTGCGCATCCATCTTCGCAAGCCACTTCGCATCAAGAGACAGGCACGAATGATGCCCCAATTGAACAAGCCATCGGTCGTCATCTCCCCAACGACCCCGCTTCTGCGCTCGCATTGCTTCCAAGCATTCCGTGTGGAAACACACGCATGAAAATGGCCATCCTCATCGCCCAAAGCTGGGCACGGCAGGACATTACCACCGCTTGGAACGCTGTTTCGCGCACACCGCTGAGTGACCGCGAGAAGCAGATGATGTTCAACGAACTCTGGGGATGACCAACGATGCCCGCCGCACCGGACAACCACGATGTCCACGACTACGCCGAACGCATCCGCGAGCGGTTGCCGAGATGCCTGCAAGAGCTGCGGGAACGTTGCGGGCTGAGCAAGTATGGGCCAGCTCGTGAGAGTGGGCTGAGTAGCGAATACATCGGCAAGCTGGAACGTGGCTCAGTGAATCCCACGCTTCCTGTCACAGCACAACTCAGCCACGTAAGGCACGGCGGCCCGAAAACTGCCCACAAAGAATGACGTTTAGCATTCTACGTTCATCTCGACCGTTCACTGCTCCCATCACCATGAAACTCACACTCCTCGCCGCCCTGACTTATGTTGGGACGATGCTCTGGCCTGGCACCGTGGCAGCTGAACTTCCAGAACATACAGCTCGCTTAGCCAGCGTGAGAGCTTGGCTGGAGGAGGAAATTGCACGGGCTGAGAAGTGCGGACGCGCCGCATGGATCAAGGAAAGCCAGGAGAATTTGAGGGTTTGGAAAACCAGCAAGTGGGAGGAAACGCCAACACCGCCTGCCTCTGATCTCCTGCCGCCGATCCCGTTTTATGAGAACAATCCGGTGGTGAAGCGTTTCTTCAATGATCTCGAACAAAAAGTGTTAAAGCTAGACCGCCGATTCCCTGAGGATCCGCAGAGCGCCCAGGCCCGTAGCGAGTTTCGTATCACAGAAGGATGGACTTTCCCCGTTGTTGCCGATGAACTGCTCGAGCTCACCCAAGCCTTCTGCCATCCGCAAAGCCCCATGGCCGGAAAACCTGAACTGGTCGTTCCCATTCTCCGAAGGGTGGCCTTTTTTGCCGAACGTGCATCAATTGGTGGTCCTGTTCTGGGCGACTTCGGTTGTTGCGCCCCGCTGGCGGATGCTTGGCTGATACTGACCACTTGCCGTCCCGAGATTCTCCCTCTGGCACTTCGGGGTGCGATGGACCAGGGCATCCGCAACATCGCCACCGATAGCATTTCCAAGCGCCCTGAATGGAGCCGCCCGAGTCTCGCCGTGCCGATCGCTCTCAATGCCGACGTGAATTTCATTCAGGCCATTGCCATAGCCAACCGCCTGTTCCCGAATCCAGCCTACTCGGAAGCAGTGCAGCAGGCGCTAAGCTATGTGGAGAAGCAAGTGCTTCCCGATGGAGCCACTCACTACTACGGCAAACAGAATGAGTGCGCCTCCTATCATGGCATTTCGGTGAGGGCCATCTTTCGCACGGCTCAGCTCACGGATGATCCCAAGCTACTGGAAATGGTGAAGAAGATGCGATGGTATTACCCGCTCAGTGTGTCCCCCAGTGGCGTGATGGAATACTCCAGCGCTCCCAGTTGGCATCACTACTGGAACACCTACAACGGGGCCGCTGCGGCTGCGATCCTCTCTGAACTGCACAACTGCGCCCACAATCAGCGCGTGGCTAACCTCGGTTTCGACGGAGATCTCTGGCAAGCGGCCTTCTGGAACCCGAAACGCACCGCCGCACCGTGGCCTGACAACTACGTCACCTACGATCAGAATGTCGAGGGGCCCCGCGCCAGGTACGGCACCTGGTCCTACGTCGGCACAACCCGGCAAACCCTCGAAAACCGGGGCAAATCGAGCTATGTAGGCTGCGTGGTGGAGACAGGTGAAGCCGGTCTCTGGCAGCTCGATTCCGCAGTTCAGGACGTCGGCATGGAGATTCGCCCCGACACCGCGCCTGATCAAAATTCGGAACATCGCGGACGCATCACCCTGGCCAACACGGAGTCCGTCACCACATGTGCCGTGAGTGATAAGGCAGCGGCACTCGGTGCTGTTTCACAGTTGGGCCAATACCGCAAAGCCGCCACCGACTGGATTCAGCGGCAGGTCTGGTTGTTCACCCCTGAGCGTATGGTGGGCCTGGTCACCGTGGAGGCGGGGGCCGATTTGTCCGCAGCCGGGATCATTGGTCGGCTCTATCTGGTGAGTGGCCGAAGCCACTGGGGGCAACGCAAAGAGATCAAGGAACTGGGCGGCAGCCTATTCTCTTATGGCAAGCTGCGTGTCCAGTTTCATGCTCATGACTTTGCTTCCTTCGTTCCTGAATATACTGATGTCATGGCTGGTGGATATAATGCCAGCAGCGCGAAGAAATCCTGCATTATCCAGCTCGTGGACGAGTTCGCACAGCCTGGAGCCAAGAGCCCCTATCCCAGAGGCACCAAGAAATTCTATCTGGTGGAAATCCGCCCCGACGCATCTGCCCCCGCAGCAGTGCAACGCATCGAAAGCGGAGCAGGAGTCCTCGGCTTTACCGTCAAAGATGGCAGCGGCAGTTACCAAGTCTTCTTCAATCCCACGGAAGAAGAGCGGCCTCTTCCTCACGGCCTCGCAGGCACTATGCACCGCAGTGGCGAGAGATTCCGCCCAGACTGGTTGCGGGATGCCGGTGCTGTTGAATCCGTTAGTTCACAGCCAGCTCCCGCAAACG
>Ga0247837_1007656_pt1 | contig 14149 bp, 3 predicted proteins | sample LaCtaG_2_FD_187115 | JGI IMG/M metagenome (GOLD analysis project Ga0247837, IMG submission 187115) | Freshwater microbial communities from meromictic Lake La Cruz, Castile-La Mancha, Spain - LaCruzMarch2015_14.5m | ecosystem: Environmental > Aquatic > Freshwater > Lake | place: Spain: Castile-La...
GGCGCAACTGGTCCTGCCGGTCCTACTGGTCCTGCTGGCCCTGCGGGTCCAACTGGAGCTACAGGTTTAACTGGTCCTGCTGGGGCAACTGGTCCCGCCGGTCCTACTGGAGCTACTGGAGCGCAAGGACCTGCTGGTACGGGAAGTTTAAATGGTACTACTAATCGAATCATTAAATTCACCTCTGCAACTGTGGGTGGTAATTCTCAATTGTTTGATGACGGCACAAATGTGGGGTTAGGTACAACTATTCCACAAGAAAAGTTAGATGTAAGATCAAGCAATGCTGGTCACGTTGCAAAAATTGTGAATACAAATAACGCTGGTACATCTTCAATTACTTTTGCTGATAATTCAAATACAAATCAAATGTATTTAGGTTATGCAAATACAGGTTATAGCAATGCAGGAATAAATGGAAAAGGCTATGTTATGGCTAACAGATTAGTATTTGCAACTTCATTAACAAATAGGATGGAAATTTCGGAAGTGGGAGATGTTGGAATTGGAACTGATAATCCCCAAGCAAAACTTCATGTTAGTTCAGGATTTTCTAGAGGATTAAGAATAGATACTGAGTCAGGAAATTACGCATTAAGTGTTGGAGGTACTGGCGAAGTAGACATAGACGCTCCGGGTATTGAAGGTGGAAGATTTAAAATTCTTGAAAATGGAAATGTAGGTATTGGAACTTCAACTCCAGGAAATAAATTAGATGTTACTGGCAATAACTTTATAACAGGTAGTTTTGTAAATACAGAACCTTCTCTAATAGATTATATCGGAGTATACGGAAGTAAAAATAATACACCTTATTATGGAATTGGAGTTAAAGGTGAAGGAGGGTATTATGGAGTTCAAGGAAATTCAGAATTGGCAGGTAGTTCTTCTAATTATGGTGTATATGGAATTGCAGGGAATGGAAATACAAGTTATGGGATTTACGGATCTGCTTATGGCGCAACAACAGCCTACGGAGTCTATTCTGCCGGTAATTTCACGTGTACTGGAACAAAAGCAGCAACAGTAAAAACATCCTCTGGACCCAAAGAATTATACAGCCAGGAATCTCCTGAATTATGGTTTGAAGATTTTGGAAAGGCAGTCATTCAAAATGGAACATGTACAGTTACAATTGCAGCAGATTACGCAGAAACTGTTACAATTAATGCAGAGCATCCTATGCACGCTTTCATTACTCCAAATGGCAATATGGGCAACTGGTGGATTGAGTACAATGGCAATTCATTCATTGTAAAAGCGCCGCAAGCTGCCAATGGTACAGCATTCGATTACCGTTTAGTTGCAAAAAGATTGGGGTATGAAGACTTAAGAATGAAGAAAGTTCCTAGTTCATACACTGATAGATTCCTTTATCCAAGTGTTGATTTAGTTCCTGCTGAATACCAGACGGAATGGTTAAAATTAAATGGCAAAAAAGAAAAAAAATAAGCGCGAGATTTAACTTAAGTGAAAGGGTCATCAAAAAAGATGACCCTTTTTATTTGAATTAATATTTTTCTCTAATTTGCTTATTTATCATCAAACATGAATATTTTATCTGAGTGTGTTTACAACTTTCCAATAATAAGTAAAGGCAAAAATTTCAATTTTCCGTGGGAAGTTACTAGCGAAATTTCAAATTTAATATCATTACAAATAAGAACACTAGGCAAAGATTTTAAAATTAAAAAGGATGTAGCAATTCATTCTTCTGCAATAGTTGAGAAAGGAGCAGTGCTTAAGGGGCCAATTATAATTTCTAAGAATTGCTTTATTGCCGCAAATGCCTACTTGCGAGGAGGCGTTTTTTTGGGAGAAAATGTGCGTATCGGCCCAAGTTGTGAAGTTAAATCCAGCGTAATTTTAAATGATTCAACAATTGCCCATTTCAATTTTATTGGCGATAGCATTATTGGAAACAATGTAAATTTTGAAGCAGGAGCGCATACTGCAAATCAGCACAATGATAGATTAAACAAAGAGATTTCAGTTTTGTGGCGAGGGAAAGTTATTAAAACGAACGCAAATAAATTTGGAAGTTTAATTGGAGACAATTCTAAAATTGGAGCAAATGCAGTGTTATTCCCTGGGACTATTTTAGAAAAGAAATCTTTAGTAAATAGGCTTGAATTGATAAACCAAATAAGAGTGGAAAGTAATAATAAATAAAATACAAATATTTGATAATCATAAATTTAGCATTTGTTTTGTTTCCTTTCTTTTTGTTAGTTAAATAATCTTTATTGATTCCTTACATCTATTAATAAACCAATTAAATTTTTGTAGGTTTGAAAAAAATATCTTATTAACAATGAAGAAAATCTATTTATCACTTGCCCTTCTAATTGCTGGAATTGGAATGGCAGATGCGCAGCGCGTTTGCGGAACAATGGAACATCACGAAATGATGTTGAATCAAGACCCTTCTTACGGTCAAATAATGGAACAAATTGAAAACCATACCCAAAACTTCGTTTATAATGAAGCTGGACGTTTGGTTGTAACGATACCAGTCGTATATCACGTATTATACAATACTACAGCACAAAACATAAGCGACGCTCGCTTACTTGCTCAAATTGATCAATTAAACCAAGATTTTAGAAAATTAAATTCTGATGCTTCTTTAATTCCGTCAGTATTTACTGGTGTTGCTGCTGATATGGAAATTACATTTTGCTTAGCACAACAAACTCCAACGGGGGCAGCAACAAATGGAATTGTTCGTAAATCAACTACCACCACTTCTTTTTCAACAAACGATAATGTTAAATTCTCATCGTCTGGAGGAGATAACGCATGGGATGCATCTAAATATCTAAACATTTGGGTGTGCAACCAATCAGGAGGAACGTTAGGTTACGCGCAATTTCCAGGTGGCCCAGCTTCTACAGATGGTGTAGTGTTGCATTTCACAACTGTGGGAAGCCGAACAGTAACAGGTACTGGCTCTCCTTATAATTTAGGACGTACTGCAACACATGAAGTTGGACATTGGTTAAACCTTCGCCATATTTGGGGAGATAACAATTGTGCATCTGATTTAGTAAATGATACACCAACACATAATACTGCTAATTATGGTTGTCCTACTTACCCTCACTACAGCACTTGCTCTGGTGCACCTATTGAAATGACCATGAATTACATGGATTATACTGATGATGCTTGCATGTATATGTTTACTACAGGACAAAAAACTAGGGCACAAGCTTTATTTGGAACTGGTGGTTCACGCGCTAGTTTATTAACCTCCATTGGTTGCCAAGCTCCTAGTGGAGGGGCTACGTGCAACGTACCTGCGAGTCTGGCCTCTTCATCTATCAATTCTAATAGTGCAACAGTAAGTTGGGGAGCTGCCACAGGTGCTACTTCATATAATTTACAATACAAACTTTCAAGTGCAACTAATTATACTACCGTTTCATCTTCTTCCACAAGCTTTGCTCTTACTGGCTTAGCTGCATCTACAACTTATAATTTTAGAGTTGCTTCAGTTTGTGCAAGTGGAACAAGCACTTATTCTGCAGTTTCATCTTTCACTACAACTGCAATTCCAACAACTTGTACCGATACTTGGGAATCAAATAATAGCATTTCTGCAGCAAAAACTATAACACGAGGAACAAATATTCAAGGACTAATAGGTTCTTCGGGAGATAAAGATTATTTCAAATTTCAAAATACAACAACTTCTAGAAACGTTAAAGTTACTTTAACAAATTTGCCTGCTGATTACGATTTAGTATTGTATAGAGGAACATCCACACAAGTTGGGATTTCTCAATTAGGTGGAACTTCATCTGAATCAATTATTTATAACAATACGCAAGCAGTAGCAACTTACACGGCTTATGTTTACGGCTATGGCAATGTATTTAATACCAGCAGTTGTTATACACTTAGAGCAGAGATTAGCTCAAGTAGCTTCGTACGTTTATCAGGTGAAACAGAAGCAGAAGAATCATTAGTTATTGAAGGAGGATTATCTATTTATCCAAACCCTAGCAACGGAAGTTTAAACATCCGTTTGCAGCCAGAAAGAGATTTACCTCAAACCATTTCAGTTTATAATCAAATGGGACAATTGGTAGAAGCATATGAAGTGAACTTTACAAAAAATCAACCGGCAGTTGAAATCAGAATGAACGATTTAGCTGATGGGATTTACTTTGTTCAAGTGTATGATGGAGAAAAAATTCAAACGCGCAAAGTATTATTAAGAAAATAGTAAATTAATAATTTATAGAATTGAAAGGGCGAGGAGAGATCTTCGCCCTTTTTTATTTCAATTTAAATCTAAAAGAGAAAATGTTAATTTTATTGAATATGAAGAATGTTTAATGTTATAATTATGCAAGGCAATGTCAATTGAAAATGATACCTATTTATCAATAGAAAAAGCTTCTACAGGCGAGTTTAAAGACCGTGGAAGCAAGTTTATAGGTTTCGCATTTCCTGTTTCGAGTGAGGATGAAGTAAAAGAATGTTTAGCAGAAGTTAAAAAATTACACCCAACGGCAGGGCATGTTTGTTATGCATTTAGAATAAACCCGCTCAATGAATATTACAGAACGAATGATGATGGCGAGCCTTCCTCAACAGCTGGTAAACCAATCTTAGGTCAAATCAGGTCCATGAATTTGCAAAATATATTAGTAGCTGTTGTAAGGTACTTTGGCGGAACGCTTCTAGGTGTTTCTGGGTTGATAAATGCTTATAAAGAAACGGCAGCTATTGCTTTAAAAGAGGCTACACTTATTGAGAAACAAATTACAGTTACTTTTCAACTAAATGTAGACTACATCAAAATGGGAGAAGTGATGAAATGGATTAAAGAAAGTAAATTTGAGTATTCAACTCCCTTGATGGGCGATACATTTATGGTAAGTATTGATGTTCCTTACTCAAAACATTTATCATTGAAAAACTATTTGAAAGAAAAAGGCTGGCTTACTGAATCTAGCAAATAGAAAACTCAAAGTTGTTTTAATGTTTTATTTACAATTTCAACACCTAGAAATCAAAAGAATTGTTGGTAACAATAATATTACGAAAACATAATACAATAAATCTACTTCAAAAAAGGGCAAATATTTTTTCCAAAAAGCTTTGAATTTGTTCATGTCGAAAATTACGAGATATTAATGGGTTTTGGAAAGTAATAGTTTAAAACAACTTCCGTGTTTATTTTTTTTTGCAAACTTTAAAAATCTTACATCAAAATTGAGATCATTTTTTAAATGACCTATGGAGTAAAAAAGTCGAGTTTTAAATAAATATTTATTTCTTATTTTTCATCTTTACCCGAAGTAAAAATTCTTAAACACCAATATTAACTAGTAACTTGAGAAGTATTTTCTGCACTGATTGTAATTTTTAAAGTTCATTTGTAGGTGTCAATACCCATTATCTCATATTATTTTATGACTTATATCAGTATTTTTTTCGGCAAAATCATTTCATAAGTTCACAAAAATATTAAGACTTAACATAATCTTAATTTACTATGCTAGGAAAAAACAATTTTTTTTTAAAACATCTGCTAAGACCAGCATTTAAATAAAGGTTTAATCACTAATAAAAATAAATTTCACTTTTAAATTAACTCAATCAAATCCGCACTTTTAAATTTCACTACCACCCATAAATTCAATCGATTATGAAAAGACTTCTACAATTAGTTTTATTGCTTACTTTATTTGTTTCTGGAACTCTGCAAGCGCAAACATTCAATTATGGAACGGGTTCTGTTGCCGGAAATACAGCTCCTTTTCAAACTGGCAGCGGAGCTGTAACAGTTTCGGGCAATGATGTTACTGTAACCGCTAACGTTACGATGCAGCCCGGCACATACAATTTCAACAACTTTACCATCAATTCCGGTGTGATCGTAACTGTGCAAGCGGTTGCGTCCGGAACTGTGGGCCCTTCATCAACACAAGGCGGTGGTAATGTGCCCTTGATTATTCGCTGTACCGGTACATTTACGAACGATGGGACGCTAAGAGCAAACGGTACCAACGGGGCAAATGCATCTGCCAGTGGTTCGGGCGGTTTACCGGGTAACGCTGGCTGGGGTTGTGCCGGCGGCCGCAATGGCGGTATTGGCGGTGCTTCTTCTCCTAGCAGCAGCTATCCCACGGCATTTCAATATTCTACATCGTCTCCGGCGGGCGTTTATACAAATGGCGGGCATGGCGTTAGTTTCGATTTTATTCCCAATCCTTCTGTATCTTGCAATGGTTCAACCAATTTCCCCAACATAGGCGGTGCAGGCAAAAGAATGAACCAAAACACCAATGCCGGAACCTATCCAACATGGGCAGGTGCCGGCGGAAGCGGGGGATCCTATGGTACAGCCGGCACGCAGGGCGCAAATGGTGTGGGCGTGTCTTCCGGCGCTTCGGTGGCTGGTCCTGCAGGTATTGTTTACGGCAATGCTACTCTAACTGCCCCCACCTGTACAAACCTTTCTGCTTTTAATCCTCAGGGGCAGACTCCTGCCGGCAACCGCTGGATTTTGGGCGGCAGCGGCGGCGGCGGTGGCGGCGGAACGCAGAGTATTGGCGGCAGTTCCCGTGCCTCCGGCGGCGGTGGCGGCGGTGGCGGTGGCGCTGTGCAAATTGTAGCAAATACGATAATTAACAATGCCGGTGCAGCTATAGAAGCAAGAGGTGGTAACGGTGGTCTCGGAGGCCAGTCCACAGGTACAGGGTCTTCTTGTGCCCGCGGTGGCGCAGGTGGTGGAGGATCTGGTGGAACCATCAACCTGCAATACATGAGTTCATATACCAACAGTGGTACCGTTTCGGTAGCCGGTGGAGCCGGTGGTGCTTCTAACGGACCATGCAATAGCCGTACTGGCGGTGCAGGAGGTAACGGGGGTAATGGTAGAACTTTGTTTGAACAAGACATTGTTCTCTGCACCGCCCCAACTACTCAAGCATCATCGTTTAGTTTTAGTAATGTTACAACAACAAGCGCAGATATTACTTTTAATAGAGGTAATGGCGATGGTGGCGTATTAGTGGTAGCCAGAGCTGCGGCTGCACCACAATCTCCAACCGGAGGAACTTCTTATACGGCAAACTCAGTTTTTGGCAGTGGTTCAACTACTGCTGCTGGCTCATACGTAGTGTACAACTCTAACGCTGCTGGACCGGTTACATTTAATGTGTCTGGTCTAACTCCGGGTACTTCGTACCAATTTTCTGTTCACGAATGGAACACAACCGCTACTTGTTATCTCAATCCTGGATTAGCGGGAACAGTTCCAATTCCGGTTTGCTTACCACCAAATACACAAGCATCAGCTTTTTTAGTAACGCCTTCTACTAATTCTGCTAATATGAGCTGGACTTCAGGTAACGGAACAGCTGGAGAATTGGTTGTTTTGCGCCAAGGTGCAGCAGTATCTGGCGATCCAGTTCAAACAACCTCATATACCCCAAATTTAGCATTTGGTTCAGGCACTGCATTAGGCAGCGGTTTTGTTGTGAAGGCCGGTACAGGCGGAACAGCCAATGTGACTAACCTTTTACCCAACACTATTTACCATTATGCAATTTACACCTATAACACTTCTGGGCCGTGTTATCAAACACCAGCTTTAATAGGAAGCTTTAGCACCTCAGACGGCCCAATGACTTATTCGCCTAGCACAGTTACTCAAAGTTCTATAGCTTCTATGACATTAGGAGCTGCTAGCCAGCAAATTGTACAATTGCAATTGAATACAGGGCCTGGAACTTTGCCCCCATTAACACTTACTTCCCTTAATTTTAATACCAATGGAAGTACTTTAGGAGCTACAGTCGGAAATGATATTTCTGTGGCCAGAATTTTTTGGAATTCAACTAATACCTTAACTGGAGCAGTCCAGTTTGGAACAAATATAACTTCTTTTCCAGGAGGCAGCACGGCTATAACTGTTGCTGGTTCGCAGATTTTGCAACCAAATAGCAATAATTATTTCTTTGTTGTGTATGATGTAAGTATTGGTGCAACAACTGGTAATGTATTAGACGGGGAAATCACCTCCATTACCTATACTGATGGAGTTACGCCTGTTACAGTAGCGCCATCGCCAACTACAGCACCGGCCGGTACGAGAACAATTACTTCTTTAATGTCTGTTACCTGTGGTTACACATTTAGCAACTTTGCTGCAACTTGGACTTCAAATGTAGGGCAAGCTGGTACAACAGTAGTTGCAACTGGGGCTGCTTCAATTAATGATCAGCGCTGGCCTTCACAAAGTTTTACACCCGGTTTTACTTTTGAATATAACGGAACAATATATAGCTCTTTTGGTATCGCATCAAAAGGCTACATTTGGTTTGGTTCAGCTACTCCATCAGGAATATCTGCTATACCTATCTCAACAGGAGCTACAGCTTTTGAGGGTGCAATTGCTGCTTTTGCTTTCGACATGGTTGCTCATACTGCTTCCACTACAACGCCTCAAGTTTCGGTGAGATATACAGGAACTGCACCCAACAGAGTTTGCACAATAGAATGGACTGCTTTTATGCCTTTTGGAAATACAGGTGGTTTGTGTTCCTTTTTTGGAAATCCAACAGATTGGAATAGATATGATATACAGTTACAATTGAACGAAAATGGCGGTACCAATTCAAATAGAATTGATATTGTTTTGAGAGACATGAATGGGTTTTGTGTAAATGCGAATGGAACTACAAGTGCTCAAGTTGGACTACGGGGAAGTTCTAATACAGACTTTTTAAATCGCTCTGGTTCTGGAAATACTGGCCATACAGCAAGTGCTGCAGGCACTTTAAATACTTCTGTAATTAGCCACGGTTCAAACAATTTTTTTAATGGAAATGGTGGTTTAAGATTTACCCCTACATTTGCTAAACCAATAATTACTCCAAGCCCAACAGCGGTAAATGTTTGTCCAGTTGAGGATGTAGCTTTAAGCACTACATCTCCTGTTGTTATCAAGCAATGGTTTAACAATAACTTAGCAATTTCGGGAGCTACAGCAGCTTCATATGCCGCCATTGCCAGTGGTAATCACTTGGTAATGGTTACGCAAGGTGCTTGCAGCAAATTATCTACAACAACTGCTGTAACCATCACACCTTGTTCTGCCGGAACGATCACCACCACTAACGTTGCTGCAATAAATTGTGCAGGAGCCCCAATAAGTGTGAGTTACACGGCAACAGGCACATTTACAGCAGGCAATGTATTTACTGCTCAATTATCAGATGCTACTGGAGATTTTTCTTCACCTGTAACAATAGGAACTTTAACCAGCACAGCAAGTGGAACCATCATTGCAAATCCGGGTATTATTCCTGCGCTAACTACTCCTGGTTTAGGATATAAAATAAGAGTAATATCCAGCACGCCAAGTGTTACAGGAACAGAAACAGCTTCTTTTGAAGTTGCTGAACCCGCTCCAATTATTAGCGTTACTAATCCGGCTGCAGCTTGCGCTCCTGCAACAGTTGATATTTCAGCAACAGGTGTTGTAACAGTAACTAATGGAACAACTGTTTCAGGCATAACTTATTGGAACAACATTGGTGCGACTATACCTTATACAGGGAATCCCAATGCTGTAGCAGTTCCAGGAACTATTTATGTTCGTTATGCAAATTCTTGTGGAAACGATGTTGAACCAATAGTTGTTACCTTTTCAAATCCACTTATAACTTCAAATTCAAGAACAAATCCTACAACCTGCGCAGTAAGCAATGGTACAATTACTTTAAATGGACTTCTTCCTTCAACATCATATGCTGTAGTTTATCAAAGAAACGGTCCTCCAAATGTTAGTGCAGGCACAATTTCAACTAATGGAATTGGCGCTCTTACTATTACTGGCCTAAGCGATGGTGCTTATGATAATATTATAGTAACGCAAGCAGGCTGTGCTTCAGTTGCTGCTTATCCTGCCTCTGGTTTTATTTCGCTGAATGACCCTGCTGCTCCTGCTGTTTCTAGCACATCAGTTGTAAATCCTACAACTTGTTTGGGAAATAATGGTAGTATTTTGTTGAATGGATTAACTGCAACAACTAGCTATAATGTTATTTATGATAGAAATACTGTGAATGTAGTTGCCGGAAGTATCACTTCAAATGGTTCAGGAACACTAACAATTCCTAATTTAACGGATGGTAATTATGATAATATTATATTAACCTTGGCTGGTTGTAATTCAGCACCGATTCCAAGCTCTGGCGTAATTGATTTGCAGCCACCATCTAGTCCAACTATAGCTTCACACACTGCTAATAATCCTGTAACTTGTGCAGGAGCAAATGGTAGTATTTTGCTAAATGGACTTGCGGCTTCCACTTCTTACACAGTTGCTTATCTTAGAAATGGAAGTCCAATTTCAACAGGAAGCATTGTTTCTAATGGCAGTGGCGTGCTAACCATTGGAAGTTTAACAAGCGGAGCATATACTTCTTTTGTTGTTACCAATGCTTCAAGTTGCTCTTCAGCTGCATATCCAGCAGTTGGCAACATTACTTTAACTGATCCAGCAATTCCTAATATCACTTCTTTTTTAGCACATGATCCTACTTCTTGTGTGGTCAATAATGGAGATATACAATTGGGTGGCCTATTGAATGCTACATCTTACAATTTGGTCTATAAACGTAATGGTGGGGCAAATATTAATGCTGGTAGCATAACCACCAACGGTGCAGGTGTTTTAACTTTAGGTGGCCTCGCTTTGGGAGATTATGATAACATAGTTGTTACATTGGCTGGTTGCGCTTCTGATCCTTATCCTGTTTCAGGAAGTATTACTTTGTTTAACCCACCAACACCTGCCGATGCGGTGGGCATTCCAGCTGAAGTTTGCGGTGCAGATATAGTTTTACTAGGTGCAACGGGAGCTGTAGCAGGCGAAGATTACAACTGGTATAATGCCTTAACTGGCGGAACATTGGAACAAGCTGGTGGAAGCGCATTCGGAACTCCATTTATCTTTAGTACTACAAACTATTTTGTCGCTATTGTTAACAACATTTCTGGTTGTGAGAGTGCCACTCGCACTCAAGTTACAGCAACAATCTTTCCTACCCCAGCTCCACCAATCATAACTCCATCTGGATCTACGGCAATTTGCTCAGGATCTACTATTAATTTAGTTAGTTCTTATGCATTTGGTAATTTATGGTCTAATTTATCCTCTACTCAAAGCATTCCTGTAACTACAGCAGGTAGTTTTACAGTTACCCATACAAACGTGAACGGGTGTTCTGCTACTTCTGGAGTAACTACAACCACTTCAATTCCTTCTCCTCAGGGAACGCTTTCTGCAAATGGACCTATTTGTAACAGTGGGAATGGAGAACTTACATTTACTGCTACTTCTGGTGTTGCCCCATTTAGTTTAACATATAATAACGGTTCAACAAATGTTACAGAAAGTGTTGTTAACAGTGGTACACCTTTTTTAGTAAACCCTAATCCAGTTAACCTCACAACAAATTATACTTTAATATCAGTATCTGATGCTGTTTGCACAAGGTCTACTGCTTTTACAGGGCCAGCTGCTTCAATTACTGTTTCTCCGGCTTTACTTGCCCCAACATTTACCACTTTCAATTATAACACAGGTACATCTGTAGACCTTAGTTGGGTTGCATCTGCTACCGCTACTTCATACTTTTTAGAATATGGAACTTCTAATACTTTCGCATCTACTATTTTCAGTGGAGACATTGGAAATGTTTTAACTTATCCGGTAACTGGTTTGGTTGCAGGAAACATATACTACTATAGAGTTAGAGCAGTAAATGCTATATGTGGAAATAGTCCTTGGTCTGATGTTACACCTTTTTTAACTACTGCTATTGTTTGGGAAGGGACTGTAAGCACTGATTGGAATGTACCTCAAAACTGGAGTCCTTTCTTGGTTCCAACTATATCAACAGACATTGAAATTTTCGATAGAACTAACGACCCGATTATTCCTACTGCTGGTTTAAATGGATTTGCAAGAAATGTTTCTTTACAACCTAACGCAAATCTTCAAATTCAAACTGGTAAATCTTTGAATGTAAAAGGAGATTGGGATGCAGTTGGTAATTCTATTTCAGGTGCAGGTCAAGTCGTGTTTAATGGAACTGTAGCTCAAACAATTACAGGTAATGCTTCATTTCAAAATTTAACTGTAGATAAAACCAGCGGAACAATTGCTATTACTTCCGGAATTCAAAGTATAACGGGTATTTATAGGCCAACTAACGGAACTTTAACAACCAATGGTAATTTAAGACTTGTATCCAATGCTTCTACAACTGGCATTGTTTCAGGAAATGGCGCTGGTTCAATTTCAGGCAACGTACAAGTAAATCGTTACATGCCAGGTCCTGGCGGTTACCGTTATGTATCATCTCCAATACAAGAATCAACAGGCCTACAGATTGGAGATTTTGACGCTCCTTTGTCTGGTGCTGATAACCTTACATGGAATCCAGCTCCTAATACGCCTATTCCTTCTCCTTTCCCTAATTGCTGGTACTATGACGAGACTATTCAAAACCCTTATGCACAGTTTGGTTGGATTTCTGAAACTTCTGGTAGTATTGTTACAGGACGTGGTTATTCAATGATTACACCTGCTAACCATACAGCATCTTTAACAGGTCCTGTGAATAGTGGAGCAATTTCTCTTCCTAACTTCATTACTAGAACCCCAGGATTTACGGCTGGTTTAGGTGTTAACTTAATTGGTAATCCTTATCCATCTCCAATTTCGTGGACTGCATTTAGGGCTTTAAATGGAACAAGTAATTTAAGTGCAGTAGTAAAACGTTTTGTTTCATCTGGTCTTTATTATGGACAATATGTAGATTGGAATACTGCTGTTGGAACTCCTAGTTCTGTTGGAGATAACATTGCCTTAGGACAAGCATTCTTTGTAACAAAACTCATTGACGGGGTTTCAAATATTGACTATAACAATTCAATTCGTGTGGATAATTCAAGTACTACTTTCTATGAAACACAACCGGTAGTAAACAATTTATTACGTTTACAACTGATAGGAGGCGCTGGTGCTGACGAAATGGTAGTATATTTTGACCCAACTGCAACTAATAACTACGATGTAAACTATGATGCCATTAAGTTCTTATCCGAAACTGCTGGTATTCCTAACATTTATACCAATATTGACACTTTAAAAGTAAGCATCAACGTGTTGGAAGCATTCAACCAAGACATGGTTATTCCAATGGGTATAGTTGCTAAAACTGCTGGTAATTATCAAGTGAATGTGATTGACATGTCAACTTTTGCACCTTCTTCCACCGTTTACTTAGAAGATAGAAACTTAGGAACATACACCAACCTAAGAGCTGTAAATCAATACAATGTAAATTTACCCGTAGGTGAGCACAATGGTCGTTTCTTTATCCATTTCCGCCCTGCTGTAGAAGTTGCTGTAATTAACGAAACATGTCAGCAAAATGATGGAGCAGTATCTATTACAAATCCATCTGCAGAACAACAATGGAATGTTAGTTTATTTGACATTGCAGGTCAGCAGTTAGCGCAATCAACAGAAGCGAACACCACATTTGCTAACTTAAACGAAGGTAATTACACACTAAAAATTACTGATGCAAGTGGTTACTCAGTAGAACAACCTTTTGTAATTGAAGCTGGACAAGTTGTTGAAGCTAACATCACTCCAATGAGCAGCAATTTCTTCTATACAACAGACCTAATTGAAGCATCAGTTGAGCAAGTAGTTTCAGGAATGACATACGAATGGTACTTAAACGGCTTATTAGCAGGTACAGGAACTGAAATTGCATTAAACGTTACTGAACCGGGTGTATATGAGTTAATGTTAAAAATGAGCGGAGCAACTTGTATTTTCCAAACCAGCACCAGTTTCTCGGTGACGCAGGAATCTACTGTTGGTATTGAAACGGCAGAAAGTGCTTCAGGATTTATCATCTATCCAAACCCAACACGCGATATGTTGAATGTACAAATCAACCAAAAAATCGGATTTAACAAATTGTCTATTTTCGATGCATCAGGAAGAATGGTACATTCAGAAGTATTAAATGGAGCACTAGGTCAACAAACCATTCAGGTTAACTTAAACAACCTTGCTGCAGGACTTTATCAG
>Ga0247837_1007661_pt1 | contig 14144 bp, 21 predicted proteins | sample LaCtaG_2_FD_187115 | JGI IMG/M metagenome (GOLD analysis project Ga0247837, IMG submission 187115) | Freshwater microbial communities from meromictic Lake La Cruz, Castile-La Mancha, Spain - LaCruzMarch2015_14.5m | ecosystem: Environmental > Aquatic > Freshwater > Lake | place: Spain: Castile-La...
AAATTCTGATCAATGGGTTTGCGGGATATTTTTTATTAATTTAGTGGAATTTTCCTATAGGGTTTTTGGACTAATGTTATTATGAAAAGAAATGTGTTTGCCTGTAAATAACAGGCAATTTACAGGCAAAATGTATTTTTAATGGGTTTTAATTAATAACCATACTCCATAATCCCTATAAGAAATTATGCTCTCTGTGAGTATTCGCAATCTATTAAAAGAGAGTTTTCCGTCACTATAAAAAAGAGATGTTTTTAGTTTTCACCTGCAAATAACAAGTGAAATGCAGGTGAAACTATTTATCCAAAGTATAAAAATAGTATATTAAAAAAGAGACGTTTTGTTATAAATAATAAGAGATTAATAAGGAAATTGACCAAATTAATTTCAAAGACAATATTTAAAAATATGTTGTAAAAAAATATTATTTCCATATTTCGTCTTCATTTTCAAATTCGGTGTGGTGCGATTTTTTATGTAAATCGTCAAAATCAAGTTGATTATAATCTGTTATATCTTCTTTAATTTTACCACTTTCTTTTACATATTGTACTATACCAACATTTAAAATTCTTAAATAATCTCTAGCATATTCTAATCTTTTTACATATTCTTTTATTTTATCAGAAATTTTTCTATGTATATTATTATGAGGGTCTAAACCATCTATTTTTTTATTTCCTTTTAGAAAATCTATAACTTCATTATTTATCATATCATTTATAACTTCATTCATTTTTTTGACGTTAATTGTACCATCTTTATTTATAAAAAATATTTCAATACCTAAACCATGTTCTCGCTTTAATTTAGCGTTTAAACGTTCTAAGGAGATATACTGTTCTCTACATAAAAAATGAAATTGTGATATTTCAAAATATAATTTTTGAACTAATTTATAAACAGTACTTCCAACTCTAATTAAAGGATTGTATTTATAAGTACTTTCATATTTTTTATTATAATCTTTTGTTTTTAATATTGTGGGTATAAAAGATGGTTCTATTAGAGGTACAGATTCTTCATTTATATTTCTTAAATTGAATATTTTTCTGTAATAGCCGTTTTTGAATATGTAAGTTCACACAATTTAAACAAATTATTTTCACTATTTAAAATGGCTGTATGCTCTTTTCTTAGAAAACCATTATCATCTTTTTTTGTTTCCCAACTTCTTGTTTTTATAACCTGTTTTTCTTTATAATCATAAAACATATAGTTACTCATACCAGAAACATAAACTTTATTAATTATATTTTTAACTTCTAAATCAAACATTCCTTTTTGAGTTGTATATACTATATTATTTTCATTATCAAAAATCACTTTACCTTCATTATCTATTTTGAAACATCTATAATCTTCATTGATAAATTTTACTTTTGGAAAACATTTTTGTATATGAGTAACACATAATTCATTGATTTTATTTTTTACTGATTGGTCATCAAATTCTTCACCGCTTATAACCCATTTATTGTTTTCACTATTGTAGTAAGCTTCATTATTAACAATAGGTTTTTCTATATATTCAACATTGTCTAAAAACCATGTTTTACTTTTTTTATTATAGATTGGTTCTTTATAATTTAATGGTCTATTATACCATTTTTTATTTTGAGATAATTGTTTATTTGAATATTTATAACTATCTACAAATAATCTAGAATCTAAATAATCATAAATTGGATGTTTAACATTAAAAAAATCAAAAAATCCTCCATCAGTTATTGATTGTTTTACATTTAAAGCCTTTTCTATAAGCCACATATAAGCACGTACATTAGCAGTTATGTTATTACCAAAAATAATATCACTATTAGGAAATAATTCAGATACACTAACACCATAACTAGTATTACCTATTAGTTTAAACAACTCTTCTTTATTGAGAGAGTCTTGTAATCCCTCAAATTTATAAAAATTTCTAAAAGCTCTAATATCATCTATAAAAAATTTACCAAAATCTTTTCTAATATAATGATGACATTTATTGCCTCTACTTTTATCTATATATTGTTCATGTAATTTGAATGAATAATCTTTATCACCATTATTGTGTTCATCACTTCTTTTTTTTAATTCTTCTAAACTATTTACTTTCATTGATAATGGATATATTAACATACAACTAACTTTTAGATTGTCTAAAATATCGTCTCTTTGTTTGGGATGTAAACCATTTAAAATAATGTCTAATATTGAACTAGTAATAGTTCCATCTATAATTTCATTAGTTAAAATAATATTTTTAGTATTTTTCATATTATATTTAACAACTACAATGTTATTATTTTGATCGTCTTTATCTATTTCAATTTTTTTAGATTTATCACTATTTATCCATGATTGAATTAAATCTTGTTTCCATTTTAATATACCAGAAACTTTTATTATATAATTATCTTTACCTAATTCTTTTTTAAAAATATTTATATATTCTCTTAAACTAAAATATTCTTCTATTCTATATAAATAACTAATAGCTTCACCATAATATTTATACATATTAGATTTAGCACTTGTATAAGCACCTACCATATCTATATCAAAAGTAAAATTTTGTTTTTTAATATCTTTATAATGAATTTTAAATAATAAGGGATTTGTACTATTACATCTTCCTCCGTCAAGTTTGGCTAAAATCATTCTTATATATATACTATTTGTATAATCAAATAAGTCTTTAATAGTATCATCAAAACGATTATAAATTCCTAAATAATTTGAACTTGAAGATTTACAATATTTATCTAAAAAATTTATTTTTTCTTCATTACTATTAACATTATCAGATTGATATTCTTTATTTATTATTAAACTATTACAAGTACTTCCAAGAGTATATTTAATTTCTTCTATTCTTTCTTCTTCTATTCCTATTTTTTTACTTATATCATATATATTTTTATTAAAATTATTTACAGCTTTATATAATTGAATATCACCTAGTGCATAATTATGATAATAATCTGGTTCTTCTAATAAAGCTTCTATCATTCTTGGTTTATATTTATCTAATAAACCTTTATCTATAATATCAATATTGTTATTTTTATAAAATTGTTTAAGACCTATAACACCTTGCATAGCACTTATATCTATAAAATTTAAACGTACTTTATATTTATAAGTATTAATCGTAACTATCCAATGAGGTTTTACTTGTTTATGTCTTTTTAACTCTTTATCAAAAGAATTACTTTTAAATCGTTTATCATGACTAATAATTCCTTTTTTTATAAAATAATCTATAGAATCATAATATTCATTTTGGAATATATATGGAATATCCACTAAACCAAAAAACATTACTAAATTAATACTAAGTATTGGTAATATCTCATCATAATAGGTTTGAGAGTCTACAATTTCAATTTTATATTCATAACCTTGATCTTGCATAAATTGTTCAATAACAGTTTTTTCATCTAATAAAATTGGATATTTATAATTTTGGAATTTATAAGCTAAATTAGGATTGTCTTTAATATAACTTTCTCTAATTTCGTTAGCTAAATTAGATATGTAAATTTTTCCTTTTTCTTCATTTTCAAATGAATTTTTTATTTGTATTGTTATAAGTTCTGGAGGTTTTAAAGTATAATCATTATTAATTAAATAATCTTCAGGAATGTTTTTTATTATATTTCTATATTCTAAAGGATTTGATATTACTTTATGAATATTTACATCAAAATCGTTTAAATAATTTTGATTTACATAATTACAATAATTTATAAAATCATTTTGATTAGTAAATTGTTTATCATTACTGTCATAACCACCATTATACTTTGCTAATGAAGATAATAAACTACCTGTATTTTGAAATTCACTATCTATATCGTGAATATGTGCTATTGGACTACTTCTAGATTCCCAAAGACCTTTATTATTCTTTACATGTTCTTTAATTATAATGGGTTTATTAAAAACTTCTTTTGGGTCTATAATTATTTTTTTAGATAAATTTGTATTATTATAGATAAGTTTTTTATGAGGATTTAGATCGTTAGTAATATCAAGTGAGGTCATTTTACACCTTTTTCTTTAGATGTATCTACAACAAACAACCATTCACCATCTATCCATTTCCAAACTCTATGAGAATAAAAATCGTTGTGTTTTTCGTAAGTATTTGATATTTCGGGTTTTTTACTGGTATAAGTAGACATATTTTAAACTCCATAATTGTTATGAAGTTCAAAAATCTTTTGGTGTTTTGAAAAAATTATTTAGTTAAAATTATAAAAAAGTGGTATAGTCCAAACATTACTATTTGACTTATACAAAATTTTTCGTATAAAATTGTACTTGATTGAAAATAAAAATAACTCATAATTCTTCGTTTTTAATCATAATTCTATCGTTCATATCCTTGTAAGATTTTCGAACTTTCGGTTTAGCTGTTCATTAGTGAACAGCTATATCGATAAATTACCATTTTAATAAAAATTACACAAGTAATAATAAACACATATTCTTGTTTTAGATTACTTTTTAAAGGCGTTTATTCTTATAACAAACAAAATCTCCTAATTACTTTTTAATAGTCTATTTTACATCTCATAAAGTCTATATGAGGCTATTTAACAATTACATATTGTCCTATTTTATAATTACTGATAAATTGTAAGAGCTATCGGTGCGTTACAACATCGTTACAAAACATCTAGTTAAACCTAGTTTATGCTAGGGGTCTATTACATATAAGTACCTCTGGTATGAAGTGTAATAGGGGTTGTTTTTTACGACTTTGTAACACCCCTAGCACCTTTTAACTAACTAGGTGTTACCTTCATGAAAGAAACTAGAGAACTATTTTCAGCAATATTTGAAAAATACGATAATTCAACCTGTCCGACTAAAACCAAAACCTATTTTATTGATGTTAGAAGCAGAGAAGGCGGAGTAGTAAAGAAGCATCTTATCTTTGATGAGCAAATTTCCTCCATTATACCTAAAAAGCTAACCTTAGGTGAGTATGTAGCATTCTTAGCTGATATTGAATTTAAGAATGTTCAATTTTTAAACATATTTGAATTAGGGGAGGTGTCTTTATGATAAAAAGTTACTCTCTCACTATCCCACGTTCGGAAATATTGAATCTCTATATGGGTACACTCCATGAAATAACTATACACTCTATTTCTGAATGGCTTAAGTCCAAAACTAATAAACAATTCATCGTTATTGAACGTGAATTTGTCATGGAAGCTATCCAATACATAGAAATCAATAAATATAATGATACTTTTCTAAATCAAAACATCAAAGAAAAATTGGACTTAGATTTTATTAAGGAATTTGTGGTTGGATGCTGAATATGAAGTTTATCAAATTCACTATAATATACCTATTATTTACAATAGGTTATTTAGCTTATTTATTGTCTAAATTAGAACCACTTCATGTACACGAAATAGCACTTACTTTCATAGCGATAGGTTCTGTATTGGCTGGTGGAGGAAAGTTGTTAGGAGTCTTAAGCAACGACAAAAAAGATGTTATCGATCAAGACGACACAAATATTTAAAGCATTAGAACCAACGCATAGAAGATAAGTATTTAAGTCTAAAGTTATTAAAACAATCGTTTAGAATACTATAAGCGGTCATTCTTGTCTTAGAATCGTCAACAGATTGATCAGTGCTAATTACAGATTTTTTTTCAACAATTTTAATAAGTTGTTTGTTGTTTTTTAAATCTAAGTTTAAATCAACAAGGTCTTGTTTTGCTTTTTGATAAGCTGTAGTTGATATTACTCTTTCTTCTTTAGTAGGCGGAGTATCATCATTAACTGTAGAACTATCTTTTTTAGACTCGTTATTAGCTAATAAAGATTTGTAACAAGACAACAACTCTTCAGTTGTTTTTATAATTTTTTCATTATTAGAGATTAAAGCTTCATTATTAGATATCAAAGCTTCGGTATCTTTTATTACTTGTTCATGAGCAGTAATAATTTTTTCAGCCTTTTCAATTTTTTTATCTATTACAATAATTTTACGTTCTTTATCTACAATTCCACGTTCGTTTTTTTCAATTTCTGTAGATAATGTTTGAATTCTTTGTAGTTTTTCACTTCTATCTCTAAAACTAAGTATCGAGTTTATCGGTGCAGAATTTATCATTGTAGCAGACATAATTTTCTCTTGTTTATATTGTTAATCGTTATCACCAGCTAATTCTATTGGAGGTTCATAAGTATCATCAAACACATGATGTTTTACTACTAGTTCATTAAAATGATTTTTTAAACCAATATACTTATCGCTAACATGATGATATTTATCAGTAACTTCTTGAACTTTTTCTACTTGATGAGATAAATCTTCTTTTAAATGATCGATCTCTACTTTTTGTTCTGAAGATACAATTTTTTGTTTCGTCAATTCTTCTTTCAAATCTTTTTTATCCTCTCTAAGATCACCAATAACAATTTTTTGATCGTTAACAGTTTCTTGAGATGTTTTTAATTGGTCTTTCAAAGAACTGTTTTGATCTTTTAAGGAAGTATTTTCAAATAAGGCTTGTTTTAAAACATCCTCAAATTCTTTAATTTTTTTTAGTAAATCTTCATTGTTTTGAGGAACAATTGGTTGTGGAATAATATTTTGAACAGGTTGTATAACTTGTTGTCCTAAAAGTAATTTATCAAAATGACCTATCCATTTATTTGAAGATATAGAAGTTTCATTTTTCCACTTAACAAGAAAGTTTTGATATCCTGAATATATTTTATTAAAAGCAAGATCTGCTTGTTGAAGATTGCTACAAGCTAAAACAGTATATTTACTATCCTCTATTTGATCACGACAATTATTTATATCATTTATATATTTATTATATTCTACTGATAAACCATCAACATCCCACATTTTACTTATCAACTGGGGAGTAGAACCTTGTTTATATTTTGTATTCTTATTTAAATAATCTCCATAAGCCATAGATTCGTTATCTAAAGAATCAGTCATATTTTGAAATAAATTAGGGTAAGCATTTTCATATTTGCTTCTTATTAAATCTTTCTCACTTTTCATCAATAACCTCAAATAATTTGTTTTATATATTTCTAAATAACCAGAATTTAAAACTTAAAACAAGTAGAAAATATAGTTTGTAATTGTGGTATTTCATAACTGCGATAAAATACCTCTCTAACAACTTCTAATTTAATAAGGATTTTTATGACGGATGATAATGTACCAAAGACTGGTGTTGTAAAGTTCTTTTCTTTAAATGGTGGTTATGGTTTTATAGTGGATGATGAGACTGGTACTGATATCTTTGTTCATTTAAACAATTTGAAAGAATGTGGTTTGAACGAATTAAATAAAGATAATAAAGTCAGTTTTATACAAAATAAGAAAGGTGCTAGGTTTTACGCTACAAATATCAAATTACTATAATAATTGTAGATTTATTGCATAGGATTTACCTTTTTTAGTAAGTAGTTCGTAACCAATATATTGATAGTTGATAAGACTTTTATAGCCTGCTTTTTCTACTTCGCTAATATGAACGAATATATCTTCGCTACCATCATCAGGCGCAATAAATCCATAACCTTTGTTTAAATCAAACCACTTTACTTTTCCTTTTTGCATAAATATTCCTAATTACTTGTTACAAGCATCTTTTAATTTTTGACCAGCTGAAAATTTAGCAAGAATTTTAGTTGGAATTTCTATAGGTTGACCATTTCTTGGATTACGACCAGTTCTAGCTTCAACTTTAGTTGTATAAAATTGACCAAAACCTACAAGGGATATCTCATCACCTTGCCCCATAGCATCAATTACCGAAGAAGTGAACATATCTATAGCTTTCTCAGCTTCTACTTTTTTACAATTATGTTGATTAGCTAGGTGTGTTATAAATTCTTGTTTGTTCATTTTGAATTTCTTTTAATATATTGTTTAAGTTTAAAGTACTACCATTCCCACTTTTCAGGAATATATATGTTTAATTCACTATTAGTTTTATTACGTTCTTTTGGTAATTGTAATGGTTTATAACCAGTATAATCTGTAAAGGTTTCACTTATTGAAATAAGTGTCTTTTTACTATTACTAGGACGCTTATTAAAAATACTATTAATACAGGTAGCACCAACATTAAAACTATCTGCTATTTCTTTTATAGTCATACCAGAATTACGCATATTTTTAGCTTCTTGTTTTTGTTCACCTGTTAATAGATTTTTAGATTTCCTAATTTCAATATCGTGTTTTTCATAAATCTACGTATTGTAGGAGGAGTAACACTAAACAACTTACTAATTTGTTCTGTAGTGTTACCAGACTCATACAATTCAATAATTTTTTCTTTATCTAATTCTATTACTTTCTTAGGCATTAACGTAATGTTTTTTAACATAATGTCTACTAGTCAATCATTCATAGTATAACCAATAGACATTATAAATAGTTTTATAGTGGAAATTTATTTTTTACTATAGAATAATCTTTAAACCATTATCAACTGTTTCAAAACTTGCTGTAGTAAGGTCTTTATATTTATCAACTACATTATCTATTGTGAACTGAATATAATAGACATCTTTAGTATTATAAATTCTAAAACCTCTATTATCTTCTGCAATTTTTAAAAAATAATTATTTATATTTTTATCGTCTTTAAAAACAGCAATACTATTTCCTTTAGTCCATGATAATTCATTTAAAAGCATAGGTGAAAAGTAAACTTTCATTATATATAATTCATTATTTCTTGGTGTTTTATACTTTTTAGGAATTATCTTAACTTTTACTTCACTGATAGTACTTTTAATTGATGTTCTAGGATATATTCTAGTTAATTTCATATATTTTATTCCTTTATATAATTTTAAGTTATTTTTGATTTTCTTAGTAGACTTTTTAAATAACACTTTCATTTTAATACATTTTATATAATTATGTCAATTAAATATTTAATAAGCCTTAGTCCATGATTCTTTAAAAATAAGTTTCATAATATCTAAAGTATCTTTACGACTTAAATACTTACTTTGAATCATCTTTTTAATCATCTCATTAGAATATCTTTTCATATCGGACATTTTTAAAGTTTCTGGAGGTACTACACTTTCAAATTCATTTTTATAAACTAAATCATTAATAATTTTGAAAGCTTGTATATCATCTTTAGGGATTCTATCTTGATAATGGTTTAATTTTTCATTGATGATATAAAGCAACTTATAATTAATCTCATTTAATAAATCATTACAACTATTATTTTGTTCTATAGGATTTTGAGTTTTAAAAGTTTTTAAAACCTCATCAAAATTGATATTCAAAGAGATTTCATTATTGTTATCTTCATTATTAGTTTCAAAATTTATAACTGGTATTTGTCTTTTAAAATTAACACTATTTTTATACTCAATTAAATCTTCAATTTTAAAATCTTTATGTAAAACTTCTAATTCTTCATAAATAATATTTACATCAATATTGTCATTAAGACGTGTATTAATATAATTTTTAAAATCTACATTTTCTTTTAGAAACTTATTTAGTTCTTTCATGTTTACGATCTCACTTTAGTTTTTTTAGAATTAGCAACATCACGATTATGATTTAAAGACAAATCGTGTTTAGAGTGATGTTGATTTAATATTTCTTTGTTATTATTCAAATATCTTTTTACTACAGGAACACTGAACTTTTTAATATTCAACAAAGTCGTTTGATTAATATAGATTTTATCATCTTTGAGTTTAGCTTTATCATTATCCGACATTATATTTTTTACAACTTCATCAAGCCTGTTGTTTGATTCTAAAGTATTTTTATGTTCAAGTTTACCTAGTTTATTATTTTTTATAATACGATTACAAAATGGAATTACTGCCATTTTTACAAGCTCTTGTGGAGAGATATTTTTTATTGAAAGTGCATTGTAAAAAGTTATTTGCTCTTGTTGATTAAACAATTTCTCATTAAGCGCATAATGATTTAAGAGTTCTACTAATAACTCCGAATGACTTTTAAAATGTTTCTCATCTTTTAGCTGTTCAAATTGTCTTTTTACAGATGAATCAATACCTCTAATATTTAGTTGTTTGGTATTCTCTTTCTCAATCATAATACTACCTACTTGTTATCTATATACAGTATACTATATTAATAAACACTATGCAAGAATAAAATACACTACCTTATAAAAATATTTACTCTAAATAAAAATCAAAGTAACTATTACAAGTATTTAGATCATCTTCACTATGTCCTAAAATTTCAGAATAATAACATTGCGGAGTTTTACGATTGTCTTTTTTATATTTAGCACAAGCAATAGTTGCATAAATTGCTCTTAAGTCTTTAGCTGTGATATCACCCTCAACAAATTCACTAAAATGTTTTTTTACTCTTAAACTTAATTCTTTAGAACAGTTAGAATGAAATGTAGCAGGATTGTTTATGTATTGAGGCATATCTAACCTCATTCCTTTTAAACAATTAATAATAGGGTTTGTTGTACTCAATAAAGGTATTTTATAATCCTTACATTCTTTTCCTTTGGTTTTTAATTGACCTTTAAAAACAACTATATTTTCACTAAAAGGTGTAAATACAGCAGTACAACCTATTTCAGCAACTCTACGACCTGTCAAAGCTGCTAAGGCTAAAACTCTATTAATGTAAGATTTTGATGATAGTAAGAATACAGCTCTATCAATAAAACCTTGAGGATTTTTTATAAGTTTTAAATTTGATTGTTCTTTTTTTACTTTAGCTTTGTAATTGTTGTTAACCGTATTAGTTTCATCTTTTGTAAGCTTTAAACTTCTAACTGCATTATATTTTTTAATAAGATGTTTGAAATCAATAATACTAACATGATATTTTGCAGCTGTTTGTAATAAGATATTAATACCCATACTTTTATTCTTTGTTATTTCAACTATAGCTTTAAAGATATCATTATAATTTACATAGTTATTTTTTAGATAATGATTAGCAAATCCATTTCTATATATTGTAAAACTCGCTTTTCTACTTTCTAAAGTATTATAACTATTAGTAATATATTCTTTTTCTAAATTACAAATACTTATTAATTCTTCATCGCTACTACAAACACTAATCTTATTGTAAAACTCATCTATTCTAAGTCTGCCCATGAAATACCTTATATTTACAAAATTATAGTTGTATTATAATATATTTTATTGTATTATACAATAAGTATTATATAAAACGTATAATACAATTAATATTATACAAAATAGGATTTAATTATGGCATTTAAAATTAGTTTAAAAGATATCAAAAAAGGTGGTTTTACAAGAAAAGCACAAATAATGTACAAAGACCAAGAGGGTTTTATTTATGGTACATTGAAAAAAATTGATTTAGTTGAAAGTATTGATGAAGATAAAATTAAAAGTAAAAATAAAAATTTAGCTAAAGATGAAGTGATAAGAGAACATTTAAGATTTTCATTTGAGTTTAAAACAATAGATGAAAGTATAATGAAAATTAGTAATCTTACAGGAACAGTTTTTAATAAAGAACCTGTAAATATCAAGTTTAAATCCAGAGGAAATAAAATATTAGAAAATATTTATAATGTTCTAACTCATACATGTTTAAGTTTAGGTTTATTAAAAAAAGAAGAATTAGATTTATATGATGATGAATTAAATATTATAATGGAAGAAAGACTATCTAATTATAATGATAGAGAACAAAATAAATTAATAAGAATTAAGTGTAAATTAAAAGAAACACCTGATTTAAAAAAGCAAATTGATGAATATACTATTGAAGTTATTAAAGAGCTTCCTAAAGTTAGTTAAAATAATAAAAAATCGCTTAGACTTAAAAATTTAAGCGATTTTTTAACTTTTAATAGTAATTGTTCAACTAATTACTATAATCTTCCTTTCTTTTGTAGTCCTAGAATGTCATTAGGAGTTAGATGTCCTTTCTCTCTTAAAATTCTAATATCCGAATCATTAAGCTTGTCTAAATTTTCATGATCTTTTTTTTCAATAGTAATATGTAATTTATTCTCTTGTAATTTATCATCAATTATTTCTGTATTATTTAATGATTTTATCAATTCTAAAACTTCTTTTTGAGATAATGATTCGCTATTAAATAATGTTTTTAATAAACTAACTTTTAAATCTTGTATATCTTTAGAGTTATTTATATCCTTAAACACATTCATAATATCTACTTCATTAAGCCAATCCTTAGGTATAGAAGTTAATTCTTTAAAATAAATTTGATATGCCCAAGCTTCACCAGAATCTATTTTATTTAATAATTTTTTATATATTTCTGGTGAATCTTTAATAGCTAATTTTCTCAATTCAACTAACTGTTTTCTCAATGGTGATAAAGAACCTTTAGGACGACCATTTGGATTACCAGAAACTCCTTTTTTAAAAATATTAGATTTTGTTTTACTCATTACTCATTTTTTCCATTTATCACCAAATAATAACTGGTGAATATACCATATTTTCAATTGAACAACAAACAAACCGATTAATCGCAATTTTAATTTACCTATTAATTACTTATTATTTAATGGTAAATGCTAAAAACATCTCTTTTTTATAAGCTGTAGAAACTGTGGAAACCTCCTTTTTTATAGTGACGGAAAACTCCTTTTTATAGATTGCGAATACTCACAGAGAGCATAATTTCTTATAGGGATTATGGAGTATGGTTATTACCTAAAAAACTCATTCAAAATACATTTTGCCTGTATTTCCCCTGTTATTTACAGGCAAACACATTTCTTTTCATAATAACATTAGTCCAAAAACCCTATAGGAAAATTCCACTAAATTAATAAAAAATATCCCGCAAACCCATTGAACAGAATTTTTGATTTGGTAGACGATAGACGATTTTTGCACTTAAAATTTGTCTATCGTCTACCAAAATGAATTTTTGAGAAACATAACTCTATCTATTATGTAATATAGTGTTTGAGAAGACTGATAAAAAATAAAATGACGTCAAAAGGTATATGTAGGGGAGTAGCACTTTGACGTCAATCGCTAAAAATAAAAAATATCTAACACTCTAAACCTCAAACAATTAAAAACTTTTTATGACCAAACACATGAAATTAGGATGTTTAGAACCATAAATAAGACTAAGAACCTACAAAGATATATGGCATACGAAAGAAGAGGCTAAAAACACGCTTAAAATGGGTAATTCAATGAATTAAACACGTAATATAGACTCACAAGACGAACACTATTGACAAACTACATAACTATACGTACAATTACACGTATAAAAACAATAGGAATATATGCAAAAGAAACTAACAATCAGTATAGCCGAGAACGTGTACAATGATTTATACGCCGTGATAGGAAAGCGTAAGATCAGCAAGTTTATAGAAAATCTGATAAAACCACACATAGTTGGCGATAATTTGAGTTTAGCGTACCAAGAAATGGCACAAGACGCACAAAGAGAGATTGAAGCCTGCCAATGGACAGAAGGATTGATACATCATGATTTTAGTTAAAAGAGGTGAAGTATGGTGGATTAATTTTGAACATTCTGTTGGTGGTGAGATACAGAAAAATAGACCAGCAGTAATTATCAGCAACGATTATGCAAACCAATACTCAAATAGAGTCCAAATAATCCCCTTAACTAGTAAGATTGAAAAGTGTTATCCGTGTGAAGCTTATGTACTAGTGGGCGATCATAAGAGTAAAGCTATGGCAGATCAAATAATGACAGTGAGCAAAAACAGGTTGAAGTCAATAATCACGATAATATCCGATAAAGACATGAGGTCTATTGAGCGAGTTATAAAAGTTCAACTATCATTACACTCATGAAGAATAAAGACTAAACACTATCAAATAACGTAACTAGCACAAAATCATTTACCCCTCGTTCTTAAAATCAAACTATAAAGGTTGTAAGGCGTGCAGGTATATCGTTTATGTAAACCACAGAAAAAACCCAACACATATAAGTATAGCTACAACTCCACACAAAACGTCATAGATAACGGCAGATACAAAATAATACAAAACATAGCGTAAGGTACATATATGGAGCATACTGTATCAAATAGTGTATAGTACACGCAATTAAAACACACCCACTTAACATCCTCACACACTGTTG